>Ga0114996_10000249_pt1 | contig 75238 bp, 78 predicted proteins | sample ArcticOcean_MG_C_4_FD_87039 | JGI IMG/M metagenome (GOLD analysis project Ga0114996, IMG submission 87039) | Marine microbial communities from western Arctic Ocean - ArcticOcean_MG_CB4_134 | ecosystem: Environmental > Aquatic > Marine > Oceanic | place: Arctic Ocean: Canada Basin | collected...
CCTTTACCCTAGCAAACGGGCGCGGGGGGGGGGGGGGGGCGGGCGGGGGGGGCCCGCGGTACGGGGGGGGATTTTTTTTTCGTTTTTGGAGCCCCGCGCGTGTGGGGAGAAGAGGGGCCCCGCCCCCGGCCCCCCTGCGCGGGCCGTGAGTTCTACGTCGGCTGGGCCATTCGCGTAACGAGGGGGGGGGGGGGGGGGGGGGCTGGGGGGAAGCGCCTGCGGATGCGACCGCGTATCGCGGGAGATTTCTTTTCTCCATTTGGCACGACCGCGCAGTGTTGGAACTAGAGGCCACGCTCCGAGCTGCCTCTGCGCCAGGTGTCTCGCCATCTCACCCGCATCCCCGTCTGTAACACGGAGCCCTGGAATAGCCGGGCGGCGAGCCGGATCATCCCGTAGATGGAGACGAATATGAGCGCAAGGGAAACCGCGATTTCCCAGAACTCCGCGGTCCCCAGGATCATCTTGCTCGACATGGTGAACGGAGCCACAGGGGGGAGGAGGGTAGCGATCTCGGCGACTCGCTGCAGCCCATCGGGCCCGATGCCAAATTCGCTAAGCCAAAAATTGGTGGCGGAGGTGGCAGCCGAAGCGGACAGACCGTGTAGTCGGGCGAAGTAGCGGAGCTGGTCGCCGACCTTCATTTTCGGATAGAGACCCCGCTCCTCAGGCATGTAACCGAATCGCAGCAGGTATTCCAGATCGATTGGCCTGCCGTTCCAGGTGACGTGCCCGGCATCCAGCCGGACGAGTCCGAAGATGGCCCGCATCGCGGTGGTCTTGCCGGCACCGTTAGGGCCGAGAAATCCGAGTATGCGGCCGGGTTCAACCGTGAAGTTTGCGTCCTGGTGGAGGGCTTTCATGACACGGGGAGGGAGCAACTGCAAGGCGTGCTGGATCGACTTTCAGATGAGGAGCTGGGATTGGTGGAGGAAGCCATGCAGCTCCTCCTGAGGGGGGTTCAAGAGGTGGGCGAGGGTCAACCGGAGGCGGTGCTCGACCCGGCGGGCTGATCGACTCTGCCCCGGAAGGAGGAGAGGAAGGCGGCCACGAGCAGCATGGCGGCGGCGCTGAGGTAGACGGCGCGGATGCCGGCGCTTGCCAGGGTGGCCGCCAGCAGGGCGACGGCGATTGCGGCGAGCCCTTTGCTCCAGCCGGTAGGTTGCCGCAATGTGCCGATCATGGAATGAGCTCGTGCGCAGGTTTCATGTCAATCGTGGCAATACACTCCGTTCACGACCACTTCGTCGGGCCAGTCGCCGGCGAGGACGGCGATGGCGTTGTCGACGGCCATCTCACCGGTGACCTCCATTGTCTCCTTCGTGTTGCCGGCGAGATGGGGACTGGCGATGACGTTGGGCAGGCGCACGAGGGGGGAGTCGCTGGCGGGCTCGGTGGCGAAGACGTCGAGGCCGGCGCCGGCGATCTGACCGGAGCGGAGGGCGATGGCGAGGGCGTGCTCGTCGATGAGGGCTCCGCGGGCGGTATTGATCAGGAAGGTGGTGGATTTCATGGAAGAGAGCACGCGGGCGTCGATCATGCCGGTGGTGTCGGGGGTGGCGGGGAGATGGAGGGTGACGAAGTCGCTCATGGGGTAGAGCTCGTCGAGGGAAACGGGCTGCACGTCGGCCTCTTCGATGCTGGCGGGGTCGACGAAAGGGTCGTAGCCGACCACGTTCATCCTGAAGGCGGCGGCGCGGCGGGCGACGGCGCGACCGATGCGGCCGAGGCCCAGGATGCCGATGGTCTTGAAGTGGATGTCGTTGGCCAGGATGGGGTCCCAGACGCCTTTCTTAAGGGTGGCGTCGTTGGCGATGAGCTTGCGGGAGAGGGCGAGCATCATGGCGAAGGTGAGATCGGCGACGGTCTCGGCGTTGGAGCCGGGGGTGGTGGCGACGACGATTCCGCGCTCGCGGGCGGCGTCGATGTCGACGTGCTCGAAGCCGACGCCGGTGCGGGCGATGACTTTGAGGTCGGTGGCGGCGTCCATGACGCGGGCGGTCCACTGGTCGGCGTTGTGGGCGATGGCGGCGTGGACGCCAGCGACCTCGGCGAGGAGGATTTCTTCGGTGAGGGGCGGTTCGGCGGGGCTGATGGCGATGTCCCAACCGGCGTCGGTGAACTTGTGCATGAGGTTGGGCAGCCAGAGCTCGGCGGTCAGTCGGCCCATGAGTACTTTGGGCAAGGGGGAGCCTCGATTCGGGTGGTTACCTGGAGGGCCCGCTCAGTTTGGGCGACGGTAGCGGGCGGGTCAATGCGGGGTGCTTTTTTGGATGGGGTTCGGTAGGTTGATGGGTGCGGCTAACCGATGGCCCGGTAAAGCTTATAGGGCGGTGAAGCGGAAGCCGGTTTTCTTAACGATGTGGTCGAGGCTGGGGAGGCCGGTTTCGGTGAGGGTGGCGAGGCCGATGCGGGCGCTGGCGATAGCGTCGGATTCGGCCTGGTGGGGATCCAGGGGAATTTGGAGGCGCTGGGCGACGGCGGAGAGCCGGTAGGTGGTTGAGCCGGGCCAGACGGCGCGGGCGAGCTGGACGGTGCAGGCGAAACGGTAGGACGGTCTCGCCATCTGGTAGTGGTCGAGGCAGGCGCGCAGGACGCCTTTGTCAAAACTGGCGTTGTGGGCCAGCAGAGTGCGACCGGCGACGAGCCGCGCGACCTGCGCCCAGACTTCGGCGAAGGTGGGAGCGGTGGCTACATCGTCGGGGGTGATGCCGTGGATGTCGGTGAAGCGGGGACCGAAGTCGAGGTTTGGCGGTCTTATTAAGGAACAAAAGGTGGCGCTGACGTGGCCGTCATCGACTAGGGCCACGACGGTGGCGCAGGCGCGGTGGGGGTCGTAGTTGGCGGTCTCGAAGTCGATGGCGGCCCAGCCTCCGGCGGCGGCTGGTGCCGTGGCGGCGGTGGGCTTTACGCCGGAGAGCTCGGCAGCAGGGCGGTCGAAATTCACGAACTTCTTGCCCGGTCTTAGGTTCAACTGCCCCTCCTTGTGCGGCCAAGCATAGCCGCAGCTCCTCCCGGACCCGACCCCACGAAATTGGCTACAGCGCCCGCCCGACCGACAGACCCGCATACAGCGCCGCGATCCCCAGCCCGTTCTGCGCCGCCAGGTTCGCCGCCGCAGTCCACCAGTCGCCGTTCCGCATCGTCTCCACCGTCTCGAACGCGAAGGTCGCGAACATCGTGAAGCCGCCCAGGAACCCCACCAGCACCACCGTGCGCAGCTCCGGGCTCACTGCAATCCGCTTCTCCGCCAGCGCCCAGATGATCCCGAAAACTAGCGCCCCCAGCACATTCACCGCCAGCGTGCCCCACGGAAAGCCGCCGTCGTGCCAGCGGAGGACCAGCCCGCTCAAGGCATAGCGCGCCAGCGTGCCGCCGCCGCCGGCGAGCACCAGCAAGGCCAGCTTCAAGTCGGCCCCCTGTTTGGCGCTCCGGGCGCGAGGATCGACTCGCTTGCTCTCAATCGCCGCCCGGCGCCAATCGACCGGGCGGCGCTGCCGGGGCACGGCTTGCAGAAGTTGCACGATGACGCGGGGCAGAGGCCGGACGAGATCGGTTTTCGGATTTGTAATTCCATCTGGCTGCTGGACTATTTCACGGAAGAGAACGGGGCGACGCGGGTGGTGCCCGGGTCGCATCTGTTCTCGGTAGGCCCGGAATCGCTTGAGGATCAGATGGCGATGCATCCGGAGCAAGCGTTGCTGACGGGGAAGGCGGGCACGGTGGTGGTTTTCAACTCGCACACCTGGCACGGGGGCACGGTGAATCGACACCACTTGCCGAGGCGAGCGCTGCACTCGGCGTTTACCCGGCGGGAACTACCGCAGCAGGAGAGCCTGAAGGAATATGTGTCGGGGGAATCCGCGGACCGGCTGAGCGCGGCGGCGCTCTATATCGTGGACGTCGAGACGGACCTGGCGGTGGTGAAGAAGCCGGTTATTTAGGCGGGCTTCGGATTCGGCGTGTAGGGCGGGGTGTAGGCGTTACTGGCTGACGCCGGTCAGGAATTCGTTGGCGCCGGTGGATAGCCAGGGGAGCCAGTTGACCCCGAGGAATTGGACGCCCATGTCGAGAAACTCTGTGCATCGAGCGGTGTCGCCAATGCCGCCGGCGACCTTGCCGGCGGCCACGATGCGCTTCAAGGTTTCGTCGATGAGATTTTGCACTCGGGCATCGTGGTAGTCGAGAATTCCCATGCTCTGCCCGAGGTCGCCGGGAGCGACGAAGAAGACGTCGATTTCGTCTACGGCCAGGAGTTCGTCGAGATTATCCACGGCGACGACATCTTCGAGCATGATGACGACCATGGACTGGTCGTTGGCCTTCTCGACGAAGCCGTCGACGCCGAAGGACTGGCGGCTGGAGAAGTAGCCGCGATGACCGAGGGGATGGAACTTGGCAGCCTGAACGACTTCGCGGGCTTCGTTGGCGGTGTTGACGTGAGGGACAACGATGCCCATGGCGCCGAGGTCGAGGGTGCGGTAGATGACTCCGGTCTCGATTCGATTGACGCGTACGAGAGGGGTCATTCCCCAGAGGTCGCAGGCGCGACTGAGGTTGGGGATGTCGCCGTAATCCACGTCGCCGTGCTCGGCCTCGAACCAGACGCAGTCGAAGCCGAGGGGACCGACGAGATCGACCATGTCTGCGGGCATGGGAGAACCCTGGAGGCAGGTGACGACGCCGCCGGCCGCCAGTTTTTCTTTTGTCCGATTCGGTCGCATCTCGGCCATGGTTCGCTCCTTCAAATGCGGCGATTCCCGTCGCTACGTTTCGCCACCGACCGGGTCCGAGGCGACGCGCGGTCATAGTAGCGGGTTGCCCGGCGGCGCGTCTCAGGCGGGCGTGATCGGCTTCATGGAGCCTCCTGGCTCCCCCGGTCGGCCGGAGGTTCGGGTTGGGTGGCCGATCCGGCTGAATCTTGAGATTTGAGGTGCTTGTAGGTCAGCCGGCCGGTTATCACGACGATCGCAATCACCACGGTTCCCCAGAACCTAATTGGCCACACTAAAGGGACCGACCTCCACCGGTCTGTGTCCCGGAGAAGATCCCAATCGGTGTAGCTTGCCAGTTGCTCATCCAGTTGAAGAACCCCATAGGAGATTATGAGAGCGGCGGCGGCCAGCATCGCCGCAGTGGCCAGCGCGACGGCGAGGACAATTTGATTTGTCTTGCCCATGTTTAGCCCTGCCTGAGCGGCCGGTCCTGCCGCAGGCGGTTGAGGTTGGTTCTGCGCACGGCCGATTTTGGCCGGGGTGCTAGCTGCTCCAACGGTAATTCGATCGTTTTGCCTTCCTGGTTTTTGGTCGGGGAGTGCCGGCTTCATGGGTGCCCCAGCGGTAGTCGGAACTGATGCTGGCTTTGGGGGCGGGCTTTGGAACAGGCTTTGGAATGGGCTCAGGTTCTGACGCGGTGGTGTCGGTCGTTGGAGCGCTCCAGCTGTAGTTGGGTCCGACATTGGCTCTGGGCGCAGGCTTCGAGTCGGGTCGGAATTCTGGCGGGTGAGTATGTGCGGACGGGACATCCCCCCGGTAACCCGACGAAATGTCGGCTCTGGGCTCCGGCCTATTGGATGGATGAGGGTTTGGTGGTGAGGTCTGGACGGTGGTGTTTTCCCAGCGGTAGTCGGACTCGATGCTGGCTCTGGGGGTGGCTTTAGAAGGCGGTGCGGGTTGAGGCGGTGGTAGTGGGGGACTTGGGGCCTCTTATGGCTCCCAGCTCCACCGGGGCCGGGCCGGGGAAGTTTCTGTCGGTGGATCGTCGCTTCCCAATTGCGGCGGGACAGAGGCGGAGATCGGCAACCGGGCGGTTGGCGGACCAGATCTGGATATGGCCGGCTCTAGATCGGGTGCCAAGGGCGCGGCGAGCGGACCTCCCCACTGGAAATCCGGACGCATGCCGGGACTGTGAAAGCCGGAATTTTGGACGGGGCTTATCGATCTCGGCGGAGTTGGCGGAGTTGGCGGAGTTGGCGGGGTTGGCGGGGTTGGCGGCGTTGGCCGGTGGCGCAATCTGCTGGCGTGAACTTCTTCGCCGAGATGCCGGTACAACAACCTGGCCGTCACCACACCCGCCATCAGCCCCGTCAGCACGGCGATTCCGGTGTAGAACGAATATCGCCCCGGAGCTACGGAAGAAAGCAGTCCGAAGTGATCGGGATCGGTGATAAGCGATCGCAATTCAATGCTGAGACTGTCTGCGAGTTTGTTTATCATGGTGATGAACATCAACCCGCCGCCGACGGAAAACGCCACCAGCCCCACGGCGACCGATATCGCCATCCGCTTGAATACGTTCACAGAGGCAGCTCCCCGGCATCGGATCAAGGTCACCGTCAATTTATCAGCTTAGTCGCCGCGGTAGCGGCCGGCGGGGCTCCGGCTGAACTGAGGGGCGGGTTATTGGATAAGGTTGAAGGGAGCTGGCAACCGGAGGAGCGAGTACCCATGAATGTCGTGATGATCATGAACGACACGCTGCGCTATGACCATGTGGGGGCGAACGGCAACGACTGGATCCACACGCCGAGCCTGGATCGGTTCGCGGCCGAATCGGCGGTGTTCGACCGACACTACCTGGCATCGTTCCCGACCATCCCGAACCGGCATGAGCTGATGAAGGGTCGGGTGGGGGCGCCGTTCCAGAAATGGGGTCCGCTGGACTGGGACGCGCTGACGCTGCCGGAGGTGCTGCGCGACAACGGCTACGTGACAATGCTGATTAATGACACGCCGCACCTAATCAATTACGGCTACGGATTCGACCGGCCGTTTCATGCCTGGCAGATGATTCGGGGCAATGAGGTGGACCGGCTGCGTACGGACTATTTCGAGCACGTTGAGTATGCGGTGGACGACAAGTTTCAGGACTCGGCCCGGATGTCGCTGTATCACCGGCAGACGAAGGACCGGCAGACGGAGGCGGACTGGTTCGCGCCGCAGGTGATGCAGGCGGCGTGCGATTGGCTGGAGCGCAACGCGGGGCACGAGAATTTCTTTTTGTGGGTGGACTCGTTCGATCCGCACGAGCCGTGGGACCCACCGCAGCACTATGTGGATCTGTACGACCCGGGATACGAAGGGGTGGTGCCGGTGTGGCCGCGATTTGGCGATCCGGCCGATATGTACACCGAGGCGGAGATGAAGCACATCCGGGCGCTGTTCGCCGGGGAGATCACGATGGCGGACCGTTGGATCGGGCGGGTGCTGGACACGATCGACCGGCTGGGGCTGCGGGAGGACACGTTGGTGGTAATCATGTCGGATCACGGGTTCGGACTGGGTGAGCATGACTACCTGGGTAAGAAGCCGCAGTACCCGGAGACGAATCACACGATGCTGATGGTGCGGCATCCGGAAGGGATCGGCGCGGGCAAGCGCATACCGGCGATCGCGCAACATCCGGACTTCGCGCCGTCGCTGCTGGACATGTTGGGAATCGAGCCGCCGGCGGAGATGGAGATTCAGGGCAAGTCGTGGCTGCCGCTGCTCACTGGCAAAAAGCGCACGCATCGCTCGGCGGCGATATCGGGCACCTTCCCGACTTACGTGCCGCCCGATTCGGAGTTTCGCCGCTTCATCGGCCCGAAGGGCGGCTGGACCGGCATCACCGCAGTGAGTCGCGACTGGTGGCTGATCGATAATCCGGACCCGGAAATGCGCTCGCTCTACGACCTGAACACCGACCCGGGGTGCCTGCGGAATGTGCTTGCGGATCACCCGGCGGAGTATGAAAAGCTGCACGGGGAGATATTGAGTCATATTCGAAGGACGAAATCGCCGGCCTGGGTGTGCAAGCTGTGGATCGACGGCGATGCCAGCGTGCGACCGCCGACGCCGACGGCCTGGTTTGACCCGGAGGCGTTCGTCCGGGGCCGGCCGCACGCGAATCCGCTGGATGGGAACGTCACTCCGTCGAAGTAGACAGCGCCGCCGGGGCTACCCGCGGACGATCAGGCTCCGAACGGCGCGGGTGGCCGGGTGTCGGCCCACGACGCCTCCGCCTCGAACGCGGCCGAGCCGCGCAGCACAGTGTATTCGTCGAAGCGCCGACCGACGATCTGCAGGCCCACCGGCAATCCGTCGGCGGTGAATCCGCAGGGCACGCTGGCTGCGGGCTGGCCGGTCATGTTGAACGTCGGGCAAAACGGATTCCAGCCCAGGGTCTGGCTTCGCAGGCCCGGCTCATCGATCGGCCGCGCGGGGACCGGCATCGTGGGCGTCAGGAGCAGGTCGTACCGCTCCATCAACTCCCCGAACCGCTGGCACAGATCGCGACGCAGCATGCTCGCCCGCACGTAGTCCGCCGCCGTCGCGTCGCGCACCTCGTCGACCAGGTTGATGTAGCCGGGATCGCTCCGGTCGCGGACCTCTTCCTGCCGGATCGCGGCGTAGACGGCGCTGCTCAGCAGCAGGTAGTAGTCGGCCGGCGAATCGATGGTGAAGTCGGTCTCCTCGACCACGCAGCCGAGGTCGTCGAAAACGCGGGTGGCGCGCTCGACAATCGCGGTGTCGGCGGCCCGCGCCTCGTCCAGCGCCCGGTCCGCGACCACCGTGCAGTAGGCGTTGATCAGCGGATTCAGCCGCTCGATGCGATCCAGGACCGCCTGCACGACTTCCAGCGAGGACACCTCGCCGTCGCGGATCATCGCCGCCAGTTCGACGGCCGGCGTGAAACAGATATCCCGGGTTGTCATGGGGTACCTCCCGCTGCGCGTGATCCCTGCCGACCGGATCATATCCCTGCGGCGCTCGTCATCCCGCCAACCGGCCATCCGTCGGGAAATCCAACCTGCGCCTGCGCTAAAGTCTCTCCCCACCGGCAATCCAGGAAACGAGGCCCTCCATGAACGTCGTCATGATCATGAACGACACCCTGCGCTACGACCACGTCGGCGCCAACGGCAACGACTGGATTCAGACCCCCAACCTGGACCGCTTCGCGGCCGAGTCAGCTGTCTTCGATCGGCATTATCTGGCCTCCTTTCCCACCGTTCCTAACCGCCACGAGTTGATGAAGGGCCGGGTCGGCGCGCCGTTCCAGAAATGGGGCCCGCTCGAGTGGGACGCCCTCACCCTCCCCGAAGTCCTGCGCGACAACGGCTACGTCACCATGCTCATCAACGACACCCCCCACCTGATGAACTACGGCTACGGCTTCGACCGCCCCTTCCACGCCTGGCAGATGATCCGCGGCCACGAAGTCGACCGCGTCCGCACCGACTACTTCGATGAGATCCAGTACCCGGTGGACGACAAGGTCACCGACTCGGCCCGGATGTCCCTCTACCACCGCCAGACCAAAGACCGGCAGACCGAGGCCGATTGGTTTTCGCCGCAGGTCATGCAGGCGGCCTGCGATTGGCTGGAACGCAACGCCGGTCACGAAAAATTCTTCCTCTGGGTCGACTCTTTCGACCCCCATGAGCCCTGGGATCCGCCCCAGCACTACGTTAACCTCTACGATCCCGGCTACGAAGGCGCGGTTCCGGTCTGGCCGGTCTTCGGCGACACCGAAGGTCGCTATAGCGACGCCGAAATGAAGCATATCTGCGCCCTCTTCGCCGGTGAGGTGACTATGGTCGATCGCTGGATCGGACGGGTGCTCGATACCATCGACCGCCTGAATCTGCGTGAGGAAACCCTGGTGGTCATCATGTCCGACCACGGTTTCGGCCTCGGCGAGCGCGGCTTCCTCGGCAAGCGCCCCCAGTTCCCCGAGACCCTCCACACCCTCATGATGGTCCGCCATCCGGAGGGCATCGGCTCCGGCAAACGGATCCCGACCATTGCCCAGCATCCCGATTTCGTGCCCTCGTTGCTGGATATGCTCGATATCGCGGAACCCGCCGAAATGGAAATCCAGGGCAAGTCCTGGTTCCCAATTCTCAAGGGGGAAAAGCGCGTCCACCGGAAAGTCGCGATCGCCGGAGTGTTTCCGAACTACATCCCACCCAACGCGACCTTTAACCTGCGCCGCATGGTCGGCCCCAAAGGCGGCTGGTCGGGCATCACCGCCGTGACCCAGGACTGGTGGCTGGTCGATAACGTCGACCCCGAGCTTCGCCTGCTATTCGATCTCAACGCCGATCCCGCCGCCGAAATTGACGTCTTGGCCGACCATCCCGACATCTATGAAGAACTTCACGCCCACGTCCTGCGCCACATCCGCAGCACCAAGTCGCCGGCTTGGGTGCGCAAGCTCTGGTTTGAAGGCCCCGAGGGAGTCGAGGCCCCGACCGATACGTACTACTTCAACCCCATCGCCTTCAAGCGCGGCCGTCCCCACGGCAATCCACTGGACGGCAACGTCACGCCTCCGAAATAGGCCCGTCCGTCCCGCCGGCGGGACTACCCGGCGGGTTCGACCGGCGGTTTGGCGGCCTCCAGCGCCGCGAAGACCATCTCGTGGGTCGGCCACTCCAACTGGTTCTTGCCGACGAAGACGAATCGCACGATCCCGGCGCCATCGATCAGCACCGTCGACGGCCGCGCCATATTCCATGACTCGACATTGATCCGCACGTACACCCCGTAATCCCGGATGACCGCGCGGTCCTCATCGACCACCACCGGGAAGGGGAATTGCTCCCGCTCGGCTAACTTCCGAACTGCGCCGAAGCCCTGGCCGTAGATCGCCACGATCTGGATGCCGCGGCGCTCGTATTCCTCGAATCTGTCGCGCAACCGCGCGAGATGCTTCCCGCAGTTCGGTCACCAGGTATGGCGTAGGAAGACCAGCGCCACCGCCCACTCGCCACGGTACTCGCTCAGCCCGAATGTCCCGCCGCCGGTCTCTGGCAGCGTGAAATCCGGCGCCGGCGCGTCGACGGCCAGGGTGGTTGTCCGGGTCTTTTCAGGCAAGTGAGCGGACCCGTTTCCCGTGCCAGCAGCCAACCCCATGTTCCCGTTCATACTTCTTATCGGGGCGAAATCGGTGGTCGCCGATGAAAGCGATCTGGGTGAGCACTTCTGCCCGGTGTGTGGGGTGCGGCGGTCGTTTCGCGTGTAACACGCGTACCAGGTGACGACGCTGTTTTTCATCCCGATTCCGGTGGTGAGCTTCCTCCACCGCTACTTTGAGACGTGCGACGGCTGCGGTTACAGCCAGCCGATGGCAGTGGGCGAAGTGGACGAGCTGGTGCGGATCGGTGGGGTGACGGAGTAGGGGGCGAGCCCGGGAGGGAGGGTGGCCTTAAGACGGCCGGCGGGCGGGTCCCGGAAGCCGCCGGTTGCCGCTGGTTGCCAGAGCTAGAAGGGCCGGCGGGCGATGGAGCAGACCTGGCCGGTGGGGCCGGATTCGGAAAGGGAGAAGAGGTAGTGGACGAACTCGGCGACTTTGCTGGCCGGCTTGACGATCTCGCTGGGAGCCTGCGGCCCGGGCTTGTCTTTGAAGGCGGCGAGGACTTCTTCTTCGCTCTGGGCGTTCATGGACCAGTCGACGATGAGGGTGGCGACGGGTCCGGGGATTAGGGTGTTGACGCAGATTCCGCGGTCCCAGACCTCCAGCGCCAGCACGCCGGTGAACATGTGGACGCCGGCTTTGGAGGCATTGTAGGAGGAGTGGTTGGGAACCTTGCTCTCGCCGGAGCCGGAGCCGGTGTTGAGGATGATGCCGCCGCGGGGCATGTCGTTGATGAAGGCGCGGGCGACGTGATAAACGCCGGTGAGGTTGATGTCGATGACGCGTCGCCAGGTGGCGGGATCGCTTTCGGCGACGGGGACGCTCTCCAGGCTCACGCCGGCGTTGTTGAATAGCAGGTCCACCGGGCCCAGTTCCTTCTTGACCTCGGCGGCGAATGCCTCGACCTCGTCCCACTTGGCGACATCGGTGGGCACGGCGACGACCTTGCGGCCCATTTCCCGGACCTCGGACGCCAGGGCTTCCAGCTCATCGGCCGAGCGTGAGCACATGCCGATGTCGGCTCCGGAGCGGGCCAAATCCCGCACGACGGCCCGGCCGATTCCACGACCGGCGCCGGTGACGACTGCTACTTTTCCGCTGAAATCTTTGTTGGTCATGCGTCGCTTCACTAGGCCTCTCTGCTGAATATTTGCAAGTCTTTGGCTTCGAATGGGTGTTTGGCCAGCTCGTCGTGGACCAGCTCTACCCCCAGGCCGGGTCGGTCGGGGACTTCGATATAGCCGTCCACCACCCGCGATGAGCCGATTACGACTGTATCCCGCCAGTCCACATCCCAGGGGGTAAACATTTCCTGGATCATGAAATTCGGGGTCACGGCGTCGATGGCCAGACAGGCGGCGGTGGCGACGGGGCCGTTGGGGTTGTGGGGGGCGATGGCGACGGAATAGGTCTCGGCGACGGCGGCGATCTTCCTGATTTCCTCGAGGCCGCCGCAATGGCAGACGTCGCACTGCAGAACGGTGGCGGCGTGCAGTTCGAGCAGCTCGCGAGCGTCCTGCCGAGAGTACACGCGCTCGCCGGTGGCCACGGGGATGGAGACGGCGTCGGCGAGTTGCCTGAGGGCGGCGTGGTTGCCGGGGATGACGGGCTCTTCGTACCAGAAGCAGTCGAAGGGCTCGACGGCGCGGGCGGCCTGGATGGCCGCGTGGATGTCAAAGCGCCCGTGGGCCTCGATGAGCAGGTCGGCCCCGGGGCCGGCGCCGCGCCGGACTTCGCGGACGATGGCCTGGGCGTGGTCCAATTCCTCGCGTGAAATTCGCGGGCCGGCCCTGCCGAAGGGATCGAATTTCATGGCGGTGTACCCCAATTCTGCCACCTCGCCGGCGCGGTCGCCCCAATCCTCGGGGCCCTCGACACCGAAGTACCAGCCGTTGGCGTAGGCGCGGACGCGGTCCCTGATCCGGCCGCCCCAGAGACGCCAGAGCGGCACGCCGAGCTTCTTGCCGCTGATGTCCCACATGGCCATCTCGAGGGCGGCCAGCGCGGAACCGGACACGTAGCCGCCGACCCAGAAGGGATCGCGGGTCAGAAGTTGGGTATGCAGGGAGATGTCTTGCGGGTCCTTGCCGAGCAGGTAACGGCCCATCTCCTCGATCCGCGCTTTGACGGTAAGGACCTGGCCCTCGGTGGTGCCCTCGCCGACCCCGGTGACGCCTTCGTCGGTGTGAATTTCGACGAACAGCCAGTTGCGGTAGTCGGCTTCGCAGAGGTGGATCTGGATGTCGGTGATCTTCATTGCGATCCTCTCGTTTCAGGGTGTCCGGCCACCGGGCTTACATCAATCCGTGGGCGCGATTCAGCTCCAGGTGGTTGTCGGGGTTGAGCTCGCGGCCGGCGAGGCCGGGGTAGTCGGGCTCGTAGCGATAGGCGCGGTAAAGCCAGGACATGTTGACGCCGGGACCGCGCGGGTTGATGAAGGGATTGATCCACTCCCAGGCGGGTTCTCCGCGGCGGGTGACTTCGAGCAACCGGCCGGTCATGCCTTCGCAGATGAGGACGTTGTCCCGGGGCAGCCGGTGGGCGCCGGAAATCAGGGGGCTGTACAGGGCTTCGGGGGGGTCCATCTCGAACTTCCACACGATCTCGCTGGTATCCGGGTTGATCTCGAGCACGCGGGACGAGGGGAGACGTTGGGAGTGCATGCCGTTATCGAAAATCTGGATGTTGCCGTTTCGCAACACCGAGACGTCGTGCTGGTGGGCCAGATCCGGCTGGCCGTAGCGCCAGGTGATCTCCTCCGTGAGCGGGTCGATGATGATGACCAGGCTGATCTCCCGGGCGGAGAATACGATCTTGCCGTCGGGCATGAGATCGAAGGCGTTGCCGTGGGTCCACTCCCAGCGCCGTTCCAGCGGGCAGATGCGGTCTTTTTTCGGGTCCAGCATTTTCCAGGTGCAGAGGCGGGAGACTTCGTTTCCGGCCGGGTCGATCTCGACGATGTCATCGCCGACGAGCGGGGGCAGCTTCTCGCGAGGCTTCTTGAAACCGCCTTTCACCTGGCGGGCGATGTCGGGCGGGATGTCGACGTATTCCAGGAACATGGTGTTGCTGTTTTCAAGGCGGACGAAGTCGTGGTGGATCAGTTCGTTCTTGTATTCCCACACCAAATTTCCGTCCCAGTCGTACTCCTGGATGATTGAAGCGTCGCCGCCGAGGCGGCGGACGTGCTCCTTGAGCGGGGGTGGCGGGTCGATGGGCCCATCGGATGGCGGCCGCCCGAACCGGCGCTCTATGCCGATCATGAGCAGATTGCCGCCGGGCAGTAACTGTGCGTACTGCGGGGTGACGCCGTGGTAACGCCAGCGGTGGACGATCTGGCCGCCCATGTCGAGCAGGAATGATGAATCGCCGGCGATGGGGCTGAGAAGGGTGAAGCCCTTTACCGACAATTGGGGCCGGTGAAAAGTCAGTCCTGTCTTTCGAACTACCGACCAGCCCAAGTTACGCTCCCGGATTGAAAGTCAGCCTGACAGATCGACGATCCCCGCCTCCCAGATGTGGCTGGCGGGTACGCAGATGATCGCTCATACTGGCGCTGGCGGCAACACTGCCGCTCCGCCCGGGGGGATCGCTTCCATGCGGGCCATCGAAACGTTTGCCGGGGTCGCCTGATGCGTCGGCGTCCACCTGACTCCTCGCAGCGGTTTACGCACCGCCGGCGGCCGTCGCGTTTTCGGCGTGGGCTCAGGGCGGTTGGGCGGTTGTTTGCGGGGGCGGCTGGCTACGTTCTGGCGGGGGCGCGGCGGGCGCTGAGTGCGGCCGTATCTTTCTTGGGCGGAGTGGCCGGGGTACGTCGGATCGTGATCGTCCACGACAGACTGAGCGAGGACGACGCGGCGGCGTGGGTGGGGCTGGCCGGGCATCCGCTGGTCGCGACGGTGGTCAATTCCGGCGGGGTCACACTTTACGAGCTGGACGCCACCGCACCGGCGACCGCCTCGGGCTGGGCATACCTGGACGGGAGGGTGCGGACGCAGGTCGCTGCGGCGGGAACCAGAGTGAGCGTGCCGTTGGAGATCGGTAATCCGGGGCCGGGGCCCTGGGTTCCGGCGGGTGACGCCGGCCGGCGGCAACTGAGCCTGGGATTCGAAGACGCGAACGAGATCGTGGTCACGGCGTCCGCGCAGACCTTCTTGCCCCCACCCTTCATGCGTTCGGGAGCTACGTTCGAGCTGAGCGTCAGTTTTTCGGTCCCGTCGAAACCGGGATGTTATGTCCTGATCGGACGGATCGACGGGGAGGTTTTTCTGTCGCAGAACCTGCTGATGGAGCGGGTGGCGGGCGGCGGCCCGGGCGACTGGCAGTCCGGGGCATCTGCGGAGGTGGTTTTTTCGGCCCGGCGTTAGCCGTCCCGGCGGAGGCGCGGGATGATGAAGGCGGCGCCGATAACGATCAGGATGAGCGGCCAGAGGCGGCCCCAGGCGCCGTAACCCCACCAGATGTTCAGGCTGCCGATGAGGCTGATGGCGCTGATGGTCAGGATGACGCCGCCGACGAGCAACACGCCGGTGGGGGGCCAGCGTCCGCGCCGGGGCGCGATCATCGCGGCGGCGGGGGCGATAAGCAGCAGCGGCCAGAGCCGGCCGAAGATCTTCCAGCCGGGCCCGACGTTGATGTTGCCGATAAGCAGCAAGACTCCGAGCACGATGAGGATTCCGCCAATTACCAGGTCCGTGCGCAAAGGCGAGCGCTGATTTCCAGCGGGTCGCGGAGTCTAGATGGCTGAGGAAGCGGCGGAGTCCGATTCGCCGTAGACCCGCGAATAAGGGGGCAACACGATCCAGAGCAGGATGTAGGCGGGTACTCCGATTCCGCCGAGCAGAACCAGCAGGACCCACAGCAGGCGGACGATTATGGGGTCGGCGTCGAAGTGATGGGCCATCCCCGCGGCGACGCCGCCGAGGGTGCAGTCTTCCTCGCTGCGGTAGAGGCGGGGCCGATCCCGGCTCTCTTCGGAGTCGGTCATGGGGACATGATCCGGCTCGCGCCTACCCGGGGACCGCCGCGGTGAGACCCATGCGCTCGTATTGCTCGTCCGGGGCGTCGGTCTCCCGCATCAACCGCAGGATGTGGTCGGTCATCATGGCCTCGATCTTCTCGTCGCGGAAGGGCGCCATCTGTTGGGGGTCGTCCTTGATGTCATAGAGGGCGGTCTCGAACTGGCCGGGGCCGTCGTCGGCCACGGTTTGCTGGTGCGGGAATCGCCAGGTGGGGATCTTCATGACCGGACAGCCCTTCGTGAAATCGAAGGGCTCGGCCATCACCGCGTCTTTCAGGTTGTCCGGCGTGAACATGTTCTGCATGTGCATCGGCATGAGGGTGTAGTTGTTCAACGGCTGGTTGTCGGCGGTGGGCGCGAGCATGTAGACGTAATGCCCGTCGGTGCAGTTGATGTGGCTGCCCATGACTCCGAAGAGCACGGCGTCGTGCACCGGGGCATCTTCGGCGAGGGCGTCGCGCAGCGGTAATCCCTGCATGTCCTTCGGCCGGTCGAGGCCGAAGAACTCGAGGATGGTGGCGGGCAGGTCGATGGTCTGCACGAGGGAATCGCAGCGCACTCCGCGGCGGCCCGAACGCGGGTCCCAGATCAGCAGCGGGGTGTGCACGAGCTCTTGATAGAAGGGCATGCGCAGCTTGGCCCACCAGTTGTGCTCGCCGAGCAGGTAGCCGTGATCGGTGTTGAGGATGAGCATGGTGTCGTCCCACATGTCCTGCTCGTCCATGAGGTCGAGGAGCTTGCCCAGGTACTCGTCGCACATGCTCAACACGGCGGCGTACTGGTAGCGCATGTGCTGGACGGTTTCCGGGGACTCGGTGACTTCGTCGTAGGGCGGCCAGTCGTAGTGCGGGCCGTCGTAGTCGTGGGGGTAAAGGTCCTTGTATTTCTGCTGGCTGAAAAATGGCTCGTGGGGATCGAAGCACTCGATCTGGCAGAACCAGCTATCGGCGTGAGCGTTGCGCTTGATGAACTTGAGAGCCTTGTCGAAAGTCTTGACCAGGGGTTGGTCTTCTACGTCGGTCATGTGGGCGCGGTTGATCCAGTCCTGGGTCCACATGGGCTCGCCCTTGGTGGCGTCCACGGGCGGGATTTCCGGGGCGTCGATCTGGCCGATCCACTTGTCGCCTTCCTGGCCGCGGCTGAACTCCCAGGTGCGGTAGCGCTGGTGGTAGGTGGAGCCGCCGTCTTCGAAGTAATGCTGATGGTCGGTGACCAGGTGGGAGTGGACGCCGTTTTCCTTGAGTATCTGCGGCATGGAGTCGTCGAAGGGCTCGAGCGGTCCCCAGCCCCGATGCAGGAAGTTGTAGCGGCCGGTGTGCAGCTCGCGTCGGGCGGGGATGCAGGGGAGGCTGCCAGCGTAGGAGTTCTGAAACTGCACGGTGCGGGCGGCGAGGCGATCGAAGTTGGGGGTCTTGACCCAATCGCAGCCGTAGCTCGGCAGCATGTGCCGGTTCAACGAGTCGAACATCAACATGATGGCTTTCATCGGCTAATCACCTTCTCCCGTGTTTGCCCTGCATCGCGCTATCCGGTCGGCCTCTATTCCAACACCCCGGCGCTGATGGTTCAAATGGGGGCCGGCGGCCCGGGGGTGGGTCGCGGGCTTCTCACCGAGGGTCGCCGGGGATTTGCGGGCTATGACACGGGGGTGGCTTCGGTTTCCAATCCCATGCGCAGGTAGAGTTCGGCCGGGGCGTCGTTCTCCCGCATCAGGCGGGTCATGTGGGCTCGCATGATGGGCTCTATGTCAGGGTCTTCGATCGGATTGGCCTCATGGGGGTCCACGGTGAGATCGAAGAGGGAAGTCCGCATCTCCTCGCTATCGTGCGGGATGAACGAGCCTCGCTGGGCGTCGCCGGCATCGGCGGGAATCTTCATCACCGGGCAGCCCTTGGTGAAGGGGAAAGGCTCCGCCAATTCGGCCAGGGCGAGCTCCTCCGGCGAGAACATTTTCCACATATGGGTGGGCATCAGGGTGTATTCGTAATTCGGCTCGGCGCCCGGGGCGACCATCAGGTGATGGCGGCCGTCGGTGCAGTGGATGTGGCGGCCGTGAGTGCCGAAGAGGATGGCGTCGTGGACGGGGGCGCCGTCAGCGAGAGCGTCGCGCAGGGGTATGCCTTGCATGTCTTTCGGCCGGTCGATGCCGAAGTATTCGAGGATGGTGGCCGGTAGATCGATGGTCTGCACGAGGGAGTCGCAGCGCGCTCCACGGCGTCCCGAGCGCGGGTCCCAGATCAGCAGCGGGGTGTGGGCAAGCTCCTGATACCAGGGCATCTGGCCCTTTGCCCACCAGCCGTGCTCGCCGAGCAGGAAGCCGTGGTCGGTGTTGACGATGAGCATGGTGTCGTCCCAGAGATCGAGTTCGTCCATCTTGTCCAGGACGCGACCCAGGTAGGCATCGCACATGCTGACGAGGGCGGCGTATTCGTAGCGCACGTGGGCCACTTCTTCGGGCGACTCTTTGATCTTCATGTAGGGCGGGCAGTCGTTGAAGGGGCCATCATATTCGTGCGGGTAGAGGTCTTTGTACTTCTGCGGCGAGAAGAAAGGCTCGTGGGGATCGAAGCACTCGATCTGGCAGAACCAGTTGTCCTGATCCTTGTTCATCTGCATGAATTCCATGCCGTTTTCTACGGTGTGGGCCAGGTGGTGATCGTCCTCGTTGGGCATGTGCTCCCGGTTGACCCAGTGCTGCCGCCAGGCGCGGCCCTCTTTCGCCACGACCGCATCCTCGGGGATATTCGGGTCTGTCATTTGCCCTTTCCAGGGGTCGCCCATCTGGCCGCGGGAGAATTCCCAGGTGCTGTATTTGGTGTTGTACATGGCGCCGCCGGTACTGAAGTAGTGCCAGTGATCGGTGGCCAGGTGGGAGTGGATGCCGTTGTCCCGCAGCAGCGCCGGCATGGAGTCGTCGAAGGGCTCCAGCGGACCCCAGCTGCGATGGAGGAAGTTGTAGCGTCCGGTGTGGAGCTCGCGCCGGGCCGGGATGCACGGCAGGCTGCCGGCGTAGGAGTTCTGAAACTGCACGGTGCGGGCGGCGAGGCGCTCGAAGTTCGGCGCGTGCACCCAATCGCAACCGTAATTGGGCAGCATATGGCGGTTGAGCGAATCGAACATCAGCATGATTGCTTTCAATGTGTGCTCCTCAGATGTTGTGGGTGCTGGCGGGTCGGTCGATATTAGGTTTTTGAGAGGGATCGGGCAGCTCTAGCCTCCGTCGAGGCCCATGCGCTGGAACTGGCCGGGCGGGGCGTCGTTCTCCCGCATGAGACGTTCGATTTTCTGCTTCAGTCTGGCTTCGATGGCGTCGTCGTGGATCTGGGTTTCCTGGGACGGATCGGAACCTACATCGAAGAGCATGGTCTTGAGCGGGTCGCCGAAGTAGTCGTGGCGAGGCGCGTCGAACGGGGAGCGTTGCGCCGGGAGCTTCATGAGTTTCGCGCCTTTGGTGAAGGGCAGCGGCCCGGCGACCTCGATCTCTTGTAGCTCGTCGGGAGCGAATGGCGCCCGCATATGGGAGGCCATGAGGGTGTACTGGTGCAGCGGGTCGTTGTCCGGTTTGGCGGGCGCGAGCATCAATACGTGCTCGCCGTCGGTGCAATTTACGTGGCCGCCGAAGACGCCGAAGAGGATGGCGTCGTGGACCGGAGCGTCGCTGGCGAGGGCGTCGCGCAACGGGATTCCCTGCATGTCTTTGGGCCGGTCGATATCGAAGAATTCCAGGAGGGTTGCGGGCAGGTCCATGGTCTGCACAAGCGAATCGCAGCGCACGGCCTGTCGCCGGGAGCGCGGGTCCCAGATCATCAGCGGAGTGTGCACGATCTCCTGGTAAAACGGCTGCACAACCTTGCCCCACCAGTCGTGTTCGCCGAGCAGGTAGCCGTGGTCGGTGTTGACGATGAGGAGGGTGTCGTCCCACATGTCGAGTTCGTCCATGGTGTCGAGGACCTTGCCTAGGTACTCGTCGCACATGCTGACCAGGGCGGCGTATTCCTGGCGTACGTGCTCGTCCTGGTCGGGGGTGCGCTCGGAGGTCCCGTAGGGAGGCCAGTCGAAATGGGGGCCGTCGTACTGGTGGGGGTAGAGGTCTTTGTACTTCTGCTGGCTGAAGAAAGGCTCGTGGGGGTCAAAGGTTTCCAGTTGCAGAAACCAGCGGTCCTGGCCGGCGTTTCGGCGGATGAAATCGAGGCCTTTGGCAAAGGTCTTGGCCTGGGGTTGGTCTTCTTCTTGCCGCATGAATTCGCGGTTGACCCAGTCCTGCCGCCAGAGGGGGGCGACGGCGTCGCTGGTGCCGGAGAAGTATTTCACCCCGAGAGTGTCGGTCGGGATTTCAGGGTCGGCCACCTGTCCCATCCAGGGATCGCCCTCGTGGCCGCGGCTGAATTGCCAGGAGTTGTACTTGGTGTGATAGGTGGCGCCGCCCTCTTCGAAGTAGTGCTGATGGTCGGTGCAGAGGTGGGTGTAGACGCCGTGCTGCTTGAGCATTTGCGGCATGGAGTCGTCGAAGGGCTCGAGCGGCCCCCAACTGCGATGGAGGAAGTTGTAGCGGCCGGTGTGGAGTTCGCGCCTGGCGGGCATGCAGGGCAGGCTGCCGGCGTAGGAATTTTGGAACTGGACCGTGCGGGCGGCCAGACGCTCGAAGTTGGGCGCGTGCACCCAGTCGCAGCCGTAGTTGGGCAGGTGGTGCCGGTTCAGGGTGTCGAACATCACCATGATGGCCTTCAAAGCAGTCTCCAACTGTTCATTTTTGCGGTTTCCCACCGTTCATTCCGACCGGCTCCCTATGCCTGAGTTACAACTTACCTGAATTCGGCCGCCCACTGGCCGGCGATGTGCGTACTGCGAATGCGCCATTCGAGGATCACGTTCAGAAGTTCCTGCTTCTTTTCGGCGTGCTCTGGACTGAACCACAGGTTGTTCACCTCGTCCGGGTCGGCGGCCAGGCCGAATAGCTGCCCGTTCTTCTCGCCCAGGAAATGCACCAGCTTCCAGCCGTTTCCCCGGACCATCGTTTCGTAATCGGAGTACAGGCCGACGACGTCCTCGCGGTCGTGTTCGGCGAACACGTATTCGCGGCCCTCCGCGCCGGGCTCGCCGTCCAGCGCCGGCAGCATGGAGATCGCCTCGAAGGTTTCCGGTACCTCCACCCCCGCCAATTCCAGAGCGGTGGGGCCGAGGTCCATCCACTGGTATTGATCGTCTACGGTCCGGCCGCCGGTAAACCGGCCCGGCGACCAGGCGATGGTGGGGACGCGGGTCACGATGTCGTACATGGTCCACTTCTGGCTGGAGCCATGATCGGTGAGAGTGTCGCCGTGATCCGAAGTGAAGAACAGCACGGCGTTCTCCATGAACCCGCGCTTCTCCAGTGCCGCCACGATTTCCCCGATCTTCTCGTCGATCATTGAGACGTTGGCCATGTAGTAGCGCCGCTGCCGCAAGCGCTGCTCCTCGGTCGGCCGCAGGATGTGGAACACCGAATCGTGCGCCACCTCGGTGTTGTGGAGGTGCATCCGTTTCAGCGCATCCGGCTGCGCCGCCAGTTCCGCCTCGGTGACCTCCAGCAGCGGCAGGTCCGTGTCCTCGTATTCCTCGCGCCAGCGGTCGATCGGGTCGTAGGGCGGGTGCGGGCCGGGGAAGCCGATCTCCAGGAAGAATGGCTGATCCAGCTGGTAGCGCTCGATCCAGCGGATCGCGGCGTCGCCCAGGAACATGTCGGAATGGAGGTCGTCGGGTAGCTCCCACTCGAAGGCGCCGAGGGCCTGCTCGTAGTCAGGCCGTTTTTCGTAGCCCTCGCGCTCGGGCTTGCGCAGACCGTGGGCCATCACGCCCCGGTCCCACTCGTCCTCGTGCAGCGCCCACTGGCGGAACCGCTGCTTGTTCTCGACGTTGAAGCGGTAGTCGAATCCGGCTTTGGCGTCGAAGGGCGTCAGGTGCATCTTGCCGACGTTGGCGGTGTAGTAGCCGGCCTCGCTCAGGAGGCTCACCCAGGTGCGCTGCCAGAGGTCACCGTTCTTGCCCATGCCGGTGGTATGGGGGTAGTAGCCGCTGAAGAGGCTGGCGCGGTTGGGTCCGCAGGCGGGCGCGCCGACGAAGCAGTTGGTGAAGGTAACGCCTTCGGCGACGAGGCGGTCGAGATTCGGCGTGACCACGTAGGGAAAGCCGAGCGCGTTGATAGTGTCGTATCGCTGCTGATCGGTGTTGATCAGGATGATATTGGGCTGATCAGGCAAGGCCAGAGCTCCATCTGACTGAGACCTGACGCTGCTGGTCGGTGTTGACGAAGATGATGTTGGGTCGCGGTCTCCGGCCGTTCATTCGGACAGCGCTCCATCTGAAGATGCGCTCACGCCTCAGGAGCGCGTATTATGCCGCGTTCCGCCGCCCGCCCCGAATCCTGGCCGGCGTCAGTCGTCCATGGGGCCGAAGACGGCGCCTTTGTCGGCGGACGAGACGTTGCGGCGGTAGACCTCGAGGAACCCGCCCCGGACCTTTGGCTCGGGTGGTGTCCAGGTCTTGCGGCGCTCGGCCAGCACGGCGTCGTCGACGAGCAGATTGAGCTTGCGCTGAGGGATGTCGATCTCGATGAGGTCGCCGTCCTCGACCAGCCCGATGGGACCGCCCTCGGCGGCTTCGGGCACGACATGGCCGACGCAGGCGCCGCTGTAGCGGCCGTCGGTGACCATGGCGACGGACTCGCTGAGACCCATGCCGACGAGCATGGCGGCCGGGATGGAGAGTTCGCGCATGCCGGGTCCGCCGCGGGGGCCTTCATTTCGTATCACCAGCACGGAGCCGGCCTCGACGCTCTTGTCCATCAGCAGTTGCCGGCAATCCTCCTCGGATTCCACGACGACGGCCGGGCCGGTTTGCACGCGCATGGAATCGGCCACGGCGGGTTCGGAGAAATCGACACCGGTGACGGTGGCTCCCAATCGCGCCCAGGAAGGGGTGTCGTGACCGATGTGGCATTGCAGGTGCAGGAGAGATTTGCCGGAGACGTCGCCGAGCTGGTGGCGGTCGAATTCCACGGTCGGGCTGATGCGTTCGGGATCGGCGATGAAGCCGTCGACGTCGTAGACGGTCTTTGCCTTCAGGGGGATCGGGACGCGATCGTCCCAGTTGGCTAGATTCGCGGCGCGAAACTTATCGAGCGGCAAGGTTTGGACCTGTCACCTGCGTTTGCCGCGCCTTGCTTCGGCGGGCCGGTCGCGGGATCGGCGCACGTAGCGCTCGGTGTAGAAGCGGAAAGCGACCCAGATGACGGCGGAGACCAAGCCGATGCCGAAGATGGCCAAGAATAACTGGCCCTCGTCCTGGCCCGGCTGGAAAATCTTGTAGATCCCGACGACGACGATGCGGAGCACGGTCATTGCGGCGTAAAAACCGAGGGTCACCCGGATTGACCACATGAGGCGGCGGCGGAAGGCCGAATTGATGATGAAGAAGACGGCGACCACGAGACTGGCAAGGAGCAGAATCCTGAACATAGTTTGCTACCTCGTGGTGGTCGCCCGGCCGGGCCTAAGCGCCGGAAGCCCCGGCGGCGATTTCGGTGAGTTGATCGGGCGGACCGACGACCGCCAGGTCGTCCCCGGCGGTGATCCGCCAATCGCCGTCCGGCATCACAGTCATTTCGTCGTCGCCCCGCTTGACGGCGAGCACGTTGAGACGAAGTCCCTGGTCGGGTAAGTCACGCAGGCGCATTCCGTCGAGGGTCGATCCGGCCGGCACGGTTATCTGCCGCAGGACGATTTCGCCAAGGCGCTCGTCGACCAGCCAGGAGATGACCTCGGCCACGAGGGGCCGGGTGAGCATGAAGGTCATCCGCTGGGCGCTGGCGTCATAGGGGGTAATCGCGTGATCGGCCCCGACCATGCGCAGTTTTTGCAGGGAAGACTCTGTCTCGGCGCGGGCGACGACGGTTACGTCAGGGGCAATGGCCCGTGCGGTGAGGGTCACGAACACGTTTTGAGCATCAGTACCAAGAGTGGCCACCAGCCCTTTGGCCTGTGAAAGGCCGGCGGCGATGAGACCTCTTGCCTCGGTGGCGTCGGCCTGAACGGGGGGCAGCCCTACCGCCTGCGCAAGGTTCACCAGATTTTCGTCCTGCTCCACCACACAGACCGTCTCGCCCTCGGCCAGCAGTTCGTTCACCACTCCCTGACCCATGCGGCCGTAGCCGCAAACCACGTAATGTCCGCTCAATCGGGAAATCACCCGGTCGGTCCTCCTTCGTTTGATCGTGCCAGCGAGGTGGCCTTCCATGACGTATTCGGCCCCGATCGCCAGCAGATTGAGGCCGGTCGCCACCCCGAAGATCATGATAAGGATAGTCAATACGGTGCCGGCGGAGATTAAGGGGCCGATGGTCCCGTAGCCAACGGTGGTGAAGGTGATGACCACCATGTAGAAGGAATCCAGATAGGAATAGCTCTCAATGAAGTGATAGCCGAAGACCCCGACCATTGTCAGGAGCCCGACGGCCGCCACGGACATCAGCAGCCGGCGCGAGTACCTGGCGGGGGGGGGCGTGTGGCCTGATTGGATGCTCAAACCTGCACCTCAGTCAACGTGGCCTAGCTTCCCGGCCGCAAGAGTCGCGCCCCGGCGGCGGGCCAGGAGCCCAGCACCTTCACCAACGTGCATTGCCCGCGGAGACTCTGAATGGCTAGCGACATGTCTTCGTCGTCCTCGTGGCCGGCGATCTCGGCAAAAAAGACGTAGTCACCGGCCTTGGCGTCGGACCGCCCCCGGGCCGGGCGGGTTTGCAGATTGGAGAGATTCACGCCGTGTTGGCGAAGGGTTCCCAGGGCGTCGTGCAGGGATCCGACGCGGTCGGTGACGGCGAAAACAATCGCGGACCGGTCGTTGCCGGTGGCCGGATTGGCGGTATGGCCCAGGATCAGGAAACGGGTCTCGTTGTCGGAGAAGTCCTGGATGTTGTCCCGTACGACGTTTAGGCCGTGATCTTTGGCGACGGCGGCTACGCCAATGGCGGCGGCGGACTCCTCGCTAGCGGCGCGAGCGGCGGCGGCGGCGGTGCTGCCCACCTCGACGCGATCGGCCCAGCCGAGATTCTGGGTGAGCCACTCCTGGCACTGGGCCAGAGCCTGAGGATGGGAATAGATGGCCTTGATATCGTGCAAGTCGTGATTCGAGAGCAGGCTGTGGGTGATGGCCAGGGTGGTCTCGGCCACTATGCGTGAGCTCATCTCGACGAAGGCGTCCAGGGATTCGCCGACGGTCCCGGCGGTGGAGTTTTCGATTGGCACGACGCCGTAGTCGGCCTTGCCGCCGTCGGTGAGGCCGAATATCTCGGTGATTGAGCGGGTAGGCAGGTAGCTGGTGCCGTCCAGGAAGAGATCACGGGCGGCCTGATGGGAAAAGGTGTGCTCGGGGCCGAGATAGGCGACGCTGATGGTCTTCTGCAATCCGCGGCTGGCGGCGAGAATCTGGGAGTAGATGGCGGCGAGGGCAGCTTCGGGAATATGGCCGTCACTGGCCTTTTGCACGCGGGCGATGACCTGGGCCTCGCGGGAGGGGGCGTAGACATCGCCGCCATTCTCGGCCTTGGCGGCGCCGACGCGGGCGCTGAGTTCCATGCGACGTCGCATGGCCTCGACGATCTCATCGTCCACGGCGTCGATTTGCCGGCGCAGGTCGTCCAGGGACTCTTCCAATAGTCGCGCTCCCGTTCGTCTCCCGGTCAGCGTGGGAAAACCTGGTTCAACGCCAGCCGGAGATCAGATGCCAACTCCACCATTCTTCCACAGGCCACGGGTGGGCGTCATCAAGCAGTCGGGCGCTGCCGGGCCGGGTGGGGCCTGGCGACGACAGTTCTGGCTCAGCCCGCCTGGGGTGTTTCGACGGTATCCACGCTGACGGTGCCAGCCAGATGGGCCAGGTAAATGGGCACCATGGGGAGCACGCAGGGGGATAGAAAACTCAGGATGCCGGCCAGGAAGGCGGGTGCGATCCAGCTCAATCCCAAGGCGGTGGAGGTGCCCTCGAGGAGGAAGCCGTCATCCACCAAGGGGACGCTGCTGAGGTATTGATTTAACTGGGAGGTAAAATCGAGCGCGATTAAGAGGCCGAACGCCATGAGGGCGATCCCGCTGATGGCGCCGACCAGGGTGGAGTGGCGGGACAGCGCGCGGAGTACGTTCTGGGTCCGATCGATGAACACGGCCGCCAGGATGAAGGGGATGCCCAGGCCGAGGGAGTATGCGAATAGCAGCAGCATGGCCCCGGTGGCGTCGCTCTGGTTGAGGGCGGCGGTCAGGATGGCTCCGAGGATGAATCCGACGCAGGGGGTCCAGCCGACGGCGAAGGCCATGCCGACGCCCAGGGACGCCAGCGGGCCGCGGGCCTTCGGTTGGTAGTCGATCCGCTTTTCGCGATAGAGGATGGAGGTCACTTTGTACAGGCCGGCGGCCAGGGGTGCGTCCTGATCCAAGGCCATTAGTTTGAAGGTGAGGATTCTGAGGACGCCGGTGACGTGCAGACCGAAGAGAACGAGCAAAGAACCGGCCACCAGGTTTATCCAGCGCTGGGCGTCCTGGATGACGTAGCCCACCAGCCCGACGGAGGCCCCGAGGAAGGAGAAGATGATGGTGAAGCCCAGAACGAACAGGGCGGCGTGGAAAAGCACCCCGCGTTGACGGGAGCCGGTCCCTGATTGAATCGCCGTTACATCCACCGGTTTCGGACCTCGACTTTGGATATGGCCTCCACTACACGTTCGCGACGAGCCTATATGATCCCGCAGAAGGCGGCGGTACGTATGTGAGGAGGTTTACTCCCTGCGCCGGGATGATGTTTGGCGGGTTGAATTATCCTACGCTGCGCTTCGGGGCGGAGAATTTGCCAGGAGACCCGATCCGACCGGGGCAGTTACCCACAGAGAGGCCGTTTTGCCCAATTATTTGATCGATCTTGAGTGCTGCGAATGCGGACACACGGCGCCGGCTGATGAGCGAGCCAACGTCTGCGATGAATGCGGGGCGTCTTACCTGGTGCGGTACGACCTGGAGGCGGCGGCCGGCGGGCTGTCGAAGGAGGATTGGGCGGCGCGGCCGCCGGGGCTGTGGCGCTATCGGGAGCTGCTGCCGGTGGGCGATCCGGGTTTTGAAATCAATCTGGGCGAGGGCGGCACTCCGACGACCCGGCTGCCGGCACTGGCCAAAACGCTGGGCCTGGACGAGGTGTGGATTAAGGATGAGGGGCTGAATCCGACGGGCACGTTCAAAGACCGAGGTGCGGCTACCGGGGCGGCGCGGGCGTGGGAGCTGGGGGAAAAGGTGCTGGCGATGCCGACGGCGGGAAACGCGGGTGGGGCGTGGTCGGCCTATTCCGCGCGGGCGGGCCTGACGCTGCATGTGGCCATGCCGGCGGATACCCCCAGGGTGAACATGGCGGAGTGCCTGGCCTACGGCGCACGGCTGTACCTGGTGAACGGGCTGATTTCGGACGCTGGAGCGCTGATTGCGGCGGCCTGCGCCGAACACGGTTGGTATGACGTCTCGACGCTGAAGGAGCCCTACCGGGTGGAGGGGAAGAAGACGATGGGGTTGGAAATCGCGGAACAGTTCGGATACGAGCTGCCGGATGTGATCCTGTACCCGACGGGGGGCGGGGTGGGGCTGATCGGCCTGTGGAAGGCGTTTAACGAGCTGGAAGGGCTGGGCTGGATCGGGTCGCAACGGCCGCGGCTGGTGTGCGTGCAGGCGGAGGGCTGCGCGCCGGTGGTGCGGGCGTTCGAGGCGGGAGCCGATTCGTGCGAGTTCTTTGAGGGGGCCACCACGAACGCGGCGGGGCTGCGGGTGCCGCGGCCGTTCGCGGACCGGCTGGTGATGCGCATCCTGCAGGAGACGGAAGGGACGGCCATTGCGGTGTCGGAGGAGGAGATCGCGGCGGCGGTTTTGGAGCTGGCGCGGACGGAAGGCCACTACGTCTGCCCGGAGGGCGCGGCGGCGGTGGCGGCGCTACGTCACCTGCGAGAATCCGGCTGGCTGGGACCGGAGGGCCGCACGGTGATTCTGAACACGGGAACGGCGCTTAAATATGTGGGCGACGTGGATATGGCCGGGACGCCGGTTCTGGAAGCCGGCGGGGTTTTGGTGCCGCAGATCTGAACTTGTCGCGGCGGGTTTCGAGATCGTTTTCACGGCTGACGGTTCCGCGCTGGATCGCGCCGGAAGGCTCGCCACCGGTGCCTGCGGCGGCGGCTCCGGTGGGGCCGCTCTTTGCTCACTTGACCGCGCAAAATTGCGGATGTTACGGTGACGCCGAACCTAGATCTAAGGACTTGCCGTGGAAGACGCCATCTCCGCTGAAAAACTAGTGCTCGCCATCGTGCAAAACCAGCACGCGGGCGAAGTGCAGGCCGGATTGCTGGAGTCGGATTACCGGGTGACGCGGATCAATACGGCCGGCGGGTTTCTGCGCAGAGGCAACGTCACGTTCCTGGTCGGGGTGCGCTCGGAGCAGGTGGATGAGGTGGTGAGGATCATTCGCGATCGCGCCCCTCGAGACGAGGGCACCGGCGATCCCGAGGCCCCGCCGGTGTCGACGATGCTGTTCGTGCTGCCGATCGCGCGGTTCGCCCGCATCTAGCCGCTGGCTTTGTTGGCGATTTCGCCAGCGCGGCTATTGATTACCGCCAGGTTTACAGGCGTATGTCTATCCCGAGCAAAAGCTCGCGCCCTGATGTGTCCGGGAAGTCGGCGCGGAGTACCGAGGGGCGGCGACCCGCGAAAGTGAGGCGGTCGCAGCAGGAGACCGGTTTGCGCACCGTCGCAAGTCGCTCACCGGTCCCCTGTTTTTACTTTCGGCATTAGGCGCATTTTCAGCACTTACGGCGGCCGCGCCGGACGCTCGATTTCGACCGGTAAGGTCGATCACTTCATGAGGCGGAGGTTGGGGTTGGGTCTGAAACTGGCGCTGGAATAATCGCGGCTTCGGGCAGTGTGAGCCCGGTTGGAAGGCAGCCGCTGCGCTCGCCCCCGACCGTCGCGAGGAGTCGTGCTCCTGGTGTGACGGCGCTCCGGTGGAGACATGTATGTCGCTAATAGAAGAAGGCCCGGCGCGATCGCGCCGGGCCTTCTTTCAGCTCTAAATCAGCGAGCGGAACGGACGGGCTTAGTAGCCCTCCATCCCGGGAGCCGCGGCGGGCATTTCCTCGGGGATGTCAGCGATGAGGGCCTCGGTGGTGAGGATCATGCTGGCGATGGAGGCGGCGTTCTCCAGAGCGGAGCGCGTTACCTTCAGCGGATCGATGATCCCGGCCTCGACCATATCCACGTAATCCTCAGAGATGACATCGAAACCGATGAACGGGTTCTTTTCCTCTTCGCGTCGGCGCATGACTTCCTGGGCTACGACGCCGCCGTCGTAGCCGGCGTTGGCCACTATGGCTTTGAGAGGAGCCGTTAGGGCGATGCGCAGGGCGCGAATGCCGGCGGCCTCGTCGCCAGTGACATTTACTTTGTCTAGCGCCGGAAGGGCGTTCACCAGGGCGACGCCGCCGCCAGCGACGATGCCTTCTTCGATGGCGGCACGAGTGGCGGAGAGAGCATCCTCGACGCGGTGCTTCTTCTCTTTCAACTCGGTCTCGGTGGCGGCGCCCACTTTGAGGACGGCCACGCCGCCGGAAAGCTTGGCAAGACGCTCCTGCAACTTCTCGCGGTCGTAGTCGGAGGTGGACTCTTCCATCTGAGCGCGGAGCTGATTGACACGGGCTTCGACAGCCTCTTCGGTGCCGTGGCCTTCGACGATGGTCGTGTTGTCCTTGTCGCAGACGACCCGGCGGGCGCGGCCGAGGTCTTCGAGAATGACGCTGTCGAGCCGCCGACCCATGTCTTCGGAGACTACGGTGCCGCCGGTGACGATGGCGATGTCTTGCAGCATCTCTTTGCGGCGGTCGCCGTAGCCGGGCGCCTTGACGGCGAGGCAGTTGAGCATGCCGCGGAGCTTATTGACGACCATGGTCGCCAGGGCTTCGCCGTCGATGTCCTCGGCGATGACGATGAAGTCCTTTTTACCCGTCTGGGTGACCTTCTCCAGCGTGGGCAGGATGTCGGACACGGCCGAGATTTTGGAGTCGGTGATGAGGATGTACGGATCTTCGATCTCGGCTTCCATTCGCTCCTGGTTGGTGGCGAAGTAGGGCGAGATGTAGCCGCGGTCGAACTCCATGCCCTCGACGTACTGGTCTTCCAGGCCGAGACCTTTGGAGTCCTCTACGGTAATGGCACCGTCTTTGCCGACTTTGTCCATGACCTTACCGATGAGTTCGCCGATCTCCTGATCGGCGGCCGAGATGGCGGCGATCTGGGAGATCTCTTCGCGGCCCTTGATCTGCTTGGACTGCTTCCGCAGATTTTCGACCAGCGCGTCGACGCCCTTCCGGATGCCGCGCTTGATGATCATGGGGTTGGCCCCGGCGGCGACGTTCTTGAGACCCTCTTTGAGGATGGTCTGAGCAAGGACGGTGGCGGTGGTGGTGCCGTCGCCAGCGACGTCGTTGGTCTTGCTGGCGGCCTCTTTGATGAGCTGAGCGCCCATATTGGCGAACGGGTCTTCGAGTTCGATTTCCTTGGCGACGGTTACGCCGTCATGAGTGACGGTCGGTCCGCCGAACTTCTTCCCGAGGGCGACGTTGCGGCCCTTCGGTCCTAGGGTCGTGCGGACAGCGTTGGTCACGATGTCGATCCCGGTGATCAGGTGAGCTCGCGCTTCGGCGTCGAGTGCTACTTGCTTGGCCATTCAGATTCCTTCCACCCTCTTCTGTGAAATGAAATTGGGTCGCTATTTCTACGTGGCGAGAGCCGGCCCAAGACCTCCCCCCGCCCATGCCGTCCTCTACCGGGGACGGCAATTTGATTAAGTCCTCTTCAAGAAAAATCGCCTCGCAGACCGGAAACCGGTCAGGAAGCGTGTTGAACTTGGCCTGCAATTGTAACAGCCGAGCCCCCAGGCGTTAAGTCCGGCCGGGCCTGTCGATACTAGGGTTGAGACTACTTCGCCTCCGATTCCGAAAATGGATCGGAGTTGCTGGTGGGCCGGTTCTCTAAAATGACGCATGACTCTGCAACTGACCACCAGGCACCTGAGCGAAATGGACGCGCATTGCCGCGCCCATGTCCCGGAGGAGGCCTGCGGCATCCTGGCCGGTACGGAAGGCACGGTGGTCAGCGTGCATCCGGCCGAAAATGTGATGCACAGCCCGGTGGCCTATCTCGTGAAGCCGGCCGATCAGGTCCGCATATTCAACGAGATTTACGATGACGGCCTGGACGACATCGCCTACTTTCATTCGCACCCGTTCTCGGAGCCGTACCCGTCACCGACCGATGTTCGCGAGGTGCATATCGGCAAGGTCCGGCTGGTGATCCTGTCGCTGCGCGGACCGGAGCCCGAGGCGCGCTCGTTCTGGGTTGGCGATGGCGAGATCGAGGAGGAGGAAATAGAGGTGGTGGACGGCTGATGATGAGGGGTAGAATTTCAATATGAGCACAACGATTACGCGGGGTGGCACCGTGGCGACAAATCCTGAACTCCTAGCAAAGTATGAAGACCTGCTTGGCAGTCTGCGTGAGCTGGGCAGCGCGGTGGTGGCGTATTCCGGCGGGGTGGATAGCACGCTTCTGGCCTACGCGGCTCACCAGGCGCTGGGCGATAAGGCGATTGCGGTAACCGCGGAGTCGCCGAGTTATTCGGATAAAGACCGCCAGGACGCCATCAAGTTCGCCGAACAGATCGGCGTTCAGCATGTCTTCGTTAAGACCTCCGAGATTGAGAACGAGGCCTACGCGGTCAACGATTCCAGCCGGTGCTACTTCTGTAAGGAAGAGTTGTTTCTACGCCTGGGCAAGTTTCGGAATGAGCATCCTGAGTATGAATTCGCGATCTACGGGCCGGTGACCGACGACCTGGGCGATTTCCGCCCGGGTATGGAGGCGGCCATGCTGGCCGGCGCGAGGGCGCCGCTGGTGGAGGCCGACCTCAGTAAGGCGGAGGTCCGGGTTTTGTCGCTGCACTTCGGGCTGGAGTCGTGGGACAAGCCGGCGGCTCCCTGCCTGTCGTCGCGGGTCGCCTACGGCGAGTACATCACGGCGGAGAAGCTATCGCAGATCGAGCAGGCGGAGGCGTTCGTGCGCTCGGAAGGATTCACGGAGTTCCGGGTGCGGCATCATGACGATGTGGCTCGGCTGGAGCTGCGGACGGAGGACTTTGAGCGGTTTTTCGCCGACGGCCGCCGCGACCGCATCGTGGAGAACCTGAAGGCTGTCGGCTATACCTACGTCACTCTGGACGCGCAGGGCTTTCGCTCGGGGTCTATGAATGATGTGCTAGAGATGCTGCCTGTTATTCAGGGGTAGGTGCTGACGGCTACCGCGCAAGGTAATATTCTTTGCGAACCACTCGATTGGACCTCATCAGCCCGAGGGGATTCGCCCTCGTCTACCGCTGGCCAGCGGCAAGCAGTCGTTCGTGTCCTCGCCCGGTCCGGTCGACCCGTAGGTCGAATACGGCTCATGAAGCTGCTGTTCCTGCTGAACCGAGTGGAGAGCGACGAGGGTCTACGGCCAACCTTCGATTTCTTCCCGTTCAGATTCGGGCCTTACTCTGCCCTTGCGGACCGAGTCTTGACCAAGCTAGTTGAGGACGGGGCCGTCGAAAAGGGGTCGGATGGCGAAGTTTGCGCCGATTCGCGCGACCTGAACTTCCATGGCGTTCAGCAATCCAAGAACATGAGACGGCTCGACGAGGTCGTCGGGGATCACCTCGAAACGCCAGATGACACACTAGTCGATTCCGTTTACGTGCAGTGGCCTGAATTTACAGTCCTGAGCGAGCGATACGGTACGCCTCCTGATCGCTCGTATGCAGAGCCGTCGGTCTACACGATCGGGTACGAAGGGCACTCTATCGATTCGTTCCTTGCGAGTTTGATTCGGTCGGGAATGGCTCGAATTGTCGATGTCCGACGCAACGCTGTGTCTAGGAAATTTGGCTTCTCCAAGAAGCGCCTCTCTGCCCTTTGCCACGACATTGGCGTTGAGTATGAGCACTTGCCCGAGCTCGGCATCGCATCGAAGGATCGCCAAGAGATGTCCTCCGCTGCGGACCGAGCCATCTTGTTGAGCACATACGCCCGCGTGGCATTACCTCAGCTGGAATGGGCCATTGGTACAATATCGACGTTATGTGTCGATAAGGCTTCCGCATTGTTCTGCTTTGAATCGACGGCTCACCAATGCCATCGCTTGAAGCTGGCGGACATCGCGTCCGCTACGACAGGACTACCAGTAGTAAACCTGTAGGCAGCGGGTTTGGGGGCGATACGTTGGAACGACTTTTGGTTGTTGTGAAGACTTACCCCGTGCCGTCCACCAGACATGACGAATTGGTGTGCACCGCAATGATGCGGGAGAACGGTGAGATGGTCCGCCTGTATCCGGTCTCGTTCAGATACCTTGACAGAAGCCAGCAATACTCAAAGTGGCACATCGTGGAACTTGAGATATCCGCGAATGACCAGGACTATCGGAAAGAGAGCTTTCGACCCAACCTCGATACGCTCCGGGTCATCGGGTCCCCGATAACAACGGACAGCGGATGGATCGAGCGGCGCTAATGGATATCGCGACACCCCATCCGCTCACTGGAGGAATTGAGCGACCTACGTGATAACGAGGGACTGAGTCTCGGGATTGTGAAACCTCGCGAGATCCTCGACATTGTCGTCGCAGAGGACGACGACGATTGGAATGAGCGACAGAGGGCAGTCCTCTCGCAAGCGCGAATGTTTGGGCGTCGCAAGCCCCTGACAAAGATCCCATTCAAGTTCCGCTACTCATTCACATGCCACGATCCCCGCTGCAACGGTCACAGGATCATGGTGGAGGACTGGGAAATCGGGGCGCTCTACCAAAATGAACTTGATCGCCTAGGCAATTCCGAGTCCGCTTCAAATAGCGTTCGGAAGAAGCTATTGTCGTTCTCTGGCCCAAATCATGACTTGCACTTCTTTGTCGGCCCCCACAGTGTTCACAGGAGCTGGCTTATCGTCGGACTCTTCTATCCACCGACACTCCGAGGCGACGAAGCGATACAGGATTCAATGTTCTAGGGCTGCTCCGTCTGAATGCCAGTCCGTGGCATCACTCCTCAGGGATCAGGGGCGCTCAACTACTCGACAGCCACCCCATCCCCGACGGCGACGACGCCTTCCTCAACCACCCGTGCGTACCAGCCGCGGCGGCCGACGAGGGTTTTGATGAATTCGGCCTGTTTGTCTTCGCCGACGTAGGGTAGCTTGCCGAGAATCCGGCAGGGCATGTCGTTCTCGGCCACCTCGGCGACCACCTCGCCGATGCGTAGGCGGACGCCCACGTCGAAGTCGGCGTTGACCATGCCTTCGGTGGTGACGTTCTCGCCCAAATCGCCGGGGTTGACCGGCCAGCCCTCGTCGTTGAGGTCGCGCATGGTCTCGACGGGGAAGATCAGCAGCGCCCGGTCCGGGTTGTCGCTGTCCTGCTCGTGCCGGTGGCGGTTGTAGTCGCCGTCCATCCCGTCGGCGGTCACCCGGGCGGAATCGACGGGCAGCTTGGGCAGGCGCAGGCCACCGGCTTCTTTGCTCTTCACATGCAGGCCGATGACTCTAGCCACTAATAAACCCCCGGAACTCTGCCTGTTGCCGTCTAGTTGCCCGAAGTTAGCATGCACGCGGCCGCGCGGTGAATTTGCGATGGCGGCCTTCGGTCCGGTGGGCCGCTCCATCTCTGAACTAGAAGTCCCGGAGGTATTTAGCGGAGGGTGGTGGTGGAGTCGGGAACTATCCGCCAGATACGGGCTCCGGAAGCGCGGGCGTCGGCCTCGTCGCCGGGAGGGTGATCGGCGAAGAGCTTGGCGAAGTAGAGCCCGTCGGGGCCGTAGACCAGCCCCGAGATCGTGGCGTGGCCGGTTCCGGCGTACTTCGTGAAAATGGTCGGTCGCTCGACGCTAAGCCCGTCAGCGGTGAGCTCGAAGCTCCAGATTTCCTTGTCCCGACTGGTGGGGCCGCGGACGAAATCCGGGCCGGCCGAACCGATGAGCAGGCGGCCGTCGAACTCGTCAGGAAACACGCCGCCCAGAACGAAGGTGGTGCCGGTGGGAGCGATTCCGGGCGGGCCGAAGCACCAGAGTCCGGAGTTCAAGACGCTCTCGTCGGTGCCGTCGTAGCCGAGATTGGAGCCGGCCTCGATGCGCAGGAGGCTGTCCAGCTGGGGGCCGTTCATGGCGGCGTAGATGGCGTTGTCGCCGGGTCGTTGTGCCAGGGCGAAGACGTTGCGAATCCCGGCCGCCCACTGGTAGCTTACGGGATGGTCGGGCCGGTCGGGATCGAAGTAAGGATTGTCAGCCGGGGCGGTACCGTCGCGATTCAGTCTGAGAAGCTTGCCGCCCCAGGCGTTGTCGTCCTGGCTGCGTTCCGGGAAGAAGCCGTTGCCGACGGCGACGTAAAGCTTGCCGTCGTGGCCGAAGATGATGCCGTGTATCTGGTGGGATGGCCTTGTGATCTCGCCTTCGAGTCGGAGCACGTCGGACTGGCGCGCCACCGTCCGGCCGCCATCGTCGCTCTCCAGGCGAACTATCATGTTTTGCCCACCGGCCTCATTGAAATAGACGGTGGTGACGTAGAGATCGCCGTTATCGGGATCTACGACGATCCCCGAAAGGCCTAGCTGACCGGATCCGTGCGACGGGGGCGCGAGCTCCGGCGGCTGGGAGGCGACGCTCTCGGCGTAGGTCCAGGTGGTGCCGTCGCGGGCGATGGCCTTGATGGAACCGCGGAACTCGGTGATGTGCATGAACGGCGCGGCCGGGTCGTTGCCCGGATTCGGAACGAGCGCCATCTGGACCGGCAGGGTGAGGGCGTCGGTTACCAGCTCCATGCGGAATCCCGGGGCGAGGCGCCAGGGCGCGGCCATCCGGGTCACGCCGCCGAAGAGCAGCGGCGCGAAATCTTCTTCGCCCACCGGGATGCTGTCGGGTTCGAAGTAGAACTCGCCGGTGGTGCTGGCGGAGCCGTTGAGGAGCCTGCCGGCGTCTCATTTTATGAAGGGGATATAAATCCGGCGCCCCACACCGTTTCCGTCGAAGAAGGTGAGGGTCGATTCCGGCACGACCAATTCGGACGCGCCGGCGCGAAAGTGCAATATGAGGCTGACGTAGCGCTCGACCGGCGGGAGCTCGGTTATTTGATCGCCTGCTCCGGTGCCCTGGACGAGCAGGAAGTGGCTGCGCCCGCCGGTGAGCAGCAAGGAGTTGCCCAGTTGCAGGCTGACCGGCGGGCCGTTGATATCTATCCAGGAGAATGAGCCCGCCTATACGTCGCGCAGCCGCATGGGCTTTGGAAAGAGGCGGCTGACCTCGAAGGTCAGGATTCGCACGGATGCCGACCAGGCGGGCCATTCGGTTTCGGGATCGCCGCTGTCGTCGCGATGCCCTGCCGGGTCCCACGGCTCACCAAAGCGGCCGAGGACCGTCGTTGACGCTACCCCTGTGCGGCGCTAGGCTTCGGGGCACTCAAGAAGGATCGCTCGGGCCGGCGACGCGGGATGGATCGCGGACAGCCGGGAGCGGTTTTTTGTTTCCAGGTATGCGAGTAATTTTCTCTTCCGGGAGCCGCGCGTGACGGTCCGTGAGCAGATCGAGCAACTCCTCGGCCGGGCGTTGACCGCGGCGCAGGCGGCCGGCCGCCTGCCGGACATCGACCCGGATGACCTGGGACTGGAACGGTCGCGGGTCAAGGACGCGGACTACTCCAGCACGCTGCCGATGCGGCTGGCGCGGGCGGTGGGCGAGGTGCCCCGAGATATCGCGACCGCCCTGGTTGATTCCATGGAATCTTCGGAAGTGCTGGCCGGAGTAACGGTGGCCGGACCGGGATTTATCAACTTTGTGCTCGCCGACGATTGGCTGGCGGCTCAGGTGGAAGCGATCAATACGGCGGGGGATGAATTCGGCCGGTCGGACGGCGGAGCGGGAAAGCGGGTGCAGGTGGAATTCGTGAGCGTCAACCCGACGGGTCCGCTGACGGTCGGCCATGGCCGGGGGGCGGTGCTGGGGGATGTGCTGGCGCGGGTTCTGGGGGCAGCGGGCTACGACGTGCATCGCGAGTACTACGTGAACGACTCGGGCAACCAGGTAAGGCTGCTCGGGGCATCGATCTATTCGCACTACGCGGCCAAGTTCGATACTGACGTGACGTTTCCGGCGGGCGGCTATCTGGGCGACTACGTGGTCGATTGGGCGCGGGAGATCGCGGCCGAGGAAGGCCGTCGCTACCTGGACCTGACCGAAGAGGAGGCGGTGGCGGCATTTACGAAAGCGGGAATGGAGCGGGCGCTGATTGCGATCCGTGAGCACCTGGGCGAAATAGGGATCGAATTCGAGAGCTGGTTCCACGAATCTGAATTGCACGCCGCCGGGGCGATCGAGTGGGTAATCGAGCGTTTGAGGGGCGGCGGGTTCGTCTCGGAGCGGGAGGGCGCGGTGTGGTTTACGCACGGCGACGGCAGTGCCGACCAGGAGAACGTGCTGGTGAAGCGCACGGGCGAGCCGACGTACCTGACGGCGGACATCGCCTATCACCGCAACAAGTTCGAGACGCGAAAGATGGATTGGGTCATCGACATTCTGGGCGCCGATCACCACGGTCACGCGCCGCGGATGCTGGCGGCGATGGACGCGCTGGGGATCGCCCGGGAACGCCTTACGTACGTGATCTGCCAGATGGTGCATGTGGTGGTTGAAGGGGTTCCGGTGAAGCAGAGCAAGCGAGCGGGCGATTTTGAGTTGCTGTCCCAGCTGGTGACGGACGTGGGGGCCGACGCGACCCGTTATCACATGCTCAACCGGTCGGCGGACAGCCAGATGGATTTCGATGTGGACCTGGCTCGCTCTCAGACCGAGGAGAATCCGGTTCACAAGATCCGCTATGCGAATGCGCGGATCGCCAGCATCCTGCGAAACGCGGCCGAGCAGAAGATCGACTTCGCGGGGGCCGATCTGAGCCTGCTGACGGAGCCGGAAGAGCTGGACCTGATACGCACGATGCTGGACTTTCCGGAGATGCTGGCGAACGCCGCGGAGAGCTTGGAACCCCATCACCTGCCGCATTTCGCGCTGGGGCTGGCCGGGCAGTTCAATTCCTATTACCACGTGCACCGGGTGATATCGGAGGACAAAGACAAGACGAGGGCCAGGTTGCAACTGGTGTCGGCGGTGAAGCAGGTGTTTGGCAATGTGCTGGGACTCATGGGCATATCGGCTCCCGAGCGCATGATTCGCGAGGAGCAGCCGGCGGTCTGAGTCGGCCCCGGAGGCATGTTGCCGGCGGAGATTGACGGCGCTGCTGCTGTACGGCATGCGGATCGCCGGCGCGGCCCTGCAACAGGTGGCGGGCACGCGTCTCCGCCGGGTGCTGGGCACGATGACCGGGAATCGCTTCAAGGGCGCGGCCCTGGGAGTGGGGGTGACGGTGCTGATGCAGAGTTCGAGCGCAGCGACCGTGCTGCTGATCGGGCTGGTGGGGGCGGGGCTGCTGTCGCTGCGGCAGACGCTGGGGGTGCTGCTGGGGGTGCTGCTGGGGGCGGACCTGGGCACGACGGTCACGGTACAGCTGATTTCGTTCCACATTGTGGACTGGGCGCCGTTGATGATCGCGATCGGGGTGGCGTTGTTCCTGTCAGTGCGATCGGGCGCGGTGAGGCACATCGGGCGGTCGATCTTTGGATTCGGGCTGGTGTTCCAGGGGATCGGTTTGCTGGTGGCCGGTTCGGCCGCATGGGCGGAAGCGAGTTGTTCCAGGAATGCATCACCTCGATTGCGGACGCGCCAATCATCCTGTTGCTGGCCGGCATAGCCTTCACGGCGACGATTGGGATAGTGATCGCGCTGGCGGGAGATCGAGGGTTTTCACCGGCGGATCGAACATCTGCTCGAACGTGCGGTCTCGGCGCTGGCATCGGGTAACGCGGAGCTGGCGGCCGAGGTAATAGCTGAGCATGACTAGATCGCCGACCGGGAACACGAGTTGCAGCTGGCGCACATCGGCAGACTGAACGAGGGCACGGTGGAGACGATCGACACTGGCGACATTCACATGGACGTGGTGAGTAATCTCAGCCGGATCAGTGCACACGCCCGGATGCTGGCTCAGGTGGTGAGGGGTGATTCGCAGTAGGCGGGCGGGTCGGATGTCAGGGGTCAAGGCGTTCCAGGTTGAGGCCCGGCACATGCAGGCGGCCGCGGTCGCCGGAGCGCACCTCGAGATGGGGCGTAAGCAGGCCGGCGCCGGTGTGACGGGAGAGCGACTCATCCGGTAGCAGCGATACCTCGGAACCGAGGAATCGACCCGCGCCGATGCGTAGACGGACTTCGTCGTCATCAACGGCGGCGGCTTCATCCGGCTGGATCAACAAGATCTCGGCCCGTCCCGGCAGGGCGCTCCCGACGAGGCTGGCGGGTCGGCCTTCGTGGGCGCGCAGGCGTCGCTGCAGTGCGCCGGGCATGGAGGCGTTGCCGATTCCCTCGGTGAGCAACAACGGGAACTCGCCCAGAATCTCGGCCAGGGCGGAGTGGGTGGGCGGGGAGCCGGTGCGGGATTTGATTTCGGAGGCCATGACCGAGGGAGCGATCACTCCGGCGAGGCGATCCCGTGGAAAGGCGGTGAGCCAATCGAAGCGGAGGGATTCGGTGAAGACGATCAGCGAGGCCTCTCCCTCGCCGGTGACCGGGAGGCTGGTCTGCGGGCCTTCCCCGGCGACCAGGATGTTGCCGAAGCCCAGTCCGCCGTGTCCAAGCGCTACGGCGATGGCGGCGGCGTCGCCTTCGATGACGATGTGCTTGTCCTTTTCGATCTCCACGACAGACCCATGCAGCCGGCAGTAGAGGGGGGCCGGGTCGGTGGATTCGGCGAAGAAGGCTAGCCCGGAAATCTTGGAGACGTAGGTGACGGCGCCGGGCCAAGCGGCGGTCCAATCGCGCCTTCTCAGGAGGGTGCCGCGGCCGCGGGCGAGCAAGTCGCCGGTGGGCACGCCTTCCCGCTCCCTGGACAGGAGGGCCTCGCCGATGCGAGCGGCGGACAATCGGGAAAGACCGGCCAGATCGCGCACGCTCGTGCGGCCGCCCGGGGTGCAACGGGCCCAGGGGGTGCCGAGTTCGACGGTATCCCCGAGCTTGACGAGAATCTCGCCCGGGAACGGGAGGGTATGTCGGCGGCGGAGCTTGCCGATGGTGACGGTGGCGCGGGGCGCGGTCGGGTCAGTTTTCATCGGCGGGCTCTAGTTCAGGCGACGGGGCGGACTGTGAATCGGTGCTCTGGGACCACTGCAGAACGGCGGCCCGACGGTGGGTGACGTCTTCGGGCCAGGCGATCGGGCGGCCGCGGGCGTCGATGATGAGACCGCCGCTACCCGGGGCGATGCGGGTTCGCAGGGTTGTGGCCCGGCCGTGCCCGCCGCCGATGTCCAGTTTGCCGGAGGGCCATCCGCGGACGGTGCCGAGGTTGGCGGCGTCCCACATGATGCGGTCCATGGAGCCGAAATTGACCTGTCGCTGTATGGGTTCGGATTCGTCGGCGCGGAGTTCGACCGCAAGGGCGGGGCGGCCGGGGCGATCGAGACCGACGCCGGCGATCAAGGTGCTGAGGTGGACGAGGCCGCCGCCGGGTTGGAGATCGATTCCGGCGGCCAGCAGCGCGCCCTCGGCGGGGAGGGCGCCGGTACGGTCGAGCGCGATCTGGCAGTAACCGCCGGGAAGGCAGGCGTTGATGGCGATGAGGGCGGCCTGGACGGGGCGGGGGGCGCCGGTGAGATTGCGGCCGGTGCAGGCGATGAGGTCCAGCGGCGGCAGCTCCTCACCCAGATATTGAACCGCCTGCCGCAGCGCCATGTGCGAGGCGGCCTGCTCCAGGGCGGCCTCGATGGTCGTTTCCGGGACGGTCCAGGGTCGGGCGGCGCGATTGATGAAATACGCCCCGGCTTCGGCCTCGGTGATATCGAATGGCACCCAGTGGAGAAGTTCCTCCAGGTCGAGTTCGAGGCCAATGTGCTCGACGGTGGCGCCGGCCCGGTGGTAGCCGAACACGCCGGTACGGATGGTGCCCTGGTGACTCAGGACGATCATGGCTCCGGGGGCTTCCACGTGGATGACGGCCAGGGTAAGGTCGCCGTCGGCGGCGAGGGAGCGGGCGACTCGGCCCAGGGCGGCGTTAAGCGGGACGACTCGCGAAGTGGAGAGGGATTTGGGACGGAGGCCGTTGAAGGCCAGCTGTTCGACCAATGCCCCGTGGAGATCGGCTAGCGCGCCACCGGCGGCCTGGACGTTGAATCCATCGCCGGGGCCGCGGATGTCCACGACGCGGGTGATGAAGGCGTCGTTGAGAGCGTTGACTATGGACTGATCTGGATGCTCTCCGTAAAGGATGGCGACGGCGGGTGAGTAACCGGGCGCGCGACCGCGCACCGCGAACCGGAGGAGTTCGGAAAAGGCGGCCAGGCTCTCCCAGCCGGTGTCATCGCCCAGCGCCAGCATTACCAGGCGGGGGCACATCTCCAGAATCTGCCTGGCCAGAGCTTCGGGATCGTGGCGGTCGAGCAGGCGTCGGGACCCGATTTCGACGCGGCCGGCGATGGCGAATCCGTTCGCGCGCAGGAGAGCCTCAAGCTGGACCAGCTCCGGTTCGGGGAAGTTGGTGAACACGAGCGCCGGAAGGGCGGCGCCGATTCGTGATCCGGTGATCGCCGCCGGGGTGGGCAGACCGGGGTCGGCGTAGGCGCCCAGAGCACCGTCTAGATCGGAGAGGGCGGCGGCGATTCCGATTTCGGGATCGAAGTGGGGGGAGCCGCCGGTAGGGATGGACTCGCCCACGCGCAGGAGGCGGAGGGAGGAGTCGATATCGTCGAAGGCGGCGGCCCGGATGGTGGGGCCGATGTCGGCCGCCAAAACGAGCCGGGAGGTCCGGGGCGTGTGGGTGTCGGTGGGGTCGGCTGCCATGCTTGCTGGAAGTGAGGTTAGCAGGGTGGAACGTGTAAACCAACGCGGTAGAGAGGGGACGGGGAAATCCGGCTCTGGTGGGAGTGAGGGGTAGTTGCTAGGATGCGCAGAAGCTGATGATCGACCGACCTGCAATCTCCCTGACGACAGAATCCCCGCCTCGGCCCCCGGCCCGGCCCCGCGTGGCGCTGCTGCGGACGGCCCCGGAGACCGTGCTGGACGACTACGGCAAGTTGATGCGGTCCGCCGGATACGCCGAGACGCTGAAACGCGACGTACCGACGGCGCTGAAGGTCAATGTGTCCTGGCAACATTGGTACCCGGCGTGCTCGACCGCCCCGTGGCAACTGGATGGCGTGATCCGTACGCTGCTGGAGGACGGGTTCGAGCGGGATTCGCTGTACGCCGCCCACAATCGCACGGTGGTGGTGTCGGCGCGGCGGGGTGAGGTCGCAAACAAGCATCTGCCAGTGCTGAAGCGTCACGGCATTGAGAACGTGCATCTGTACGAGGACTCGGAATGGGTGCAATTTGTGCCCAAGACCAAAATGCTGGCGCTGGACGGAGTGTTTCCGGAAGGTATCCGCATCCCGAAACGGCTGATGGGTTCGAACGTGATCCATCTGCCTACGGTGAAAACCCATGTTTTCACGACGATCACCGGGGCGATGAAGAACGCCTTCGGAGGGCTGCTGTTTGAGAAACGGCATTTCTGCCACGCGGTGATTCACGAGACGCTGGTGGACCTGCTGGCGATTCAGCAGGAGATTCACCCGGGGATATTCGCGGTGGTGGACGGCACGTTTTCGGGCTCGGGGCCGGGGCCGCGCTGCATGGAGGTCGCCGAGCGGAACGTGATCCTAGCCGGGAGCGATCAGGTGGCGGTGGATGCAGTTTCGGCGCGACTGATGGGGTTCGATCCGCTGGAAATACCGTTCTTGCGGCTGGCTCACGAGCGTGGGCTGGGGACGGCCGATCTGTCCGAAGTGGACATCGTAGGTGAGGATATCGAGCGGGTGGAGTGGGAGGCGCAGAAACGGCGGGAGACCTTCGCCAGCCGGGGACAGAAGCTGATCTACTGGGGCCCGCTGAAGCGGTTGGAGCGATTGCTGCTACAGACCTGGATCGCGCCGTGGTCGTACATGGCTTCGCGGGCGTATCACGATGTCTACTGGTACAACGTGGTGGGTAGGCGGCGGGTGGGGAAGGCGCTGAAGACAGAGTGGGGGCGGCTCTTCCAGCGGTACTAGGCGCGGGTGCGGGCCGAGGTGGGGGCGGGATCACGTAAGATGATCGCCATGCAAATTGGGGCGATCATTGCTACGGCACGACCGGCGCACTGGGCGAAGAATTCGTTCGTGCTGGCGCCGCTGGTGTTCGCCCGTAGCCTGGATGATCCGGAGGCGATTTGGAAGGCGCTGGCGGCGGCGGTGCTGTTCTCGGCGGTGGCGTCTGGGGTCTACTTCCTGAACGATGCCTGCGACGCTCGCCGCGATCGGGAGCACCCGGCGAAACGCAGCCGGCCGGTCGCGATGGGCACGATCGGCCGGGTGCCGGCCGGCGCCGGTGGGATCGCGGTGATGATCATGGCTACGGCTCTCGCGTGGATCCTGAGTCTTGAGCTGGCGGTCGTGCTGGCGTTTTACGCCGGGTTGAACATTGTCTACAGCTTTTATCTGAAACGCTTTGCCCTGGTGGACATCATGGTGATCTCTTCCGGCTTCGTGCTGCGGGCGGTGGGGGGGGCGCTGGCGATCGAGGTGACGATCTCGGTGTGGCTGCTGGTGTGCACGTTTTTCGTGGCGCTGCTGATGGCGGCGGGGAAACGGCGGGTGGAACTCGCGACGGTGGGAGCGGATTTGACGGCGACGCGGCCTTCGCTGGATCAGGCGAGCGTGGGCTTTTTCGACGCGGTGATGGCGGGTGCGGCGGGAGCGACGATGGTCTTCTACACGCTGTACACGGTGGCTCCGGGCACGGCGGAAAAATTTGGCGGGCGGGGGTTGATCCTGACAATGCCGTTCGTAGTCTACGGGGTGTGGCGTTACGTGCAGATGATTCGCTCCGATGACGCAGTGGAGAATCCGGCGACGGCGCTCTTGCGGAACCGCGGGGTGCAGGCGGCGGTACTGGGGTGGGGAGTGGTGGTGCTGGCGATTATTTATGGTTTCGGCGGCGATCTGGGCGGGTTTGTCGAATAGCGGATGAGCTTCGGGACCGTCGCTTCAACGGCTGCTGGCTGCTAGCCTATGGTCATGGCGAAAAAGCCCAGTGTGGACAACCTGCCCAACTATCACATCGAAATAGCGCCCTACGACCCGGGATGGCCGGAGTGGTTTCAGGTTGAACGGGCGCGAGTGATGGCGGCGCTGGGCGATCTGGCGGCGGCGGTGGAACACTCGGGCAGCACGGCGGTGCCGGGGATGGCGGCGAAGCCGATCCTGGACATCCTGGTTGGCGTGGATGACTTGAAGAAAGCCCCGCGCACGGTCCCTCTTCTGGAGGATCTAGGGTATGTGTACCACGGTGAGTTGAGATCGAGCTGGCTATTTTTTCGCACCGACGATCCCCACGATCGGCACCTGCATGTGGTGGAGTGGGACGGGCAAGATTGGTGGTCGCAACTAGCTTTTCGCGACGCCCTGAGGGCCGATACGAAGCTGGTGGCGGATTACGAGCGAGTCAAGATCGAGCTGGCCGAGCGCTTCGCCGACGATCGGGCGGGCTATACGGCGGGTAAGGGCGAGTTCGTCAAATCAATCCTGGACCGGGTGCGGGCCGAACTGGAGTCCTGAGCGGGAGCGTTCGGTATGGCGGCGTCGCTCAGGCGGCTCCGGCCGGGACGCGGCAGTAGGTCTTGATCCGGTCCCAGACGGCGTTGGCTTCCTCGTTTGTGGCCTCCACGAACGGCGGGGCCATAGTGCGGGAGCAGAGCCCCATCTTTTCCAGGGCGGCCTTGGCCACGGCCTGGCCGGACGGCTGCGCGCCCAGATGCACCAGGAAGTCCGCGGCGTCGCGCTGATGGCGGTTGGCCTTTTCGAGATCGCCGTCCACGAAGGCCTCGTAAATATCGACGGAGAGGTGCGGCACGACGTTCTGCGGCAGGCCGATGCAGCCGTCGGCACCGTTGATAAGGGCATCGACCAGGTGGTAGTCGCTGCCGAGCAAGACAGGAAAGCCGGCGTCGTCGCGGACGCGCGTTAGAACTTCGTGCAGGTAGGTGGTGAGGCCGCCGCTGTCCTTCATGCCGGCGACGCCGACGTCACGCAGGCGGAGCACGGTGTCGGGATCGGCGGAGAGCTTGGTCATCCGCGGAAAGTGGTAGTACATGATTGGGATGCGGGAGGCGGAGACCAGGCGCTCGAACCACGAGACGATGGCGTCCTGGCCGATCGGGAAGTAGTAGGGCGCGACGACTAGGGCGACGTCGGCACCGGCGCCCTCGGCCTCTTTGATCTGTTCAATGGTGGCCTTCAGGTTAGGCAGGCCGGCTCCGGCGATCACCGGCACGCGGCCGTTTACGGCCTCGACGACGGTGGATATGGCGGCTCCGCGCTGGTCCCAATCGGCGCCCTGCATTTCGCCGGAGCTGCCCAGAATGACCATGCCGTGGACGCCGCTACCAAGGAAGAAATCGACGATGCGACGTTGGGCGTCGTGGTCGATCCGGATTTCGGGCGTGAACGGGGTGACCATGGCGGGCATTGAGCCCCGGATGCGGCTGACGGCGTCATTCATACTTTCTTCGCTTTCTTGGTTCAAGGCCGGGTGAGCAGGCGGACAATATCTTCCACGCAGTTTTCGGCGAGCTGGCGCAATTCCGCTTCGATGAGGACGTTGATGGGATGCTGGACCTCGATAAAGGGATACCAGGGCGCGCCCTGGTTCTCAAGCATCTTGAGAGCGGTTGGCCGGAATTCATCGGTGATCAACGCGGCGGTCGGCAAGCCGCGCCGTTCCAGTTCGACTCCGTCGAGCACACTGCCCGCACTGCACGAGCCTCAGTCCCCGATCCCGGTTACCGCGAAATGGCACCGCTGGACCAGCTGGTCGAGGATGTCGACCGGGGCGGAGGTGGACGAATCGGACTTGGCGGCGATGACGAGTTCGGCGACTCCGTGGCGCTCCTGGAGGATTTCGCCCACGAACAAGAGAATCCTGTCCGAGTTGGGTTTGGAGTTGTCCAGCAGGGCGACGATTTTCCCGTCCAGGCCGTCGGGACGGGGGGCAAGCTCCAGGCCGCCTGCTTCCGGCTCAATGGTTGGATCCAGCACGAGCAATCTTTCGGCGATGGCCAATTCTCAGTTACTCCCTGCGGTGGTTGGTTCCCCCAGATTGACACATTCTTCCACCGGACGGGTAACGGCAAGGCAGCGACGGCGATTCCCCCAGCTGAAGGTGAGCGCGGAAAAGCGACCCCCTGAGCCTCCGGCGGCGACCACCAGGATGTCGTCCGGTTCGGAGATGGTGTCGTCGGGACGGTGATGAAAGAGGGCGTCGCGCACGTCGTCCTTATCCAGACCGGCGCCGGCCAGGGTCTGGCGATGCTCGCCGGCGATGATTACAACGACCTGGCAGCCGGTCCCGCCGGGCATGCCGGCACGGTTGAGGTGAGAGGCGAAGTGGGCGAGGACGGCGTCCGGGTCGGAGTTGATGTGGTCGCTGATTTGCATGGTGGAAAGGCCCCAGAAGGTGGTCACGGCGCCCTGGGCCGGCTCGAGGCCGCGGGTGACGTGCAAGGGGTTCCAGCGGGAATCGGATTCGTCCTCGGCAATGCACCAGGAATACTTGCCGGCGTGACCCAGGGTGGAGCGGTCGGCCTGTCCGGGGATGGAACCGGCACAATTCATGAGGATGAGGCGAAGAGCGCGGCCCACGGTGGCGTTCGCCCGGGTGCCCTGGCCCAGGACATTGCCGCCGGAATTGAATCCCAGCCGGGCAGTTGGAGGACCGTTGACGATAAGGAGCAGACCGGAGCCGCCGGTGCTGGCGGTAGGGCCGTGGGGATTGGATTCGGGAGCGCAGAACGCCTCGACGCCAGCCAGCACAACGGGTAGGTACTCGGGTCGGCAGCCGGCCATGACTGAGTTGATGGCGACCTTCTCGACGGTAATGGCGCGGCGGCGTTCCGGAACACGGCCCACGAATTCGTCGGGTTTGCGCCCGGTGAAATCCAGCGCCCGGGAGACCAGTTCGGGAGTGGGCGGCACGATCGGCAGGCCGTCGGTCCAGCCTCGGGAGAAGTAGAGTTCCTGGGCGGCGAGGAAGTCGTCGACTTCGATGCCGGCGGTGGAGAGAGTCACGGGCGATTCAACTTGGGGCTGACGAGTCTTCGTCGGAATCCGTTTCGTCGTCGTGGACGACTTCGATCTTGATGCGCACGGTCTTGCCCACGTATTCGAGCAGACGGCGGCTGAGGTGGAAGTGGCGGCCCTTCACGTCCCCCGCCCACACGGCGTAACCGGTCCCCTCCTCCATGCCACGGACCCGCTTCACCTCGCCAACGACTTCCTCCTCGGCTTCAGGCTCGCCGTTGACGGCGGGGGCGTCCTCGCTGATTTCAAGCACCTCTTTCGTGGACCCTATTATGCGACCAAGCGTGTCGTGTCGAAAGTCGGCTGTGGCGATTGCAGGACGTCCGCCTACCTGAGGGTTCAACGACCGGTGATCGTGGTCGGTTACGGCATTCCCATCGGCGGATGATTCAAACCTGACGCGCCGGGCGGAGGGCCCCTCGCAGCAGCGCTACCAAGTCGAAATCCACCCCTGTTGATTGATTCGTTCGGCTTCTAATCAGCCGGTTTGCAGAGGACCGGGTCGACGAGATGGCGGGCGGTGCTGGCGGCGGCGTAGACCCAGATCATGACCATGGGGTGGGTGGGATGGTCGTTGATGAAGCGATGTGGCGATCCGGCGGGGACGAAGGCGGTGTCGTGGGCGCGCATAAGGGTTCGTCGGCCGTCGACGAAGATGGTGGTCTCGCCGCTCAGGATGGTTATCGATTCGTCGAAATCATGAGTGTGGCAGGGCAGCCCGGCGTCGGGCCGGAAGGTGGCGGTGCCGACCCGCAGACTTTTGCAGCCGCTGTCGTCGCCGGTGAGAATCTGGACGACCACGCCATCGCCCAATTCCTGCTTGGGTATGGCGCCGCTGTCGGTGATGTGTGCCATTGGGATGACCTTACTGGGGGTGGTGGTGGGGTCCGGATAGCGTCGGGGGGCGCGATTGGAAAAGTCGCCGATCAGTGTATGCGAACAGGGGCCGGTGAGCCGATAATGGGAAGGCGTTGCGTCCCGAGGCCGTTGCTATACTCGCCCGGGAGCGGCGCCTCCCTGGAGAGGTGCCCGAGTGGCCATAAGGGGTCCGTCTCGAAAACGGATAGGCGTGAAAAACGCCACGTGGGTTCGAATCCCACCCTCTCCGCCGCGGCACGATAATCGGCCGCCAATCCGCTCCCCATGGAGAGGTCGCATAGTGGCCTAGTGCGCGCGCCTGGAAAGCGCGTAGGGTACCCCCCTCGTGGGTTCGAATCCCACCCTCTCCGCCATTCTCGGCGGCTTCGCCGATATGCGAAGTCCGCGCTCGGCGTGTAGATTTTGTACTAAATCTTGCAAATGCCCCCCGAAAGCGCTGATACCCTGCAGATTTGCGTAAGCGAGCGCAATCGAACTTCCGAAGGGTCGGATGTCTTTCTAGAGAAAATGGCTGTTGGCGATTCCGGCCGTCATGGTATTGATGGCGATAGCGTGGATCGTTGCGCGTCCGACCGAAGAGAACGCTAGCCGGTCGCGATCCGCTGACGCGGATATCACGCCGACGGCCACGGCACCTAGGACGGCGCGGACGGTGCGCGTGGCGGACCCGGAGGCCCTCGAACCGGCGGCGGAAACCGCCAACCCCAAAACGCCATCTCCCGTCAGGATTCAGGGGCCCGGGCCTTCCTCCGTGTTCGACAGTGTCGATCTCAGCGATCGGGCGAGCACGGTCCTCGTTGAGCCGGATGACAATCCGCCCCTTCCTCCCGGTCACATCGCGCCGGATCTGGTAACACTGCCGTCGGCCAGCCTCTTCATTGGCTACAACATCGAGGGCAGGAAATACCTACACTTCGAGAATTCGATTCTCAATCTGAGCCTGGTGCCGCTCGAAGTGCACGGAACCCCGAATCCGAGAACGAACATCACCGAGGTTAAGCAGCGGATCTATGCCGAGGACGGCACTTATGTTGACCGCCCGATCGGCTCCTTTTTCTATCATCCCGATCATGAGCACTGGCACATCGACGCCATCGCCGAGTACCAGCTCTGGTCGGTGGACTCCGAAGGCTTGATTGGAGAACCGGTGGTGGCGGCACGAAAGGCGAGTTACTGCCTGCGCGACGACGCCCATTTTTCGGCGATCCGCATCCGGAGAGCTGGCCGGACAACCCGGTCTACGGACGATGCGAGACGGTCATTCAGGGGATTTCGCCGGGCTGGATGGATATCTACGCCGCCAACACGCCGGGACAGGACATGGATATCACGGGCCTGCCCGACGGCGCTTACGCGCTGGTCAGCCGGGTTAATCCGGGTGGTGTGCTTTACGAGTCAGATGTCCAAAACAACATAGCCATCACCTTGATCGAGCTATCCGGCGACCACGTCATTTTTCTGAGATCGACCTCTAATCTGCCGCCGCCGGTGTCGTCGTCCTGAGGTCACGGTCTCTGCCAGGTCTGTTGGCGACGTCCAGTTTTTGACCCAGGGCGGCCGTTTCATCAAAATCGAAGCGGCTACAAACAGGTCAAGCGTCAGGATGGCACGAAAATGATCGTCGATACCCATCAGCATCTCTGGCTGATCGACGAGTCCGACCTGTGGTGGCTTACGGACGAAGCTCGCGCCGCAGGCGGGCCGCATCTCAAAGATTTTGGTCCGGAAGAGATGCGCAAGACCTTCGCCACGGTGGGTACGCAACTTTCCGTGCTTGTCGAAGCTTGGTCGGCGGAGGCCGACCAGCATTACTGGTTGGAGGTGGCCGAGGATGACGAGACGATCGGTGGGGTCATCGCTTCGGGGGATTTTTTCTCGCCGGGGGTGGGTGCATTGACAGACCGCCTTCAGGCCCACTCCAAATTTCGTGGGCTTCGACTGGCTACTGAGGTAATCGTTGATCCGGACATCCTGACCTGGGACGATATTCGCGGCGGTGTACGCGAACTTGCAGCCCGGGACAATGTATCGCTCGATTTGCTGGTGACCATCGATCACCTAAAGGACGTACCAAGATTGGCCGAGGAGAACCCCGAACTGCCGATGATCCTGAACCACTTGGCCAAGCCGCAGACCGCCGAATCCGGATATTTCGTGCCCTGGGCCGAACATATCGAGCTGCTAAAGCCTTATCCGCAGATAAAGTTCAAGATCTCGGGCATGCTGACGGAGGCCGGGCCGGAGCCGTCGGCCGATCTGCTGCGGCCTGCCGTGCAATTCATGATCGAAACCTTCGGATACGGGCGTTTGATGTGGGGAAGCGATTGGCCGGTGTCCCTGCGGGCCAGCTCCTACCGGGTAAATTTCGAGATGACGATGGGCGCCATGGGACCGATGACAGAAGAGGAGGAGGCGGCGTTCTTAAGTCAGAATGCGCTTGCCTTTTACCGGATTGACTCACCAGCGGAAGGCGAACTTAATGCGGATTGACTGTCACCACCATTTCTGGGAGATGTCGGCGGAGTGGGAGGCCAAGATGAAGGCCGGGAAGCGGGGGCGGGCTGATGTATGGATGGTGGATCACGGCCCGACCCGCCTGGCCGAGGAGATGGAAAAGGTAGGCATAGAGAAGACGGTGCTGGTGGAAGCGTGGGACTATGACCGCGAGCTGAATATCCACTGGATGGAGCGAGCCGAAGAGCTGGATATGGTGGGCGCGGTCATCGGCTGGGCGGATCCGTTCTCTCTGGACTTCGGCGAGTTGCTGGACGATTACGTGCGGTTTTCCAAGTTTCGTGGCGTTCGGTTTCGGGGGAAATTCGTGAGCGACCCGGACTGGCTGCGACAGCCGGAGGTGCACCGCGCCATCCGCGAGCTCGCGTCCCGCGACGGCCTTTCGCTCGATCTGCACGTGGCGAAGCCGTTGCTGACCGAGTTCCCGATCATCGCCGAGGAGAACCCTGACTTACCCATGAACTTGAATCACCTGTCCAATCCGCAGTTGGACGAAGCCGGCTATTTCGAGCCGTGGGCGGCGCTGATGGAGCCCCTGCGCGAAATCCCGAATCTCACGTTCAAAGTCTCGGCCATAACCGAGTTCGCCGGGCCGGAGCCGACGGTCGAACTCCTGCGGCCGGTGGCGAAATTCATGGTGGAGACCTACGGGTGCGATCGCTTGATGTACGGCAGCAACTGGCCGGTGTGCAGGATGGCCACGGAGTACCAAGAAACGTTCGAGTTGACGATGGCGGCGGTGGGGTCTCTATCGGCAGCAGACGAGGCGCGAATCCTGGGTGGGACCGCGGTGGAGTACTACCGGATCGCCTAGCAGGCGCAGCCCATTTACGTTTGGCGAGGACCGCTGCCGACCTGAAGGCGAGAACGCCGACACAGCCGCTGGCATAGCCGGATTATTTGGCGAAGGTCGCCGGGCACGATCAAGAGGCCGGAACGGCCTACTTGGACATGGCCTTCAGTGCGTCGTAAGCGGGGCGATGGCCGCCGGCAGAGTGCAGGATGCCGAAGCCGTATTTCTCGTCGGTGGGACCCACGACCGACCGGAAATTGAGATTCCAGACGAACATGTGGGTGACGTACGGGAACTCATTTCTCATCTTCTCGAACGCCCGCACCAGGAACGTCGCCTGGTCCTGTTCGGAGTTGTACTGGGAGTATTCGTAGCCGCCCACGATTTCGCTTGCCGGTGTGGAACTCCAGCCGAATTCGGTGAACCAGATCGGCTTGTTGGGGTCCCCCTGGGCGATCATGAGCGCCTTGATCTCCACGAACCGGGTGAAGAAGAAGCTGAGGTGATTGTTCCAACCCGGGACATCGCGGTTGTTGGCGCCGCCGAGGGTGTCATCGGGAGCATTGGCCCCGCCGTTGGGGTGGATCCCCATGGCGTCGAAGAAGTTTCCGATACCGGGGAACTCCTCGTAGACCCGGCGGATGTAGGTGGCATCGTCAATGCCGATATTGGGGTCATTGACGCCAGTAGGCGTGGGCGCGCCGAATATCACGGTCACGCTGGGGTCGACGGCCTTGATGGCCTGATAGGCGGCCTGGAGCATCTGGCCGTACTTGTTGAAGGCGGTGCTGTCCAGCAAGCCCCACTCATGGTAGAGGTTGGCCTCGTTCCAGACTTCGATAGCGTGCACCTTCCCCGGGTAGCGCTGGATCAGCGTCGTCATGAACGGCGCGATGTCCGCGGCGACGGCCGGTGGGCCGTGCGACACGCCCGGCGCCAGCGACCAACTCGGCGCCGAGACCACGCTGACCAGTAGCTTCAGCCCCTTCGCGCTCGCCGTATTTACCACCTCGTCGTAGGCAGCCCAGTCGAAGACTCCGCGGCTCGTCTCAATTTCCGACCAACGGAACTGTTGCTTGGTCCAGTTGAAGCCAGCTTCCACGATCTTGTCGGTGGCAGCGTTGGCGCGGCCGCCAAGCATGTGTGCCTGCATGCCGTAGCCGACCAAGCCGGAACTGGCCGAGACCGGGGTGGCCGTCGGCGCGGAGACGGGAGGCGGAGTCGCCTCGGGAATGGGTGTTGGGACCGGGGTGGCCTGGGACGGGGGCTGGGCGGTGGGGTCGATAACCTGGTAGCCGGCCCGGGCCTGCTCGACGCTGACGGGGAACACCGACGCGCCGGTGAAGATGTTGAATTCCTTCATGAAGTCGCCGGTGTTGCCCAAGCAGGATTCGCCCAGCGGGCAGCCGCCGCCGGCGGCGGTCCAGACCTGGAACACCTGCCGCTGGGAGCGCAGCACCTGTACGTTGCCGAAGTCGCCGTAGCTGATCGGCAGGCCGTAGAGCTCCAGCCAACTTGTCTCGGCCAGGAAGCGCGTCTTGATGGTGGGGTTCTGGTCCAGGATCGCCAGGTGGTTGTTGACTATGGCCTCAAAACCGGCCGGAGTACTCGGATCGTACTGGCCGTCGGCCGCGAGAGCGACGTGTACCGGCACCTGCCGGACCTGCGCCAGGGCGCCGTCCAACCCGGCGACGTTGAGGATGTCGAGGATGTTCAGAAATTGGACTGAATTGGTGGTCGGATTCCACTGCATCACCACCTTCTGGAACGCCTGCGTGGTGAGGCCGGCGTAGGGGAAGCGGTGTGAGACGGGATAGCCGACGTTGCTGAGACCGAGACGCTGGAAGGTCTCGTAAAAGGTGATGCCGTCGTTGTCCGTGACAGCGTAGCCATTGCCCGTTTCCTGGCCGGTCTGGCGGTAAAAGTGGCCGCCGGGGATGGGCTCGTCGTCGGGCAGTTCCTGAGCGACGGTGACGGCAACCGTGAGCAATCCGGCGATGAGGATGCCGGCCAGGATGCGAAGGATTCTCGTCACGAGGTCGCCTTTCTTCTGGGAAACGCCGGGATGTGCGGACAGCGTGCCAGAAAGGAATAAGCCTAGATTCGCTCCGGCTAGGCTAACGCCCCTTCACCGCAGGACGTTACTGCGCGAATGTAGGCGCTGGTGGTGAGGCCGTCAAGTATCCGGCCACCCTCTGGCGGGCTAATCGAGGCGAGGTTGGAGCGTGGCGGCCAGCGTGATTCCCTCGCCACCGCGGTCAACAAGGAACTCGATCACTTCTCCGACGGGAATCCGCCAGATTGCCTTTCCGAGGGTCGTGCGGGCGTCGAGTTCCTAGCCGTTCACCCCGAGGATGATATTGCCTTCGTCCAACCCGGCTGCGCGCGCGGTGGAATCGGCCACCACGGCCACAACCAACGCGCCGAGATCAACGTGCAGGCTCCGCTCTTCCCTGAGCTGGGCGTTGATCATGGAATAGCGAGCTCCTAGGTAGCCGTGATCGGTGGAGCCGATGTCGAATCAGGACGTTGAGATGCAGTTTGATATCCGAGATAGGCAGGGCGAAGCCCAGGCCTTTGGCGCCCTGCTCCTTGCCGGTGTTCATGCCGACGACTCTGCCGTTCAGGTTAAGGAGCGGCCCGCCGCTGTTGCCCGAGTTGAGCGAGGCGTCGAGCTGAATCATGTTGATGAGATCGATGCGGATTTCGCCGTCTTCGGTTTCGACCCGATTGGGGAAACTGCGACCGAGCCCGCTGACGATGCCGGCGGTGACGGTACCCTCGAAACTGCGAAGCGGACTGCCGATGGCGATGACCTGCTCGCCGGGTCGCAGGAGGTCGGAGCTGCCGAGTTCGAGGGCGGCGTAAGTGCCCGGTTGGGCCCGCAGTATGACCGTGTCCATGTAGGGATCCCGCCCGATCACGTCCGCCTCCAGGAAAGTGCCGTCGACCATCACGATGCGGACCGAATCCTGCCCCTATACGACGTGATTGTTGGTCAGCAGCAGGCCGGATGAATCGAAAAAGAATCCTGTGCCCGATGAGAATCCGGGGAATGGTCGCATTTCCACCTCGGCGACGTTTCCTGGGTGCAGATTCAGAATCGTAACGACGGCCGAGATTGCCTGGCGTCCTGAAGTCGTGCTGCCAATTGGCGCCGGCTGGGTTACGACCTGCACGAACTCGGGATATTCTGGGGCGGCTCGCTGACCGGCCAGGAAGCCGGCGGCGCCATCAGCCCCGGCGGTCAGGAACACGGCCAGCGCCAGCCAGAAGTAGAACAGGCCGGGTAGGGTGAGCTTGCGCGGCTCCGGCGCGGACTCGGGATCTGTCGATGGGGTGGGAATCTGAGGTTCGCTCATGGGGGAGTGGGGCTGCGCTTGTGCAAGAGAATGCTACCGGCCGGATACAAGGAACCGGGTTGGATAATTCACATTTCGCATCGGACTCGAGATGGCGACCTGAAATATTATCCTCAGACACGTGCGCTGTGGCGCCCGGGATCGGTAGCATTGGGGTGATTCTCTGGAAACTAATGTGGAGGTCGGCTCGGAACCGGCCGTGATTCAGACCGAAACGGGGTAGGCGGGTGAGCGCTTTTGCCGATGCGGGCCCGGCCCTGGCCGGGCGGCTGGCCGATGTATTGAGAGTTGACGTCCCGTCGGTAACGGCGCAGACGGAGCGGTTCGTCTATCGCGAAATTCGCGAGGCGGGACTGGCTAAGGCGGTGGTAGCGCTGTCGGGCGGAATCGATTCGGCGGTGGTGTGCGCAATGTGCGCGCTGGCGATGGGGCCGGGCAATGTGGTCGCGGTGATGCTGCCTTATAAGTCCAGCAGCGAGTCGAGCCGGACGGACGCCCGGCTGATGATCGAGCGGTTGGGCGTGCAGTCGGCCGAGGTGGAGATCACGCCGATGGTCGATTCGTTCGCCTCGATGCGACCCGCCGTCGGGGCGCTGCGAATGGGGAACGTGATGGCGCGGTGCCGCATGATTGTCGCCTACGACTTCTCGGCGGAGGTCGGCGGGCTGGTGGTGGGCACCTCCAACCGAACCGAGACCCTGCTGGGCTACGGCACGATCTTCGGTGACGACGCCTGGGCGATCAATCCGGTTGACGGGCTGTATAAGACGCAGATCAGACAGATCGCCGTCGAGTTGGACCTCCCAGAATCCATCCTCGCGAAGCCGCCGAGCGCCGACCTGTGGGTGGGTCAAGAGGATGAGGAGGATCTGGGCGTCAGCTACGAGGATGTGGACAAGATCCTTTATCTGCTGCACGACGAGAGATGCCCGCCGGACGAGGTGAAGGCGATGGGCCTGCCGGCAGAATTGATTGACGGCATCGTGGCGCGGGTGGCCAAGAACGCGTTCAAGAGCCTGCCCGCGCCGGTGGCCGAGCTGGAGCTTTAGCAAGCCGGCGATAATTCCGATTCGCATCGCAGAGAGCTTTGAAAGAGCGCCAGAGGGTCCCCGAGGGAGCCGTGAGTGTCGGAGAGCTCCCCGAAAGAGCCTCAAAGGAGTCATTGACCGTGGGTGACGCCGCGCTCAAACTAGGCGAGCGTCCGCTTCCAGCGCGAAAGGCAGCCAATTGCCCAGGGTTCTGATGGGCCGGCCGATGGCCGAGGTCTGGATTCCCGGCTTCAGGCACAAGTTTACCGACGCGGGTTGGGAGGTCGTGGTGAGCGCGGCGGAGCCGCCGCTGTCGGCGGAGGATTTCGTAGCCGACGCGCCCGGCTGCACGGCGATCATGGCGAACGGTTCGGACGTGGTCTCTCGGGAGGTCATCGAGGCCGCGGGGGACGGCTTGAAGGTGATTGCGCGGACGGGTGTGGGTTTCGACAAGGTCGATGTGGATGCGGCCGCCGAGCACGGCGTGGCGGTGACCACCACTCCCGGCTCGAACGGCGAGACCGTCGCCGATTTCACCTTGGGGCTCATGCTGGCCTGCTCGCGTCTTATTCCGCAGCTCAGCAACTCTCTGAAGGGTGGAGAGTGGGACCCGCTGAAGGGGCACGATGTGTTTGGCAAGACGCTAGGCATCGCCGGGCTCGGTCGAATTGGGCAGGGTGTGGCCCGGCGGGCGGCGGCGTTCAGCATGGAAATCCTAGGCTACGACCCCTACGTCGACGCGACTCCCATGGCGACCATGGGCATCCGCAAGGTGGAGCTGGAGGACCTGCTGGGCCGGTCGGATTTCATCACTCTGCACATGCCGGCGAACGAGGAAACCAGCGGCATGATCGATGCCGCCGCCATCGAGTTGATGAAGCCATCGGCATTCTTGATAAATACGGCGCGGGGTCCGCTGATCGACGAGCCGGCGCTGGTGGAGGCGTTGAAATCGGGTCGCATCGCGGGAGCCGGTTTGGATGTATTCGCCGATGAGCCGGTGGAAAGCTCGCCGTTTTTCGAGCTGGATAACGCCATCGTCAGCCCGCACATCGCCGGCAACACCGCTGAGAGCATGACCCGCATGGCCGAGCGCGCCGTGGACAACGTGATCGCCGTGGCCTCCGGGATCTGGCCCCGGGAGTTCGTGGTGAACGGCGTCTACAGCGACTGAAAGGTCTGCCCCGGTGGGAACGCTCTACATGGTGGCGACGCCCATTGGCAACCTGGCCGATATCACCGATCGGGCCCGGGAGGTGCTGGGAAGCGTGGAGGTGGTGGCGGCCGAAGACACCCGGCGCACCGGCAAGCTGTTGAAGGCGCTGGGTATTCGCACAAAGCTAATCTCGCTGCACGGAGACAGCTCGGCCCGCCGGATCGAGCGGGTGGTGGAGCTGCTGGAGCATGGTGATGTTGCCTACTGCACCGACGCCGGCTCGCCGGGGGTGTCGGACCCGGGCGCGACTTTGGTCTCGGCGGTTCGCTCGTCAGGGCATTCGGTGTCACCCATCCCCGGTCCTTCGGCCCTGACCGCGGCGCTCTCGGCTTCGGGAGTGGAATCCGCCGGGGCCGTCTTTATGGGTTTTCTGCCCCGGCGGAGGTCGCGCCGCCGCGAAGCGCTCGAAAGCGCCGCCGCGACCGGACTGCCAGTCGTAATGTTCGCCTCCCCCCGCCGCGCCGCGGACCTGGCCGAAGAATGCGTGGCCGTCTTCGGCGAGGCCGCCCGGCTGCTGGTGTGCCGGGAAATGACGAAGTTGCACGAGGAGATAGTGGAATCGACGTTGGGCGAGGCGGCCGGGCTGGAAGTGCTCACGAAGGCGCGGGGCGAGTACGTGCTGGTGGTGGGACCGGGGGCGCTGGCCGTGGTCGGGGCGACGGACGCTGAGGTGGCAGCCGCCGTGCGGGAGCGGATGGAGGCCGGTTCGTCGCTCCGGGATGCGGCCGCCTCCGTCGCTGCTGAATTGGACGTGCCTCGCCGCCGGGCCTATCAGCTGGGACTGAACCGTGCTAGTGATCTGGCGGCCACCAGCGGTCGCTTGCGCGCCTTCCCTCCTGATTCTCCTTTGAGGCGCTAGGGTAGAGTCAGATTTCAATGGATGGAAGCAGCAGATTGGAGGGATGGGAAATGACCAGCGGAGAATCGGACCACATGGTGGTGGCGCGAGCGGCGGTGGAGCACGGGGAGTTCGCGCAGACTCGCGGCTCCCTAGAGAACGACGCCGCCTACTTCGCCGCGATGACCAAGGCTATCTCCCGGGCCGGGCTGAACTGGAAGGTGATCGACAATAAGTGGGACGGCTACCTGGCGGCTTTCGAGGGGTTCGACATCGACCTGGTAGCGAAGTACGACGACGAGGACGTGGAGCGGCTGATGGCGGACACCGGCATCGTGCGGAACCGGAAGAAGATCCTCTCCACCATCACTAACGCGCAGGAGATTCAGGGTCTCATCAAGGAGCACGGCTCGATCGAGGACTACCTGAAATCACTTGCGCCGTCTGGCGAGCAGGCGGCGATCAAGGAACTTAGCAAGCGCTTCGCCCACCTAGGGCCGTCAACCTCTGCGATGTTCCTCTGGATGGTCGGCTACGACATGCCCGAGCACGGGGCGTACATGCTCGCGAAGTACGGGGAGTAGAAGCGAATAGCCGCCCCTGACTCGGGCTGGTTGACGGCCTAACGATGTCAGGCGATCTACTGACGGTCTCTGGCGTAGTCCATCAGGTACATGTCACCCAGAGCGGAGCCTGTCACTAAATTGAAGACTGATGCACCATAGGCGAGTCCGAAAGTTACGACCTTCCTAGTCTCCACGTACGATTTCCCTGCCGTCGTCGCTCTCCTCGTCGAGGAGTGTGTAGGCTTCGCGCTCGCCGAAGACCATCCCGATTATTTCCCTGGAGTCAAGTCGCAATAGAGGAGAGCCGCTCACACCCTTTGGCGCAGGTAGATCGAGCTCAAGAGTCGCATCTGGCCCGAAGTCGAGTCCCCCATGCTCCCAGTGGAAATCGAACTGGCGCATAACGTACCCCTGTAGATATCGAGGATGGGGCGTGATGTCCATTTGTCCATGGTCGGATCTCTTCACATCTTCGAACGGATAGCCGAGCACCCAGACCTGCGTTCCACGCGGGAAATTCGACATTCTCAGCGAGCGGGAGCCGGTGAATCGGCTCAAAGTCGACCTTTGCCGTGGCAATGTCGCGACCTCCGCCGTTGTGGGCGATGCTCGAGAGGACGGCGATTTCCTCGGGTCCACCTCCGAGGGCAGAGTATCGCGCGACCGCATATACGTGATCATCGTCCAGCTTTGTGCAAACACAGTGCCAAGCGGTAAGCAGGAGATTCTCGGCTGCCAAGAAGCCAGTGCCGGCCACACGCACGGCTTCCTCAAGGTTGTTTCTGGGCGAGACCATTATTGGCAACACGTCTTGAGCGATACTTACGATCAGGCCGCGATTTCATCCAACAACTCGGCGAGTTCTCTGTAGGTCCTCTCGCCTTTGCGGGCCTCGAAACGGATTCCTACTGCGGAGCCATTTTCAAGTGTTGCCTGCCGGAGTATTCCCGAACGCTTTCTACGTACAAGAAGTGGCTGCCAAGCGTCGCAAGAGGAGCTATCGGCAATACCGGCGTAAGCCCGACCCACACACCAGTGCGCGCGTCTTTTCCGATGTCCTTGAGGCAGGTTGCGTGGAGGCCGTCGGAGCGCAGCTTGCTCAACCCGTCAATCTTCAGTCCCAGCAGATCCCGGCCGAACCAACCGCGCCGCCGACTCCACTGCGCCACTTCGAATTCTTTCGGACCTTTGACGTCCGTCAGCCCCCCCAGATAGCGAAGTCTCACGATAGCGCCCATGTGACGAACTACTTCATTGCAGCGGAGCTGAGCCTACCGCACTCCTCAGCCAACTGGAGACTAGTGGCTTCGTGTAGAACGCGAAGGCCGCGATCGCTGAACCCCTACTCCCCCGCCAGAGCCTCCGCCTGGGAGACCATTTCGTCGAGGAGGCTGAGGCCGCCGTGCCAGAAGCCGGGGTCGTTAATGTCGACTCCCAGCGGCGCGACGAGTTCCGACGGCGACACGGAGCCGCCCTTGCTCAGCATCTCCATGTAGCCGGGCACGAAGGCGGCGCCCTTCTCCTCGTATAGCCGGTAGAGCGCCAGCACCAGTAGCTCGCCGAAGCTATAGGCGTAGGTGTAGAACGGCGTGTGGATGAAGTGCGGGACGTAGCGCCACCAGTGGCTGTAGTTGTCGGTGAGGGTCACGGTGTCGCCGTGCATGGGGGCGTTGACTTCGATCCAAAGCTCGCCGATGCGCTCAGCCTCGAGCTCGCCCTCGTTGCGCCGGGCGGCGTGCAGCTTCTGCTCGAAGCGGGTCATGACGATCTGGCGGAAGGCGGTGGCGAAGGCGTCTTCGATCTTGCCGGTCAGCAGCGCCAGCCTCACTTTCGGGTCGGTCTCTTGCTCCAGCAGGCGGTGGAAGACGATCATCTCGCCGAACACGGAGGCGGTCTCGGCGGTGGTGAGCGGGGTGCTGGATTGCAGGTAGCCGACGTCCCGGGAGAGGTATTGGTGGATGCCGTGGCCCAACTCGTGCGCCACGGTCATGACATCGCGGATGCGGTCGGTGTAGTTGCAGAGGATGTAGGGGTGTACGTTCGCCGGGCCGCCGGCGCTGAAGGCGCCGCCGCGCTTGCCGTTGCGAAGTTCGGCGTCGACCCAGTTCTTCTCGAAGAATTCGCCGACGATTTCGCCGGCCTGAGGCGAGAACTGGTTGTAGCTGTCGGTGACGATCTCGCGGCACTCGGCCCAGGTGCGGGTGGGGGAGTCATCGCTGAGCGGGGCGTAGCGGTCATAGTCGAAGAGCTCGTCAAAACCGAGCAGCCGCTTCTTCAGACCGTAGTAGCGATGGACGGTGGGGTGGGCGGCTTCGCAGGCGTCGACCAGCGCGTCGACGGTGCTCTGCTCGATTTCATTGGACAGATTACGGGAAGACATGGGAGTGCCGTAGGAGCGGATTTCGTCGTCGACTTTGTGGTCCTGTACAAGCACGTTGAAGATGTAGGTCAGGACGTGCTCGTGATGCTTCAGGGAGACCGTCAGGGCCTCGGCAGCGGCCTGCCGCATTGTGCGGTCCGGGTCGTAGAGCAGGGCCAGGGTTTCGGACTCGTTGAGGCGCCAGACCTCGCCGTCGTGGTCGACGTCGCAGGTCATCCGGCCGGTGATCTCGTCGAAGAGCCGGGTGAAGGCCCGCCCGCCGGTGTTGGCCTTGCGCTCCAACATGGTCTCCTCGGGCTCGCTGAGCTGGTGGGGGCGGTAGCGGCGTTCCTTTTCCAGGAAGTGCCGGTAGCGGGCGAGGTCAGCGTGATCCATCAGCGGCAGGGCGGTCTTGTCGTCCAGGGACGCCCATTCGAGCTCGAAGAACACGAGCCGGTTGCGGATGGCGGAGGAGGTCTCCATCACCGAACTCAGCAGCCGCCCGTTGGCCGGGTCGTCGCTCTTGGCGGCGTGCAGCAGGTGGGCGTAGATCACCGGGGTGTCCATAAGCTGCACGATGGCCTGCAATTCGTCCACCGCCGCCGCCAGGTCCGGTGCGTCCAGTCCCGTCAGCTTGTTTCGGTAGGTCTTCTCGAAGGCGGCGGCGCGGTCGTCGGCCGACTTGAGATCGGCTTCGATCCTGGGGTCGTCCACGGTGGCGTATAGGTCGGTAAGGTCCCAAACAACGCTGTCGGCGCTGCTGGTGGGCTTGGCTTCGGTGGTCATGTTGGCTTTGTCCCGGCGGATTGGATCGGTCCACGGAATCGGAGTCGTCGATTATGACAGGTGTCGGGGAGGGAGGTTGATCGGCTTCCGAGTCTGATGAAGTCAGGCGGTTCGCGGGCAGGCCGGATGTTAGCCGGGCACAAAGACATGGATCAGACGAGGATTTGATCCAGAAGGATTAGTAAGATGAGGACGCCGACAAATAGCCAGACTCGTTGGGTGATCAGGCCGGAAGACTCCACGATTTCGACGGCACCATCTTCTCCCAAGCTAATGATCGCCCGAGTCGCCCAGGGGTGCAGCAGGTGGCTCCTAGCCCAAAACGCCGCGGCGTTTCCGGGCTCTTCCGTCGTTTTTACTGCCATCTGCCCCGACACACACAAGTGCGCAGGAGACAAACCCCAGACTCCTGTATACGGTTCGGGGCCACTTCCAGGCTCATCCCACCGGGTCTCCATCCGCAACTCGGCGCTCCGTTTGGTGAAATCGGTCACCACGTAGCCGCCTTCCCTGGCGTCCAGTATTGCCGACAGATAGAGTTCCCGGGGAGTCTGGTCGAGCGCCCGGCGTCTTCCCGTCGACAGGACCGGGTGCGAAACTTCAGTTACTGGTCGGGTGGTGCTGACCTGGAGCCAGACCTTGATTGCTATCCAGATGCCGAAGCCGCCGACGACCAGCATTGTCGAGCGAAGCAGAACAAGTGCGGGACCGATCTCGAACAGTAGCGTCGAGACCGACATTAGCGAAAGCAGGCAGTAAAGGCTGAATCCGATTCCTACTGTCCCCATGAGTCAGCCGCTCAATCTACTGGAAGATTCCCAAACTTGGACGCGGTCTTCGTCGATGAGAAGCGAGACTGCGTCGCTCGGGACGACGCCATAGGTCTGGGGATAGAACAGGATCAGGTGGCAAAAGATTTGCCGGAGGCTGGATTCGTCTTCCCTAGATCAGATCGACGGCAGTCTCGGTCTGGCGGGAAATCATATAGCCAGCCGCCCGGTACTCCTTCGTCTTGGCGTCCAGCCGCTCGGCCAGGTCGAGAGGCGGCGGTAGGACTGGAGGTGGCGGAGTCGCGGCTGCGACTGCGTCCGGCTGTCGAACCGGGGTGGGGTCCGCGGATGGCCGGGGACGTGTGCCGCCCTCTCGGCGCTCTCGGCGCTCTCGGCGTTCTAGTTCTTTTCGTCGGCGGCGATCTTCTCGACTCGGCACGTAGGCTCCCATGGCTCCGGGCGATTTTTCAGATTAGCAGTGCCGGGGTGGTGGCGGGCGTGGGTCGGTATGAGCGGCGCCGGTATTCGGGATAGACCGGGTTTGGCGGGTGTGGTCCGCCGGAATTTGGTCGGTGACGGAGTGCTACCATTCGCCGGAGCCGAGTGGACCCGGCCCGGAAAGACTGATGAAGACCTACTACCTGACCTGTGCGATTGATTATCCCAATGGCGAGCCGCATCTTGGCCACGCCTTTGAGAAGATCGGCGCGGACTGCATCGCGCGGTACAAACGGCTTAAGGGCTACGAGGTTTTCTTCTCCACCGGCGTGGACGAAAACAGCCTGAACGTCGCGCGAACGGCCCGCGAGGCGGGGCGGGACCCGCGGGAGTTCATCGATGAACTGTCCCCCAGATTCAACGCTCTCTGGAAGAGCCTCAACATCTCGGCGGATGTGTTTGTCCGGACCACAGAGTCCCGGCACATCGAGGCGTCGCGGGAGTTCTTCCGCCGCGCTCATGACAACGGCGACATTTACAAAGGTAAGTACGAGGGCTGGTATTGCCTGTCGTGCGAGAGCTATTACCCTGACGCCGATCTGGTTGACGGCATGTGCCCGGTACACGGCACGAAACCGGAATGGCTATCAGAGGAGAACTACTTCTTTGCGCTCTCGAAGTATCAGGGCCGATTGCTGGATCACTTCGAGAAGAACCCAGATTTCGTACGGCCGGAGTTTCGTCGTAACGAGGTCCTGAATTTCATCAAAGATGGGCTGAGGGACTTCAGCGTTTCGCGGACCGGGGAAGACTGGGGTATTCCAGTGCCGATCGATGAAAGCCAGGTGATCTATGTCTGGTTCGACGCCCTGATCAACTATGCGACGGTGGTGGGATTTCCAGGTGACGAGGCGACGTTCGCCAAATGGTGGCCGGCCGACGCGCATGTAATCGGCAAGGACATCCTGAGGTTTCACGCAATCTACTGGCCAGCCATGCTGATGGCGGCCGGGGTGGAATTGCCGAAATCGGTGATCGGGCACGGATGGATCGACCTGGACGGCAAGCCGATGAGCAAGACGACCGGGACGGTGGTCGATCCGGCGGACGCTATCGAAAAGTATGGGGTCGATCCGCTGCGGTACTACCTACTGCGCGAGGTACCGTTTTTCCGGGACGGAAGCTTCGTCTGGGAAAACCTGGACGGGCGCTACCACCGGGAGCTGGGCAACGACCTGGGCAATCTACTAAATCGCACCGTGTCCATGATCGAGCGCTACCGGGAGGGCGTGCTGCCGGAAGCCGGGTCGGACGGGGAGCCGGAGACCGTCTTGAAGGCGGCGGCGAGCGAAGCCTGGGAGATGGTCGAACAAGGATTCGAGGGCTGGAACTTCAGCGATGCGCTGGCCGATCTGTGGAGATTCGTAGCCGCCGCCAATCGCTATGTGGACGCCACGCAGCCATTCAAGCTGGCCCGCGATCCCGAGCAGACCGGACGGGTGGACACAATCCTCTATAACCTGGCGGAATCGCTGCGGCTGATCGCGCTGCTGCTCGCGCCGGCGGCCCCGGCGACGGCGGATCGGATCATGGAGCAACTGGGAACCGACCCGGTGGCAGCCGGCTCCTGGGAAACTCAGCGGGACTGGGGTGGGCTGATCGCGGGCCGACCGGTCCCCGGCGGAGACCCGCTGTTTCCGAGGTTGGAATAGCCGCCCGGGGGCGCGTGTTGTTCTTCGATTCGCACTCCCACCTGAACGCCGACGAATTCGAGGACGATCTCGACGCGGTCTGGGAGCGAGCCCGAGAAGCCGGGGTTGAACGGACGCTGGTGGCGGGCTATGACCTGGAATCAAGTCGCCGCGCGGTTGAGCTCAGCGGACGTTATCCGGGCGTGTACGCGGCGGTTGGAATTCATCCCCACGATGCCGATCAGGCCGACACCGGGGCGATGCGCGAGGTGGCCGGCCTGGCTGGCGAGGTCGGCGTGGTGGCAATCGGCGAGACGGGTCTGGACTTTAACCGGGGCCGGGATACCCAGCCGGCGCAGGAGGCTGCGTTTCGAGCGCATTTGGAGTTGGCGGAGGCGGCCGGACTGCCGGTGCTGATCCACGTGCGAGACGCATTCGCCGAGGTGCGAGCATGCCTGGAGGATTATGGAGGCGCCGGGGTCTTACACTGTTACACGGGTGACGAGGTGCAGCTCGGCGAATTTCTCCCGCTTGGCCTATATATTTCGTTCGCTGGTGTAATAACCTACCGTTCGGGCATTGCGGTCGGGGAGACGGCGAAAATCGTGCCGGAAGACCGTTTGCTGATCGAGACCGATTCGCCGTATCTGGCGCCGCAGTCGCGCCGGGGCAAAAGAAATGAGCCGGTAAACCTGGTGGAGACGGCCGATAAGATGGCGGAATTGCGAGGACTGGGGCTGGCCGATCTGGCCGCGATAACCAGCCGGAACGCCTGTCGCCTGTTCGGGATAGACGGCGGCTGATGGGAGCTACGTGGTCTGTCACCAGCCTCGCCGACATCCTCGATCCGGTTGCTGATTCGATCGAACGCGGCAACGATCGGCTCACCGATATCGCCCGTCAGGAGAGCGGCACGGTTCTCGGGACGATTCTCAATTTCGCCATTGACGCCAACGGTAAGCGGGTACGTCCCGCGCTCGTATTCCTGGCGACGGAGTTATTCGGCAAGGTGGACGACGGCGCGGTAGACCTGGCCGCCGCCACCGAGTGCCTGCACTCGGCCACGCTGGTCCATGACGACATCGTGGACGGGGCCGACTCGCGGCGGGGTCGGGAGGCCGTGCATGTGAACTGGTCCGAGGGCGCGGCGGTGCTTACGGGCGACTACCTCTTCGCGGCGGCGGCCGGGTTGGTCGGAGGACTCGATATGCCGCGAATCATGACTCTTTTCGCCGAGACAATCATGCAGATATCTCGAAGCGAATTCGATGAACCGACGTACGGGCCCGATGGCGAGCTGATGATGGGGGACTACGTGGCCAAAATCGAGGGAAAGACCGACTCGTTGTTCCGTCTGTGTTGCGAAGCGGCGGCGGTACTGGCGGATGGCGACGAGGAGCGGCAGCGCGCCATGCGGGCCTACGGACTGAACCTGGGCGTGGCATTTCAAATCGCCGATGACATTCTCGACGTGACCGGTGACGCCGATGTGATCGGGAAGCCGGTTGGGGGTGATCTGCAACGGGGGTTGCTGACATCGCCGACGATCCACTTTCTACAGACCGCTGGATCGGACAAGACCGCGGTGGCTCGTTTCTACGGTGACGGCGCTCCCGCTGGGGAAGGGCTGCATGAGGCTCTGAACGAGCTTGACCAGTCGGGGGCGGTGGCCAGCGCCCGCGCCGACGCCGAGCGGTTCGGCCAGAAGGCCCGGGATAGTCTGGCGGGCTTTGCGGACGATCCTTACTTGCGGGCGCTGGAGGGATTGACCCATTACGTCATCAGCCGGGCCAGCTAATACGACGGAAGACGAGGCGGTCGATGTCCGCCGGATGTTCGACGCGATCGCGCCGCGCTACGACCGCGCCAACCGGTTGATAAGCCTGGGGATGGATCTGCGATGGCGCTGGAAGGCTGTCCGTCGGGCGCTGGCCCGCGAACCCCGGGTGGTGCTGGACGTCGGCGCCGGGACCGGGGATCTGACCCGCATGGTAGCGGCCGCAGGGGGCCCCCACCTTCGGGCGATCGGGGTGGACTTTTCGCTGGCTATGCTAGGTGTGGCCGCCACCCGCCCCGGGGACGACCATCAGCGGGTCGGCTACGTGCAGGGCGACGCCCTGACGCTGCCGGTCGGCCCTGAATCGGTAGACGCCATCATCACGGCGTTCACCATTCGCAACATCCGCGACCTGCCGGCCGTTATGAATTCGTTCGCCCGGGTGCTGAAGCCGGGTGGCACCGTGACGATTTTGGAGATCTCGCCGATGGGAAACGGGCCGGTGGGGCGGCTGTTTAGGTTGTACTTTGGGAGGGTGGTGCCGCTGCTGGGTCGGCTGGTGACCGGGCATCCGTTCGCTTACCGGTATCTGCCAGAGTCGGTGCAACGCTTTCGGGACGCGGAGGGCCTGGCGCAACTGCTCTGCGAAAGTGGCTTTGACGACGTGAGCTTTACCCGCCTCGGTATGGGCAGCGTGGCCCTCCACCACGGCGTCCGTTCGCCTTAGCTCGATGGATCATAACGGCGAAAAAATTACCATCCGCCATTTAGATGGCCGAGAGTGGGCGGGGCTGATCGAGCGGAGCCCGCACCCGAGCTTTCTGCAGGGTGGGCCCTGGGGAGATTTGAAGACCCGGTTCGGCTGGCGGGCCGTGCGGCTTGGAGCGGTGGCCGGCGACGGGACGCCGCAGGCAGGGTTGCAACTGCTGACCCGGGCGGCGCGGCCGCTGAAGTTTTTGCCCGGAGCGGGCGTGGCATATATACCCCGCGGCCCAATCGGTCCTGCCCCCGTGGACGCGCTCCGGCCGTTGCTGGCGGAAGCCGTGCGGGTCGCGGCCGAAAGCGGGGCGTCGTTCCTGAGAGCCGAGCCGCCGGTCGAATCCATGGATACCGCCGGGCCGGTGCTGGCGGATCTGGGCTTCAACCGCACGCCGCAATACATCCAGATTCGCGCGACGGGCTATGTGGACCTGCGGCCTCCGGAAGAAGAGATTCTGGCCGGATTCAAAGCGAAGACCCGATACAACGTGCGGCTCGCCGGGAGGCGTGGGGTGGAGGTGCGGGTGGCAACCGGCGGCGCCGACCTGGACTCCTTCTATGCGATGACGGTGGTGACCGGCAAGCGGGACGGGTTCGCCGTCCACGGGCAGGAGTATTACGACGCGGTGTGGGAGACCTACCAGCCCGACACCGGCCGGCTGCTGATCGCCAGCGTCGAAGGTCAAGACGTGGCCGCTTTGTTCGCCGTGCGCTGCGGCTCGGTGGCCACGTATCTGTACGGCGCCTCCACCGGCGCTCACCGTCGGGCGATGCCCAACTACATGCTGCAATGGGAGGCGATGCAGTGGGGGCGGGGGGGGGGCTGCGAGACTTACGACCTCTGGGGGCTGGAGGACCCGGAGATCGACGATGATCCGATGGCCGGCGTGAATCGGTTCAAGGAGGGCTTCCAGCCGCGGAAGGTGCTTCATCCCGGCGCTTACGACCGGCCGCTGAATCAGCTTTCCTACCTGGCGCTGACCAGAGTGCTAATGCCGGCCCGGGCAGCGTGGCAGTCGATTCGGGCTGGCCGGGCGACGGCCCCCCCGCCCGGCTGATCATGCGACTGCAAGAGCTGATCAAGGATTTGCCGGCCGCCGAGCTGCGCGGCGGCGACCCGGAGATCGCGGGAATCGAATTTGATTCCCGGGAAGTCAACGCCGGAGACCTGTTTATCTGCGTAGTGGGAGCTGACGCCGATGGGCATGATCACGCGGACGATGCGGTGGGGCGGGGGGCGGTGGCGGTCCTGGTGGAGTGCTTTCTCGATCTGCCGCTGGACGTGGCCCAGGTGCGGGTGGCCGAAGTGCGGCGTGCCATGGCCGCCGTGGCCAGACGATTTCATGAATGTCCGGACGAACGCCTGGGGTTGATCGGGGTAACCGGCACCGACGGCAAAACCACGACCGCCACCCTTCTAACCGAGATATTGCTGGCCTCCGGTCGTTCGCCGGGATTGATTTCCACGGTCGATCGCCGGATCGGGACCGCCCGGGCGGTGAACCCCGAGCACCAGACGACGCTGTCGTCCCTGGAATCCCAACGGCTGCTGGCTGAGATGGTGGCCGCCGGGAACGACTGGGCGGTGCTGGAGACCTCGTCCCACGGCCTGGATATTGGTCGGGTGGACGGATTCGCCTTCGATGTCGCTGTGTTCACCCGGATCACCCGCGAGCATCTGGATTATCACGGAACGGTGGCGGCCTACGTTGAGGCGAAGGCCGAGCTGCTGGATCTGGCGGTGGTGGGGGGGGGGGGGCGAGGAAAATGGGCTGTGCTCCCGGTGGAAGACGATCACCTGGAACTTTTGCGAAAGCGGGCCGGGACGATTCCGGTTCTGACCTATGGCCGAGGCGCCGGGGCGGACGTGCGGGGGACCGCCGTGACTGGATCGATGGAGGGAGTCCGCTTTACTGCCGAGACTCCCTGGGGAACGGCGGAAATCAAGTCACCGCTGGTGGGCGAATTCAATGTGGACAACTGCCTGGCGGCGATCGCGACGGCGGGCGCTCTGGGCGTCTTGTTGGAAGACTGTACCCGCGGAGTCGCTGGATTCACCGGTGTGGTTGGTCGCATGCAAGCGGTGGTCGCAGGTCAGCCCTTCGAGGTGATTGTCGACTACGCTCACACCGCCGAGAGTCTGAGGAACGTGCTCGATCTACTGGCTCGATATTCGTCTGGACGGGTATTCGTGGTTTTCGGCAGCGCCGGCGAGCGGGACACGGAGAAGCGCCCGGCAATGGGAGCGGTGGCGGCTCTGAACTCGGACTATTTCGTGATTGCCGATGAAGATGCGCGTGGCGAAGACCGGGACGAGATCGCCGCAGATATCGAAAACGGAGCGCTGGCCGCCCGGCCCGAGACCTCACACGCGATCATTCATGATCGCCGGGAGGCGATCCGGCATGTGTTCGGGAAGGCGGAGGTGGGGGACACAGTGCTGCTGGCCGGGAAGGGGCACGAAAAATCGATCATCGGACCGGAGGGGCCGGTGGCCTGGGACGAGATCGGGACAGCGCGAGACCTGCTGGCGGAGTTGGGCTACGCGGCAGCGGCTGGCGACACCGACTGATTAACGCACGGAATTCGTTGGGAGGTTGCGAGTCCGCGTTTGCAGATGGCCCGGCGGAGCGAAGAGCTAGTCGTGGCCGGCTACCGCCGAGCTGCAGGAGCCTTCTTCGATCTCGCCCTCTTCGCCGGAGACCTTGAAGGACTGGCCACAGGAGCAGGACGCCTCTGCCTTCGGATTGGATACCGAGAAGCCGGCTCCCATGAGGCCGTCATTGAAATCGATCACGCAACCGTCGTAGAGCGGCAGGGTGGGAGTGTCGAGGTATAGCGTGACGCCGAGCGATTCGCCGACAATGTCGGTGTCGGCGGGACGCTGCGCGATGCCGAGCTGGTACTCCCAGCCGCCACAGCCGCCGGGGGCTATCCCGACCTTGAGCGCCGCGTTCTCATATTCTTTGTGCCCGGTGATCTGCCGAAAAGCGGCGGCCGCAGCCTCGGTCAGGACTACGTCGGCTTCAGTTTGAGTGGCGTCCAAGGAATCTCCTGTTGGCCGGATTCCGGCCATTTCGTGGTTATCAATGAGTGTGAACTCGTGTAACGATTGTACGACCCGGTGAGCGCTCCGCCAAGACCCGCCTGATGTCCGACACGCGCCGAGGCCCGAAGATAACTAAGTAACCGTCTCCGATCCGGGACGTTTCGTCTTAGGATGTTAAGTGAAGAAGACCTCAAATAAAGGAGCGAGGGCGCGGCCGTAGGGTCGGCTCTCTGACTATCGGGATCATGCGCATCCTGGGCGGACGCTGGACCTTGGCCGTGGGCCTTTTGCTTGCGGGCGGGCTGTTGTTGGCCGGCTGCGGTTCGAGCGGGGAAGCGGACGAGCCGCCCCTGACCGAACCGGCCTCGCCTCCGCTTGAAACGAATCAACCCGGCCCATTACCCACCGCAACCGCCACCCCGCCAGGTTCGGAGTCGGGTGGGGGGCCTTTGGGCCCGACCCCGGTCGACGTGGCATATCCGACCGCCACCCCGGAACTTCCCGCCGCGGAGGCAACGGCCACTCCGCGACCCCTAAAGCCCACCGCGACTCCCATTCCCACCCCGACTGACCCGCAGGGCTCCACCGGCCGGGTGACGATGACGCGGGCAGTGGACTCGCGCCAGCGGCCGACGGAGCCGGCGGCGGTATTTGGCGAGGACGAGCGAGCTTACGTTTCAGTAGAATTCATCGGCGTGCGAAAAGACGCCGTGCTGGGGATTCGCTGGCTGCGCGGCGGGGTGGAGTCGTTCGTGTTCGAGATGGAGCCGACGGCGGCCTTTTCGCGAGGATATTTCGCGTTTTTCTTCGATCCAGGTGGAGCCGGCAGCGCGGGGAGCTACTCGGTGGAGATGTTAATCAGCGGGCAGGTGGTGGCCACAGTCGAGTTTGAGGTTCGCGCTGGCGGCAGCGCCCCGGCGGCGGGCTAATTGGTCGCCGGAGGAGGTTCATGAAAAGAGGACGCGGATGCGCGGTTTGACGGCATCTCCGGGTTCGCCCGGCTGGCGAACCCCGCTGGTGGTGCTCGCCGGTGGGTGCGCGATTTCGCTAGTGGGATTGGGCTCGCGGTCGGCGTTCGGATTGTTCCTCGAGCCGATGACGGTGGCCCACGGCTGGAGCCGCGAATCATATGCCCTGGCGATCGCGATTCAGAATCTGCTGTGGGGGGCGACGATGCCTTTCGCAGGGGGCATAGCCGACCGCTACGGCCCGGTCCGCGTGCTCATGGCCGGGGCGTTGGTGACGGCCGCCGGAATCTGGGGGATGGCGTCGGCGGAGTCCACCGGGATGCTCTATCTGACGGGTGGTGTCATGACCGGGCTGGGCGGCGCCTTTACCGCCTTTTCGCTGGCGGTCGCCGCCATGATCAAAGTCGTAGGCCCGGAACGGCGATCGCTTGTCATCGGCCTGGGCATGGCTGCCGGCTCGCTGGGAATGGTGATCCTCTCGCCGATTACTCAGACGCTGATAACCAACCTTGGCTGGCACGACGCCCTGGTGGGTCTCGCGGTCATCTCGATCGTGATCGTCCCGCTGGCCTTACTGTTGCCCAACAATCCCGACGGTGGCGTAGCGGCGTCCGTGCCGGGTCAGACGGTGGTCGGTGCGGTGCGGGAGGCGGCGCGTCACCGCGGTTACGTATTGCTCACGACCGGATTCTTCGTCTGCGGATTTCACGTCACTTTCATCAACATCCATTTTCCTGCTTACATCTCGGACCTGGGACTCAATCCCACCGTCGCCGCCTGGTCCCTGGCCCTCATTGGCCTTTTCAATATCGGCGGCTCTTTCATGTCCGGATTCGCCGGCCAGCGCTGGAGCAAGAAGGCCGGGCTGAGTTTCATCTATACGAGTCGGGCGATCGCGATTGTCGCGCTGCTGTTGCTACCCAAGACCGAGATGACCATGTATGTGTTTGCTGGGGCGATGGGGCTGTTGTGGCTCTCGACAGTGCCGCTGACGACGGGCATAGTCGCGCAGGTTTTCGGCGTGCGCTACTTCGCCACTCTCTCCGGTATCGTCTTCTTCAGTCACCAGGTCGGCAGCTTTCTCGGTGCCTGGCTGGGTGGGGTGGTCTACGACCGTACAGGGTCGTACGACGGCATGTGGATCGCTGGAATCGTGCTGGGTGTCGCGGCGGCGCTCATCCATCTGCCCATTAATGAATCGCCGCTCGCCCGACTCAGGGATGTAGCCTGACACCCTCCGGGCGCCTCTTTCGCCACCGGTTGGACTAAGCTACGAGACCGTCGCCGGGCTATCGCGTTCCATCGCTTGCCGCTACGGCGATCGGGAGGTGCCAGGGTCCCGGTGGGTCCCGCGGACTTCAAATCCGTTGGGCGGCATAGCGATGTGTCGTCGGTGGGTTCGACTCCCATGCACCTCCGCCACAGGTTTAGATTGCCGTATGAGTAGCGTTTGCCCTTCGCGCCACGGTCTTTCCAGGCTCGAGTGGCTATTTGACAGCCCAGCCGGCAGCTTCAAAGAAGGTACGCATTGAATCCCGCTGGATGTCGCATGAATCCATTGCCCTTCGATCCTTCCTGCATCGAACCCTAGCCGGATTATCATGTGGGTTCTAGGAGGATTGTATGGATCTCATACGCCAGAATTGTTGAAGACGCGATGGACTTTAGATCGCCTCAGCTTTCGCGGCCCGAGTCCGGGAATCCTGGCACCTATGTACTCGGCACTGCGGGATTCCCCGTCGGGTTGAGACCCAATCCCAAATGGCCGCGCGCCCGAGGTCAAATTCGCTAGAATTTATCTCATTTGCAGGACTATTGCGATGACCCAACCGACCGCAGGAGGATTTTTTGACCGTAACGTCTACCAGCCTAGATCTGGCTCAATTTCACGACTTGGGATATGCGGTCATCGAAGACGTTTTCGACCCGCTAACCGACTTCCTGCCATTGCGCTCCGGCTACAGCGATCTGCTGGACCGCGAAGCCGCTCGAATGCTGGAAAGTGGTGAGATCAGTACCTACGACCGGACAATGTCGTTCGAACAACGATTCATTCAGCTCGTCCGACAGTGCGAGGATCTAGACTGGACGCCATATGACATAACTTTCACGCTTTACGGGCTGAACGTATCCGATTCCAGGCCTATCTACCTCGGAAAGCCGGTCTTCGACATGCTCCGGCATCCGGCCATCCTCGACCTTGTCGAGCAGATAATCGGCCCGGAGATCTACGTAAACCCCGTCCAGCATGTCCGCATCAAGCCGCCGGCCTCCGGACTGCGGGTCACTCGTAAGAACAGCATCGTCAACGAGGCCCAGGGCTGGCACCAGGATCTCGGCGTGCTCAAAGAGGATGCCGACGACACCGATCTCATCACGGTCTGGGTGGCCATCACCGACGCGTCGGCAGAAATGGGCTGTCTGAAGGTCGTGCCGGAGAGCTATCGGCGTGATCTACTCCCGCACTGCCCGGTCGATCTACTCGGCCCCGTGATCCCGGATGAATACGTCACCGCCGACCTAGCGCTCCCGCTGCCGGTGAAGGCCGGGTCCGTCATCCTGATGCACCGCCGCACCATCCACGGCTCGCTGCAAAACGTAAGCGAGAGGCTCCGCTGGAGCCTCGACCTCCGTTACCAGCCGACCGGCCAGCCGACGGGCCGTGACATTTTCCCGGGGTTTATCGCCCGCAGCCGATCCGACCCGGCCGGAGAGTTGCAAGATCATCAAGTCTGGCAGCAGACATGGGTCGAGGCCCGCGACCGGCTGATCGATCACGACAACTCCACTTTGATTCGCAGTTGGAGTGCCGACGCGCCCTGGTGCGCGTGAATCTCATCCGTCAACGGTACCGGTGGCGCGTGTACTTGCCGTCGCCGGTACAGACGCGTGAGAGCTCCGTTCCCGACCGCGAAAAATGATCGATGGGGTCTCCACCGGTACCGCATCTGGCAGGGGTAGGGCGGGTTTCAGAGGGTTCTTCTGGAGGTCTTCGTCCAGTCGGTCCAACTCTTCAAGGAGATCCGGAAACCTCTCTCGCAGTTCTTGCACCGCCCATTCACCGGCCCTAGATCGCAGGAGTTTCACCTTAACCAGAGTGAGCGCCTTATCTGCGCGGCTGGCCGTTTCGATGATCCTGTTGATACCCTTAAAACCTTGAATGGTCGTTCCGAGTGAGCTTGGGGTGAGCGGAGCAGGTGGTTCGAAGTGGTCCACAGCGGGGACTAACTTCGGGCCAGGCGAAGATGGCATGTCCCGCCCAGAATCAGATGTCATAATCGGCTCCTCCGTGCTGCGCGAGTCCGTACGCCGGAGCATCCAGGGCGAGGGCCGACGGCGCACCCCGCGGGTGACCTTCGGGGTGACCCGGCAGGTCCAACCTGAGTCCCACATGGGAACCTGCAGAGAAACTTCGCAGGTGACCTGCTGGGCACTGTCTCCACGGATTCCTCTGCAAAAATTGGCGTTCAAGAATGCAAACGTCAGGGTTTAGAGCCTGTTATGCGTACGCTAAAAAATTCAAACGGTGCGGCTCGGCTATAGATCCGAATGGTAATATCGATAACTTCTTTTGTTTGAACCTAGCCGTCTGCTCAAGGTTGTAAACGCGAAATCTCATCTGAAGGTGTACTCGCATTTTTGATGACGATACTTGGATCACATATAGACCCTACGCTGAAACATCTCAAGAAGCCTTTTGCGCTCAGAGTTTTGCCTCTCATCGTAGTAGCGCTATTCGTAATGGCTGCCTGTGGTGAACCGGCCACTCCGGAAACACTCGGTGCAGTTGCAGATGCCTCCACTCCTACTGCTAGTTCTGCCGATGCGGACAACGCCGACCCTCCTCCCATCGATAGCACCGTCGTCGTGGCCCCATCGGACCTGCAAACCGGTCTCAAATCCACCCCGGTTCCTACCGAGGTATTTACCAAGGTACCAACCGAGATGCCGCGGTCCCTTATTGAGGAAGAGGGTGATGCACTTGAGCCAGAACCGAAGGACACTCCGACATCCCAAGTCAAGCAACCGGCTCCTGGCGAGCCCCCCCCCCCCGGCGCGCCCCCCCCCCCCCGGCGGACCCCCCCCCCCCGGCCGGCCCCCCCCCCCCCGCCACCCCGCGACCAACAACCGCCCCTCCCCACGCGGGGTCTGACCC
>Ga0114996_10000251_pt1 | contig 74967 bp, 79 predicted proteins | sample ArcticOcean_MG_C_4_FD_87039 | JGI IMG/M metagenome (GOLD analysis project Ga0114996, IMG submission 87039) | Marine microbial communities from western Arctic Ocean - ArcticOcean_MG_CB4_134 | ecosystem: Environmental > Aquatic > Marine > Oceanic | place: Arctic Ocean: Canada Basin | collected...
CCACCACCACGCCGGCCGCCGAGTCCCCCCCCGCGTGAATCGCTGTTCTTGTTTGCTAACAGTGCCGCGATGACGAGTGCCACAAAGATCAGGAAGTACACGACCAGCATGATGACGATGGTTGCTTTGAATCCTGCCGTGAGCACTGACGTCGTCTGCCGCTTCATTCTAGCCAGGACAGGCTCGGTCCCACGGGTGATCAGCTGCTCGTCGAAGCGGTAGAGGAGCTCTCCGGAGTCGGACACGTCCAAGTGGCCGCGGTGCGACTCAAGGAGCCCCTTGAGGGCCACTCGAACATTGTCTGCGGCCAGGCCGGAATCGGAGACGACATCTCCGACCGTCCCATGTCCCTTCAAGCGGCGGAGGGAGGCGAGGATGTCTGCTTGGTCTTCGGCTATGGCGAGGGTGCTCACGTGTGCATCTGCTCCGGGGTGATCTTCGTATGGAATGACTGCTACTACGGTGTACCGGCAGGGATCCTTCGACTTACCCGTCGGCGGCCTCCATCAAGGCCACCACCTGCTCACTCGCTGCGTCCTCGCCGACGTAAGACAGCCACACGTAGATCCCGGTGGACAGAGCCATGGCAGGGAATATTTGGTGGACGATCTCTGAACCCGGAACGAAGCCCCACGTTAGGAGCACGACGATGCCGGTGATGAACGACGCGATGACGGCCTGCCCGTTTCCACGCTTCCAATGCAGGCCAAGCACCAGGGCTGGGAAGAAGCAGGCGCCGTAGAGCGCTCCGCTGAAAGCGGTGAGTTCCACGATACCGCCCGGGGGATTGAGCGAAATCAGCATGGTGATAAAGGCGAAGAGCGCGACCCATCCCTTGGTCCAGAACATCTCCTGAGTCTCCGAGCGCCCGGGCTTCAGGACCGAGACGATATCCCGCTCCGTCGTGGATGCCATCACCAAGAGCACGCTGTCGAGCGACGACATGGCGGCCGCCACCATCGCGACCAGCAGGAAGGCGCTGGTTCCCTGTCCGAACACCTCTGAGAGAAGGTTCGGTACAACGAGATCGGTGTCTTCAATCCCCGATGGGAAGATCTTTCGCGCGTAAAGCCCGACCGGAATCAGGAGTGAAAACACTCCCGCGAAGGTGAGGGAGGACACCCACATGGCGGTGCGCGTCGCCTTGTCTCCTTCCAGTGCGAAGAACCGCGACAACTGGCGGGGTTCGACCGCGAATTTTATGAGGCCAGCCACCATCGTCCCGATCAGGACTGGAATGGCCACGCCTCCTCCCCAGGTGAACAACTCCTCTCCCCCGGGCTGGCTGCGCACTTCGGCGAAGGCACCGAGGCCGCCGGCCGCGTTGACCGTGCCGAAAAAGAGCAGAACTGCCGCGAACATCATCACCACGCCCTGGACCGCATCAGTTTTTACTACGCTGATAAAGCCCCCGATCATCGTGTATGTCATGACAACGAAGAAGACGATGACGATCGAGATCTTGTAGGGGATCTCGAGAAAGACCTCGACGAGGTTTCCAATACCCTTGAAGACTGCCGTCATATAGAAGAATGACGCGGCGATCACGATCAGAGCTGCGAAGATGCGCGCGGGCGTGCTCCCAAAACGGAACCCGATAAAGTCCGGCACCGTCAGGGAATCCATCTCGGTGGTGAACGATCGGAGACGAGGCGCGACCACGAGCCAAGAGAAGACGCTGAATGCCACGGCCATCGGGATGAATAGCATCCAGGGCACGCCCCAGGCATACGTTCTGCCACTGAAGCCGACGAACGAGTTGGTGCTGGCGTACGTCGCGAAGAATGACAGCCCGATGACCCAGCCACCCATGTTGCGTCCGCCGACGTAGTAGTCGGCCAGGTCCTTGGTTTCTTTCTTCCCGGCCCACGCGTGGTGTGCGAGCATGACGGTGTAAAGCAGGAGCAGCGAGTGAACCATCCAATACTCGCGCAGATTGCCGAGGACGGCGTCGATCATCGGGACTCCGGGACGTGTTTGTGCGGTGGCGTGTGGGGAACATGGGTCTCGTACATCCGAATGGCCACGACCAGGCCCGAGACAGCGGTAAGTCCTGCAACAACCCAGATCGCCGTCTCGATCGACGTCGCGTCGGCTATCCCTCCGGCTATCAAGGCGCCAGCCACGAAGCCGAGGTCCCGCCAGGTACGGTAAACCCCGACGGAAGACGCGCGCCATGACGGGTGCGCCACGTCGCCGACCGCAGCCAGCAGCGTCGGGTACACCATGGCTGTACCGAGTCCTAGCAAGACCGCGGCGCTCAGCCAGGCGCCCATGCCGGTGAGGCCTGCGAACATCGCAATCGCCACGGCCTGGGTCAGCATTCCGGCCACGATAAAGCGCTTTCGTCCGTGCCGGTCCGACATTGCGCCGGTGACGATTTGCCCCATGCCCCAGACCGCGGGATAGGCCGCCGCGAGCACCCCGATTTCTATGATGCTCAGTCCATTGCGCGCGAAGTAGATCGGCAAGAGTCCCCACGCGAGGCCGTCGTTCAGGTTGTTTATCATGCCGGCCTGACTGCATGACGAGAGCGCAGGGTCCTTGAAGCTGGTCAGCGTGAAGATTTCACCCAGACTGGGCCTCTGGGGGGGCGGCTCATCTGGAGTGTCCCGCGTGCGGCTCTCTTCCTCAGCATGCCCTTGGGTTTCGCGCACGAAAAAGAGAGACAGCCCGAGTCCAAGCCCGACGAAGGCCAGTCCCAAGAAAAACGGGGCCGGGCGTAGTCCCGCTTGCTCGGCGATGTACCCGGTCGCGAGGGCTGTCGCGGCGACCGCTAGGTAGCCTGCGGCCTCGTTGAGGCCCATTGCGGTGCCACGGTGTTTGGGCCCGGCCAGATCGATCTTCATGATCACGGTCGCGGACCACGACAGACCTTGGTTCACACCCAGAAGCACGTTCGCCAAAATGACCCAGTTCCAACTCTGGGCGTAGATCAGGAGAAGCGGCACCGGCAGGCCGAATAACCACCCTGCAAGCAGGATCGGCTTGCGCCCGAACCGGTCGGCGAGTGCCCCTGCCACGAAATTGGCTGCGGCCTTCACGACTCCGAACGCCATGATGAAGGTCAGCGTGGCGGTCATCGCGGTGAGACCGAAGTCCTGTTCCGCGAGAAGCGGGAGGACCGTGCGCTCCTGACCGATCATCCCGCCGACGAGCGCGTTGACACCCACCAGGAGTGTGAATTGCGGGAGGTTTTCCCTCAGGCCCAGACGAATTGGGCGAGCACTAGTCATGCTGAACGAACAGCTCTTGGATCGCCGGCTTGGTGACCTTGCCCATCGCATTCCGGGGCAAGTCGTCCACGAGGAGGATGTCCTTAGGCACCTTGTAGGGCGCCAAGCGCTCCTTCGCATAAGCTCTCAACTTCTCGGAGTCGAAGGCGCTGGAGGGGTTCCGGACCACGGCTGCGCACACTCGGTCCCCCCAGTCCGAGTCGGGGACGCCGACCACGGCGCAGTCGGCCACAGCAGGGTGGGTTCTCAGGACGTCCTCGATCTCGAGGGCGGAGATCTTCTCTCCCCCGGTCTTTAAAATGTCCACGCTAGACCGGCCGAGGATCCGGTATGCCCCATCCGAGATGGCCGCCTGGTCGCCGGTGCGGAACCATCCGTCGTCGGTAAAGGAGGCCGCTGTCTCTTCTTCTCGTCTCCAGTATTCGGCGAAGACAGCGGGGCCACGGACTTGAATTCGTCCTGCAGAATCGCCCGATACCGGCTGGTCGTTGTCATCCACCAAGCGAACCTCGATCCCCGGCAGCGGGTGACCGACATGACCCGGACGGCGCTCTCCTTCCAGGGGGTTAGAGAGGCCCATGCCGATTTCCGTCATCCCGTATCGTTCCAGGAGTCTCTGGCCGGTGATCTCTTCCCAACGTTCCAGTGTCGGAACGGGAAGTGCCGCCGATCCGGAGATCATCAGGCGGCATGACTTGGCCCCGGCACTCCACGCCTCACGTGTCGGGGTGTCTGCGTCCTCCCAGGCTTCGATCAGACGTCGGTAGACGGTGGGCACAGCCATGTAGAGGGTGACATCACACCGGGACAGGCGCTCCCACACGTCGACTGGGTTGAAACGCGGGAGTATCTCGCACAGGGCGCCGTTCCACAGGGCAGACGTCAGGATGTTGACGATGCCATGGACGTGATGAAGCGGCAGGTGAAGCAGGATGTGGTCGTCAGGGTTCCACCCCCAAGCTTCGGACAGGGCTGTCACCTGCGCGGAGACATTGCCGTGGGAGATCACGACACCCTTTGGCCGGCCGGTCGTGCCTGACGTATACAGCATCATGGCCGGTCGAGCCGGCAGAAGGGTAGGCAACTCGCCCACCGGTCCATCGGCGACGAGCGCGGGCGTCTGTAGGACCGGGATGGCCCGACGATCGGCCGCAATGTTGACGCGGTCTAACAGCTTCGGATGGGCGACAAGGGCTTCGGGCTCCGCGTCACCGAGGACATAGTCCAGTTCGGTCGACGGATGCGAGATCGCCATGGGTACCGAGAGGCCACCTGCGCGCAAGATTCCCCATTGGGTCACGATGTGCTCCCAACTCGGTGGAACCAAGAAACAAACGCGAGTTCCCTCTAGATCGTCCCGTCCGGCGAGCAGTCGAGTTGCCACCGTCGCTGAGACGTCCAAAAGATTGCCGTAGGTAAAAACGCCTTCGGGGGCGATGATGGCGGTTCGGTCGCGGAACGTCTCCGCGCGCTCGAACAATGACGGTGTCACCGAGGGGTGCTCCGGGTCGTGGTGTAGTGAGTTTCCGCTGACTGGCCGCTGCCAGCCCCCGCAATTGGACTCTCGTCGGCGGGTGTGCGCAACCGCGCCAACCCAAAAAGGGGGGGGGACGGAAAGGACCGCCGCTACAAATCGCGGCGGCCGCCCTGAATTCTGCCCCCCGTTGATGCTAGCGGCGGAAGCGGAAGAAGAAGACCGCCCCGACCAAGGCGAACCCGATCGCCGCCTTCATTATGGAATCACGATCCCACTCTTCACTGTTGGGTGGGGTGCGCTCGCGCACCTCTTGGTCCTGATGGATGGAGCAAAACGAAGTGTCGCCCTTCGCGTCACGACGGCACTGGTCGCCCTTCTTTGTCTTTCCCTGGCACTGACCCACCGGTCACCTCCTCCTAGTGTCTACCTTACTACTACGAGAAGAAGGCCGATGTGGTTCACTCGGCGATCTCCGGCCTAGATTCCGTCATGCCTCATATCAAACAGATCCCCGTCGGGGAGGCCACCGGTCTCCTCAAGAAACTCTTCGACGAAGCGCTCGAGCGAGCAGGTCGGATATGGCACATCGTGCATATCATGAGCCTGAACCCCCGAGCGATGGATTCTTCGATGAAGTTTTATGCCGCCATTATGTTCGGGCGTTCGCCACTGACCCGATGGAGGAGGGAGATGTTGGCGGTCGTCACCTCGAGGACGAACGACTGCTTCTACTGAACTCAGGCGCACGCGCACGACCTCCGGGAAGAGGTCACGGAGCTGTTTGGGAGTGACAACAAGCGGGACGACTTCGTTCACGCGATCGCGCGCGATTGGCGAGAGGCCGACTTGAGTGAGGCGGATCAAGCGTTATGTGCCTACGCGGTAAAACTCACGCACGACCAAAACGGTGTGGGTCCGGAAGACCTCGATGTGCTGAGATCACACGGATTTGACGACTGTGCGATCCATGACGCGACTCAGGTGATCGGATATTTCAACTACATCACGCGGGTAGCGGACGCTCTGGGAGTGGAGCCCGAGGACTTCGTCCGTCCCTGGGGACTCGACGCCGGTCCTGCGGACTAGTCTGAGGAGACAGGTAGACTGCGTAAGGAGGTCGGCCAACGCAAAGGCCAGCTCCTGTGGCGTGAATGGTTTGGCCAAAAAGGCCAGCCCCGATCCCGGCTCGAAGTCGAACGCATGACCAAGTCGCTGAGGTCAGCGTTTGCAGCGGCGTGCGCCTCCGCTCGCCGTCTGCCTTGGAGGAGGGCGTTGTATTGCCGTGCCACGTCGGCGATTTCAGACGGGCCCGACTCCGTCAGGACGGCATCCAGGCTGGGTTTGATCGCCTTCATCTGCTCGCTTAGTCCGGAGAGTGAGGTTCGGATTTGCCAGTTCATGGTGCGCGCGAAGACGAACACGAACATCAGCGTGAGCGCGGCCAGGCCCAGCTTCGGATACAGGCCCGAGATCGTGGGGCCGTAGATGAACGACGTCGGGAGACTGGCCCACACGATCCAAGGAGTTCCTTCGATCGCTGTATACCCGAAGAGGCGGCGCACACCGTCGACGCTTTCGGTGGTGTTGTAGCCGGTGAGTACGGACATGTCCGACCTCAGTGGGACGCTTAGGGTGCCGGTGATCTCATCTTCGTCGCCACGAATCGGAACCGTGATGGAAGTGAACAGGAACTGAGAAATCCGCCCCGGGACGGGTGCGGCGATAGTGTAGGTGCCCGATTCGATCGCTGCCTGTACCCAGGGACGGCCCGAGTTGTCCTGACCGAGCGCGTCCGGAATAGGCACCACCGAACGCACGAGGGGCCCGTTGACCCGGTTCACGACCAGATTGGTCACGTGTGGAAGGGCTTCCGCGAAGGGGGTCAACGCCGCGAGGCATTGCTCAGGGTCGAGCGCTCGCACCGCGGGATTCGCGACGAGTTCGTCCGCGATCTCGACCACGCCCTGAACGTATTGTTGAACTGCGGCCGCGGTGGACTGTGCGAATTGGTCCGTTCGGCCTTTCGCTTCATCTAGACTCGAATTGAACTCGGTCCAAATTGTATAGCCAGCAAAGAACACGAGGGGCAGGGCTACACCCATCACCAATAGGGTGAGGCGACTTCGAATGGACGGTTCGGTCTGCATTATTCAGCGTACACCGACGCTGAAGAGACGATTCTGCAAGCTGTGGTGAGATTCGCGTCCCCGCCAGACGAAGGGGCTCCGTAGATAGCAGCCAGCGCGTTTCTTTCGGTGTGCGACGGCCCAGCTATATTCGGTCTACCGACAGCGTCAAATGCACCCTAACGCACACGATGGCATGGAAACGAAGAGGCCCACAAGCCCAGCAGCCGAGGAAATCCTTGGTGGCTATTTCCCCGCGCTCGATCACGGATTCGTCTCGCTGGTCGACTACATGGGATCAGACGAAGACGTAGAGCGGGCAGCGCGTGTCAGCTACGGCTATGGCACCCGGAAGGTGTCCGCGACCCGAGGCCTGATCCGGTATCTACGCCGGCATCGGCACACGACGCCGTCTGAGATGGTCGAGTTCAAGTTCCATTGTGCGATGCCGATGTTCGTGGCGCGTCAGTGGATCCGGCACCGCACGGCTTCGGTGAACGAGTACAGCGGGCGATACAGTCTGATGCCGCTTCTCTTCTATATGCCGGAGCGCGAGCACTTTGCGCTTCAGAGTAAGGAGAACAATCAGGGCCGTGACGCCGATGCCTCCGACGAACTGTATCGGGAAGCGGTCCAGCGTTGGGACCGGCTGAGAGAGGACGCTGCGGGTGGGTACACGTGGATGGTCGGTGAGGACGTCGCTCGCGAGGTCGCTCGGATTGATCTTCCGCTTTCAACCTATACCCAGTGGTATTGGAAGATCGACTTGCACAACCTGCTGCACTTCTTGTCACTCCGGGCCGATCCCCATGCTCAATGGGAGATCCAGGTCTTCGCCCAGATTATTGCCGGAATGGTGAAGCGCGTGGCCCCGTTGTCCTACGAGGCTTGGGTTGACTATGACTTGGTCGGACAGCCCATGAGCCGCGGAGAGCTTGCCGCGCTATCTCAACTCGTCGAGGCGAGCGACGACGGACTCGCAGCGAAGTCGGGTGCCCACCTGAGCGCTGAACAGCTAGCAGAAGCGGGCCTGTCCGGCCGGGAAGCCCACGAACTCATCGAGAAGCTCAAGACGCCCGGGCGGCCGGACTTTGAGCTCGACATGTCGAGCATGCGGTCTGCCGAGGACGTCGCCAAAGAGATGTTAGAGGCAGTGCCGGACGCGCCGAAGTAAGGACCTACTTCACCCACACTGTTTTAGTGTTGGTGAACTCGAGGATTCCGAGGGGAGACAGCTCCCGGCCGTATCCGCTTTGTTTGGTGCCGCCGAAGGGTAGCCTGGGGTCCGACTTCACGATCCCGTTCACGAAGCAGTTGCCCGCGTCCAGTTCTTCGGCGGCGATCTGCTCCCCCCGAGCGACGTCCGTCGTGTAGACGGATGCGCCGAGTCCGAACGATGTGTCGTTTGCGATACGGACGGCATCGGCTTCGTCTGCGGCTGGAACGATCGAAGCCACCGGCCCGAAGAGTTCCTCGGAGTACGCTGCCATACCCGGGCGAACGTCTGCCAGAATCGTCGGCGGATACCACGCTCCTGGCCGGTCCGGAACCGTGCCTCCCAAGACCAGTCTCGCGCGGGACGCCACGGACCGAAGGACCTGGTCGTGGACGGCATCTCGAAGGTCGAGCCGCGCCATGGGGCCGATGTCCGTGTCGTCTCGGAGCGGATCGCCCATGACGGTTTCTGACATGGCCGCGACGAGTCTCTTCTCGAAGTCTTCCCGGATGGACTCCACCACCACGAACCGTTTGGCCGCGACGCAGCTCTGGCCGGTGTTGATCAAACGACCGAGTGCACAACTCGCCACGGTCAGCTCCAAGTCTGCGTCCGCCAACACGACCGAGGGGTCACTCCCGCCCAGCTCGAGGACACATTTCTTGATGGCTGCACCGGCCCTGGACGCGACTGACTGCCCGGCCCGCACGCTCCCGGTCAGGCTGACGGCTCGAATCCGTGGGTCGTCGATGACGGTGCCGGTCGTCTCAATGTCCAGAAAGACGTTCGCGAAGAGCCCATCCGGATATCCGGCCGCTGAGAACAGCTCCTCGAGTGCCAATGCACAGCCCGGTACGCTCGGGGCATGCTTGAGAAGGACCGCGTTACCCGCGGTCAGCGTCGGGGCTGCAAAACGCACGACCTGCCAGAACGGGAAGTTCCAGGGCATGATCCCGAGGACGACTCCCAGGGGTTGGTGCGTCCAATAGCTCTTACTCGCGTCTGTGTGTGCAGTCACGGGGGAGAGGGCCGCTGGCCCGTACTCGGCGTAGTACTCACACACCGAAGCGCACTTATTCGCCTCGGCGATTCCTTGGCTGAGGGGCTTTCCCATCTCCAACGTCATGAGCCGGCCGAATTCGTCCGCTCGGGTGCGCAGCATCCGGGCAAGAACCAGGAGCGGGGCCGTGCGGTCCTGCACCGACTTCGACCGCCACTCCGTGTGAACCGCGTGTGCTCTCCCGACGGCGTCCATAGCGTGAGCGGCCGTGTGAGGCTCGTGTGTTGAGATCAAGTCCCCAGTGGCGGGATTGATGGCTTCGAAGTTCATGGCACGTCCGGTCGGAGGAGTCGCCTCTAGGGTATACCGCGACGCCCCTCCCGCAACCGCTCGTGGAAACGATGTTCGGTTGGCGCGAGCCTAGCGGATCCAGGCGGCCTTGAGGAGTTTTCCACCGCACCCATCGACTTAGGGAAGGGGAAATCAGTGGCACACGGGAACGACAAAGTCGGGGCCGATCAGGCTTCTCGGAGACATGAGCCCGGACCCGTTGGGTTGTTTGTGACCGGCGGGACGTTCGACAAAGAGTACGATGAGCTTCTCGGCACGCTCGACTTCCGTGATACGCATCTGAAGCAGATGCTCGAACTGGGACGGTGTCGCTTGGACGTGAAGGTCCGGACCCTGATGATGGTGGACTCGCTCGACATGACGGACGCTGATCGCGACCTCATCGCGAGCAACTGCTCAGATGCCCCTGAGCCCCACATCGTCATCACTCATGGTACCGACACAATGGTCGATACCGCGCGCGTCGTGGCTGAGCGAGTGCGGGATAAGACCGTCGTTCTCACCGGTGCAATGATCCCGATCGCATTCGGTTCCTCGGATGGCCTTTTCAACCTTGGCGGAGCGTTGAGCGTCTCACAGGTACTTCCGTCGGGAGTGTACGTGGCCATGAACGGTCGGGTGTTCGACTGGGACAACGTCCGAAAGAACCGCGACTCCGGAGTGTTTGAAGCCCTTCGGTGATCTAGCGGTTATTGTCGGGGTCTCTTTCCGCGCCTCCGCCTCTCCAACCACGCATGGTCGGGGAGAAGCGGAGGTCCTGGGCTTCACACAAGAGACTCTCGAACCGATTGTCGCGGCGAAGGTCGTCCCAGGCTGGATCCGAGCGCAGCGTGAGCAGGCCGGGTTCAGCAGCTGCGAGGGCAGCGGCGAGGTGTGTGATCGCTGCGTCGTCGTTGCCCATTCCGGCGTTGGCGGCCGCAAGGTCCATATGGGACACGTGCGTGTCTGCCTCTAACTCGGTGTTGAGTCGACCCAGCATCCAGGACCAGTAGCCGGCGTCTCCATTCGCGGCGACCGAACGTTCTAACGTCTGGACGTCTGCGGCGCTCGGGGCTCCCGATGCACCAGATTCGAGCCACTCCCTCGAGGCTTCCACCGCGCCCATGGGGTCTCCTCCAGACACGTGGGTCCGCAACAGAAGGCCCCAAGCTGGAGTCGACTCGGGGTTGGCCGAGACCAACTCCTCCAGAAGCTCGGTAGCGTCACCGAACCGAACTGCGCCCAGCAACTGTCGAGCGGCTCCGGCCTTTCGTACGACCGGTACGAGCCAGTGTTGAATAATAAGCGCCTGATCCAAGGTGCTACTCCCGTGGGTTCCACTAGGTGCCCCGATGATGGAGAGTCGAATGAAGGTGTGTGGGGGCTCAATGGGGTCGAGATGCCTTATCGCGTCCACTTCCTTAAGATTCGGCACGATTCCATTTTGACCGCCTCTCCGCTGCTCGATGCAAATTCGATACTTGGATGGTCCCCGCCTTAGGCGATCCCTAATCGCGGCCTGCGATTACGCGCAGCGCTTCCGCGGCGAGTTGAACCGTATCAACGTGTTTCCGGTTCCGGACGGAGATACGGGAACGAACCTGGCATTGACGGTCCAGTCCATTGCGGACCACCTGAGGAACAACCGAGCACGCTCCGTTTCGGTTGTGGCGAGTAACGCCGCTCGGGCCGCCGTACTTGGCGCCAGGGGCAATTGCGGGATGATGCTCTCGCACTTCCTCCTGGGGTTTGCCGATGACCTAGAGGGCTATGACCGTGTCGAAACGGCGCGATTCGGTGAGGCACTGGGCGCTGGTGCGAAGAACCTCTATGACGCTTTGGAGAGGCCGGTAGAGGGGACCATCCTCACGGTCATCCGTGACACGGCGGATGCCGCCGACGAGTCGGGTATCCCTGACTTCGTACCGCTCCTTGAGCTTCTCGTCGAGCGGGCGCGGGACTCACTCGCCAATACCCCGGAGTTGCTCCCGGTCCTAAAGAAGGCCGGGGTCGTAGATGCCGGCGCCAAGGGCTTCGTGAGCTTGCTCGAAGGGGTGCTCCTTCTCGTGAACGGAGATCCGATTGTCGCCGCGTTGGCCTCGGGCACTCCCGCCGGGGACGAAGGAGTGGCCGGCATCAATTATCCGGAGGACGAGGAGCAGTTCCGCTTCTGTACCGAGGCGCTTTGTCGAGGAGAAGACCTTCCCACTCAGAACGAGGTACGCGCCGTTCTTCGTGACATGGGCGATTCTCTCATCGTGATCCGTTCCGCCGATATCTTGAAGATCCATGTCCACACGGACGCACCGGACGGAGTCTTTGACTACCTGCGTGGCCTCGGCGAACTGGTAACGCACAAGGCTGAGGACATGCGAGCCCAGCACGAAACTGTCCAGAGAGCTGCGCGGGGTCATATCCAGTTGGCCCGCCGGCCGGTGGCCATCGTCACAGACTCCGCGTGCGATTTGTCAGAGGAGCACGTCCGGGCACACGGAATTCACGTGACGCCCCTTGTTCTTGTGGACGGCGACAAGACGTATCGAGATCGGATCGATATCACGGCCGATGAGTTCCACAGCATGTTGGCCGGACACGAGGCACTCCCGACTACGAGTCAGCCGGCCCCGGCCGACTTCATCGATTCGTACACACGGGCCGCCGAGGAGGGTGAGTCCATCTTGGGTGTGCTGGCTTCTTCGACTCTCTCGGGGACCTTTGCCTCGGGAGAAGCGGCGGCGTGGCGCTTCGACAGTACCCCTGTGCATTTGGTCGACTCGAAAGGGGCGTCGCTTCTTGAGGGACTCATGGTCCTCAAGGCCTGCGAACTGGCGGAGTTGGCTTGGGAGCCGGAGGACATCGTTGAGGAGTTGGATCGGGTGCGCCGCCAGTCGGGGATCCTGTTTACGGTGCAGACGTTCGAGCGACTGATTCGGTCCGGGCGGGTGGGCCGAGGCCGAGCTCTACTGGGTCGCTTCCTGGGCATCAAACCGATTCTGGGACTCGACCAAGGGGGACGGGTGGCACCCGTAGGGAAGGCGTGGGGGAAGGGTCGGGCCAAGGGCGAACTCATGCGGCTCCTGAGGGACAGGATTCCTGCCGGAACGAAAAATGTTCGCTTTGGCGTCGTGCATGTGGGGATTCCAGAGGTCGTCCCGCCTATCACGAAGCAGCTGCGTGAGTGGTTCGGAGAGCACACTGAAGTGCTGTCGGCTCCGGCGACGCCGGTGATCGCTACGCATTTGGGGCTCGGCGCGTGGGGCGTGGCTTACCTCGTTGAGGACGACTAGTCCCTCAACCGATCCGCGCTACTTTCGGCGCTGCTTCCCCGAGACCAGGACGTCGTAGGTTACGCGCTGCGCCGAACTGAGGTCCGCGGGGAGTCCGACCAGGATGGCGCGCACCTTGGGGTCATCCGGGATGTGCAGTACCAGGCGACCGTCCATGGGTGCTTCGTACGGGTGGGCGCGACCCGTCTTGTCAATGCTCACCGTCCGCCCCACTGCTGCTGCTTCAGCGAGCGTGCGACCGTACTCGGCCCAAGCGACCAGCGGCTCGACCTCACCTGAGGCCACCTGCGGGATTAGCGTGTCGCGGTAGTAAGCGACGGCGCTTTGGTACCCCTCAGCATTGGAGCCTTTCAATTCACGGAGCCGTTCGCGATAGAACTCACGGGGATCGCGGGAGTCCGAGGCATCAATGGCCTCTTGTAGGCGTCGGTCGGCTTCGGCGGTCAGGTCAGTCATGGCGCGGAAGGATCGTGCGCGAATGCGGTAAGGTCAACGATCAGCACCGTCTGCTCTGAACAGGACATCGTTGGCCGCCAGATCACGACGAGGCATGCGTCAGGTCAGGATACGAGCCGATACGGCGATGCCGTAGACTGACGTCAGACGCCCTGGATCATGGCGTCGAGGAAGTCGGCGTTCGTATCAGACATGCTGATGCGGGACAACAAGAACTCGATGGCCTCATCAGACGGCATGTCCGCCAGGAAATTCCGTAGCAGATACACGCGGTTCAATTCGGTCGAGTTCAAGAGGAGTTCTTCCTTGCGTGTACTCGACTTGTTCAGGTCGATCGCAGGATAGATCCGCTTGTCGGAAATGAAACGGTCCAACACCAGCTCCATGTTTCCGGTGCCCTTGAACTCCTCGAAGATCACCTCATCCATCCGGCTCCCCGTGTCGATCAGAGCGGTCGCAATAATGGTGAGGGATCCGCCGTCTTCGATGTTCCGGGCGGCACCGAAGAAACGTTTTGGCTTCTGGAGTGCATTGGCGTCGACGCCACCCGAGAGGATGCGCCCGGAATGCGGCATGGTCGAGTTGTAAGCACGGGCCAGCCGCGTGATGGAATCTAGAAGGACCACTACGTCCTTCCCGGTCTCCACGAGCCGCTTGGCCTTTTCCATCACCATGTCAGCGACCTGCACATGCCGCTCGGCGGGCTCGTCGAAGGTGGATGCGATGACTTCCGCGCCCACGTGTTCCACCATGTCGGTGACCTCTTCAGGCCGCTCGTCGATGAGGAGCACGATGAGGTGAACCTCGGGCGAGTTCTTCGCGATGGAGTTTGCCATTTGCTGCAAGATCGTCGTCTTGCCCGCTTTTGGAGGGGAGACGATCAACCCACGCTGTCCCTTCCCGACCGGAGCGATGAGGTCGATCACTCGCATGGCGATGGCGCTTTCGTCTCCTTCTATTTCGAGTCTCAAGCGCTCCTCGGGGTATCCCGGGCGGAGGTTCTCGAAACTCAGGCGCTGCGGCGCATCGTCCGGATTCACTCCGTTGAGCGACTCGACCTTCAGGAGTGCGAGATAACGCTCACCTCGCTTCGGCGGCCTGACTTGGCCCGAAATCGTATCGCCCGTGCGCAGGTCGAAGCGTTTGATCTGCGAGGGGCTGACGTAGATGTCATCAGGCCCGTGGAGGTAGTTCCAATCTTGCGAGCGGAGGAATCCGTACCCCTCTGGAAGGATCTCTAGGACACCCTCTCCTGTCAGAACGATCTCGGCCCGCAGCAGCCCCTGCTCGATCTTGAAAATCAGATCTTGCTTGCGGAGGCCACTGACGTTGCTGATGTTCAGTTCATCGGCGAGGTCGTGAAGATCGCCGACCGTCTTTTTGTTGAGTTCAGTAATGTCTACAGGGAACTCCGGGGGGCGGAGTGGCCGCTAGGCGGGCCAATACGGGGGGATGAAAACAGAGGAACGACCTGCATAGGTCGTTGAGTGTTCAACTAATCCCGGTGGCGAAGTGTTCCCCACGAGTGGGGCGGACCGGGTCCACGTGAGTGGTGCAGATGTCTTTATGGTAGTAACGCCACAGTAATGGCCCTCCGAAAGGCAGGCAAGCCTGATCCAGGGCTCTGGTTGACGCTTCTAGAAGAGTATCGGCTGACTTCGCTTCCGAATGATACCCTTCTCGAGGGGACTCTTCGGGAAGATTTGTCCGTTGCCTCTCCAGAGGTCCAGGATGCGATACGAGAATGGCCTGCTGCGGCGCATCTTCACTATGAGGACGGTAGGACCCAGGTGGCTTTGGTCTACCATGCCAAGGACGAGCGTGGCCGCGGCCCATGGATTCATCTGGCTCTCTTCGCGGCGACGATGGTCACGACCATGGCGGCGGGTGCACTCATGGTCGGGTTGGATCCGTTCGACACAGAGGTCCTCAGACTTGGTGCATTAGCGATCCCCTATCCGTCGGGGCTCAATCTGCGCGCATTGTGGGTGGGAGTCCCGTTCGCGTTCCCGTTTCTAGGCGTGCTCTTGGCCCATGAAATGGGGCACTACGTCGCGGCGAGGGTGCACAAGGTTCGGGCCACCTTGCCCTACTTCATTCCGTGCCCGCCCTACTTCTCCATCATCGGGACCGTAGGGGCGTTCATCAAGCTGAAGGGGCCGACCATCAAGCGAGCCGTACTGTTCGACGTCGGCGCGTCGGGCCCTCTCGCGAGTTTTGTGGTGTCGCTGCCGCTGCTCGCGATCGGTCTCATGCTTTCCGAGGTCGTGCCCGGCCGTGCGACGGGTTCGACTCCCTTTGTGATCCAGTTTGCGGGCCAGCCGGTGTGGCTGGGCAATGGGGTGGTCACTCACGTGATGGGTTCGATCTTCGTCCCGGGAGTGCTCGGAGAGGCTCCCATTCTCCTCCATCCGTTGGCGCTCGTCGGCTGGTTGGGGTTGTTCGTGACCGCTCTCAACCTCTTGCCCTTGGGGCAACTGGACGGGGGCCACATCCTCTATGCACTGGCCCCCAAGCAGCAGAGCCGTGCTTCCAAGGTGTTCATGGTGGCGCTGCTCCCACTTGGGTTCTTGTGGTGGGGCTGGTGGGCCTGGGCCGCACTGATTGCAGTTCTACATCGCGGACGCATGAATCACCCCCCAGTGGTGCAGCCTGAGAAGCACATCGGGTTGGTGCGCCGTTGGTTGGGATTCGCGCTGGTTTTGATATTTTTTCTGACATTTGTCCCGGTCCCACTGGACCTTTAGTCGGAAAAATCTCAGCGGGCGACCGCCTAAAGTCTTTCTGTTTCAATCGATTTCCGCGGTACCCCCTACGCAAAAACTTGACAATTCAAAAGCGGACGTAAACATTCGTTTACGAGTTTTAGGAATTTCCCCTTTCGTGGAGGCGGCGGGGTGGCGCGACACAATCGAGAAGGCAGTGGAGCCGACCAATGCGGCTTCCAATATGGCGTCAATTATCAGCCTGATTGGCTGAAGTTGGTCAAGGTGACGAGACAGCTCGACACAGGCCGACAGTCCACCAAGGCTCTGTTTAGGAACCCGGTGCGCGGTGCGCAGGCGGAACCCGGCGATCGCATTCGAACGCGAATCGTCTCACACGATCAGTCTCTCGATTTCGAGGTCTCGATTACGGATCCTCGTGCGGCCGTGAAACGAATTCGGGTCGCGTACATGCTGCCCGGTGAGAACGGAGCACTCGAGGAGGTCGAGTTCACGCTCGAGTGCGAGGAAAGTCCCCCGGGTTAAGGCGGCACGAGCTTTGCAACTTCGACGGCTTCCCGATCTAGGTTGGGAAGCCGTTTTTTCTTAGCTTCTGCATGGTGTATACTCCGTTCATGAACTTCGTCACCGATCCCGTCCGAGCCGTGGGACGGTTCGCGATCCGGACCGTCAGTACCGTAGGCCGCGCTGGCTATCTGGCCAGGGATGCCGCGCGCGCGCTGGACAATGGTTCCCAGTGGTTGCCACACCTCCTCCCGCAGATGGTAAAGGTGGGGGTCGAATCTGTCCCGATCGCGCTCTTCATAGCGACGTTCACGGGGATCGTCCTGGCGCAGATGGCCGAGTACACGTTCACCGGGGCCGTACCGCTCTATTTCGTGGGGACGCTCGTCGGCAAGACCATGGTCTTGGAGCTAGGGCCCGTTCTGACGGGATTAGCCCTTTCTGGACGTGTCGGGGCCAACATTGCTGCCGAGATCGGCACCATGCGCGTCACCGAGCAGATCGATGCACTGGAGACGTTGGCGTACGATCCGGCCGCGTATCTCGTCGTGCCTCGTGTCATTGCCGGGGTGCTCATGTTCCCGGTCGTGGTCATTCTCGCTGATGCGCTTGGGGTCTTCGCCGGCTGGGTCACCGCACAGGCGCTCCTCGACATGTCCTCGTTCGAGTTCTTGAAGGGCCTTCGTCTCTACTTCGATCCGTGGGACATCCAATTCTCGGCCATTAAGTCGGCGACGTTCGGGCTCACGGTCACGTCGGTCGGGTGCTTCTTCGGTTTCCATGCCCGAGGCGGCGCGGAGGGCGTGGGACAAGCTGCGACCCAAGCCGTTGTGGTCAGTAGCATGATCATCTTGGTGCTGGATGCCTTCTGGGCGGCGGTACTGCTATGAGCATCGAACTCATTGGCGTCCACAAGGCATTCGGCGTGAATCAGGTGCTCAACGGCTTCACCCTGTCCGTACAAGACGGTGATACTCTTTCGGTGATCGGTGGCTCGGGGACCGGAAAATCTGTCGCGCTCAAACACATTGTCGGCCTCCTCCGTCCGGATCAGGGTGAGGTTTGGGTGGACGGGGAGAACGTGAGTCGTCTCGACCTCGAAACCCTCTACGTGCTGCGAAGAAGGGTTGGTTACGTCTTTCAGTTCGCGGCGCTTTTCGACTCGATGACTATTGAGGAGAATGTCGGGATGGGGCTCCGCCGCATGTCCGACATGACTGAAGCCAAGATTCGCAGCCGAGTGTTTGATTGCCTCCATCTGGTGGATCTGGACGGGTACGGGGATCGCTTCCCCTCTCAACTGTCTGGTGGTCAGCGAAAACGTGCCGGCTTCGCGAGGGCCATCGCGACGGAACCGAAGTACCTGCTTTACGACGAGCCGACGACCGGTCTTGATCCGGTTACCACCGCGGTCATCGATGAGCTGATCGTCCGGATGTCGGACCAACTGGGGGTTACTGGGGTGGTGATTACACACGACATGACCAGTGCCTTCAGGATTTCTGACCGCGTCGCCATGCTCTACGATGGCCAGATTCGCTTCGAAGGCACGCCCGACGAGGTTCGGAACGCGACCGATCCGGTCGTGAGGGGATTCATCGAGGGGAGGCCCGAATTGTTGGAGTCGGCTACATGAATCGCAGTAGAGAGTTGATGGTTGGGGTCGTCATCATCGTGTCTATTGCTGTCGCCGTGCTCGGGACGTTCTTCTTGAATGGCACGAATTTCGGACGCCCGCAGGCTTCGACCGATGTACTGCTTCGTAATGTGGGCCAGCTCAATCGCGGCAACACTGTGAAGTACCTCGGCGTCAACATTGGCGTAGTCGACGAGATCGGTGTCGACGGGGCTGCGGTCCGGATCACGCTGATGGTGGACCAAGAGGTCCTACTCCCGGAAGACGCTGCAGTCATCCTTGGTCCTGAGTCCATGTTCGGGGACTGGCAGGCGGAGGTGGTCTCTCGTGCCGAGTTCCCGCGATTCCCGTTTTACCAGTTGCCTGAGGGGACGCCGAGCGGAGTGCTGCCTGGGTATGCGCTGCCGGAACTCTCTCGCCTTACGGCGTCTGCTGAACAAATCGCGGACAACGTGGCAGGTCTGTCAGACCGACTCGAACTCGCCTTCAATGACTCCACGGCTGCGGCTCTCGCTTCGGCGATTGGCAACCTAGAGGAGATCAGCCTCGAGATTCGGGATCTCGTCGTGCAACAGTCCGCGATGGCGAATAGTGTGACCGCGAGTGCCGACAGCGCGCTGAACGAAGTGGAGGCAGCGTCTGTGGTGGCCCGGCGCTCGTTCGAGCGTATCGAAGCCATTCTCACCGATGCCCAGATCGATTCGATCGTGGCCAACATTCGATCGGCATCGAGCGGGATCGACGCGATTGCCACTGACATGTCGGCGGCGACGGGTGGCATGGCGGGCACGTTTGAACGAGCCGATTCCGCGTTTGCTCGTATGGATCGAATCACGGCGATGATCGAGTCGGGTGAAGGTGCGATCGGCCGATTGCTCGTAGACTCGACGCTGGCGGTCCGCGCGGAAGATGTGCTGGGCCAGCTTGCTCTTCTCCTTGAGGACGTTCGCGCGAATCCGCGCCGGTACGTCCGACTCTCGATCTTCTAGGAGCGATGGTGGCACGGCGCCCAGTGCCCATTAGGGTAGAGCGAAGTGCGGGTGGGGTTGTGGTTCGTGCTACCGACGAGGGCACTTTCGCTTTGGTGATCCGCGATCCGTACAGGAATTGGGGGCTTCCGAAGGGACATGTCGAGGAAGGCGAGAAGCCCCATGAAGCAGCGCTCCGAGAAGTGAGCGAGGAGACCGGATTGACGGACCTCCGTCTGGGGCCCGAGCTCGTCACGATCGATTGGTATTTCCGTTTTCAAGAAGCGCAGATCCACAAGTTCACCACATTCTACTTGATGGATTCGGACTCGGGTGAGCCTGTGCCTCAACTCGAAGAGGCCATCACCGAGTGTGTTTGGGTGCCCCTGGAGGATGCGCCGAAGAAGATCACGTATGAGAATGCGCGTGAAGTGATGAAGGTGGCGATACAGGTGGTGGTGGAACGGGGAAAGAAACCCAAGTCGGAAGTCGAACGTGGATAATCAGCAGACCCAACTGACTGTGTGGCGCGTGGTTGAGGGAGCAGCGGTGCTCCTCGTTCTGGGGTTCTTTCTCGTTGCGATGTCGGACATTCTGAACCCAGTCATGCTACTGGCTCTACTATGGGCCGTGCTCCTCCCATTCCGAGGGAAGGAAGGCCATACGGAGCTCGTCAGTCTTGCCGGACTCCTCACGCTTATCTGGCTGCTTTCTACCACAGGCTCCCTTCTAGCTCCGTTCGTGTTGGCGATGGTGCTGGCCTATGTCCTCGACCCGCTCGTGGACGCGCTTGAGCAGAGACGCGTCCCCAGAACAGCCGCTATCGCGCTTCTGACGTTACCTGCGGTTGGGTTACTCGGTGTTCTGTTCTTGTTGGTTTTGCCCTCCGCGATTCAACAGCTCGGCGAGATCGTTCAGGCCGCCCCGCTCCTCTTCGAAAGGATAGCTGGATGGCTGGAGGCGAGTCGCGAACGCTTGCTCTCTGTGGACTTCCCGCTCATTGACGAGGAGGCCCTGCTTGAGCGTTTGCGTAACGTGGACTCAGCGGTGGTTGTGGCGTTCCTGCAGGAGCGGCAGGAGGCCCTGACCACCTGGCTGTGGACCGGGGTTCTCGGTGTAGGGCGCGGCTTCGGTTCGATGCTCGGGCTTGTCAGTTATGTGGCTCTGACCCCCGTCCTGACCTTTTACCTGCTGCGCGACTGGGACGGACTTACCGCAACCGTTGCAGGACTGCTCCCCGCCGGCAGCCGTGAGTCGTTCGTCTCGTTTGCCTCAGGCTGCGACAACCTGATCTCGCGATATCTGCGGGGGCAGGTGACCGTGGCGATCGCGATCGGGCTCATTACGGGTCTTGGGCTGTGGGTCGTCGGATTCCCACACGCGGCGACGTTGGGTCTGATCGTCGCGATCTTCTCCGTGGTTCCCTATCTGGGTCTGATTTTGTCGGTGATCCCGGCCATCTTCATTGCCCTTGTGAGTGGCAGCGTCGGCATCTCGCTGATCAAAGTGGCTGGCGTCTACATCGTCGCTCAGCTGCTCGAGAGCACTGTCATCAGTCCCAGAATCGTCGGTGAATCGGTCGGCTTGCATCCGGTGTGGGTCGTGCTCGCGCTCGCGCTGGGAGGCTTCTTCTTCGGCTTCGTCGGGCTCCTGATCGGGGTCCCCGCAGCGGCTGTCACCAAGCTGCTCATCGTACGCGGACTGGAGCGCTACAAGGCCTCTGATTTCTATCGTGGCGCACCCGCGTCGTAGCCCGTCCGGGGCCCGTTGGATGGGCCTCGCCGTCCGGTTACACTTGAGCCTTCATGGCTAACGATATTCGAGATATTACGATCGTCGGCGGTGGTCCTACGGGGCTTTTCGCCGCCTTCTACGCGGGCATGCGCGGCTCCTCGTGCCGCATTGTCGATTCCTTGCCCGACCTCGGGGGACAACTCACCGCGCTCTATCCTGAGAAGTATATCCATGACGTGGGTGGCTTCCCGAAGGTTCTAGCGAAGGACCTGGTGAAAGGACTTGTGGAGCAGGCGCTGCAATTCGATCCCGAAGTGATTCTCGATGAACAGGTTGGGGAGGTCGAACGACAGGATGACCACTTCGAGATGCGGTGCGCGAACGGAACTTATCTGACCCGATCCATCGTCATCGCAGGAGGCAAGGGAGCCTTTGAGCCAATGCCGCTCAAATGTGCCGGCTACGAGGACTTCTTCCAGAAAGGCATTGAGTACGCGGTAAGGGACCCAGAGTCGTTCCGAGATAAGAAGGTCATTGTCGTGGGCGGCGGGGACTCGGCGCTCGATTTCGTTCTGATGCTCAAGGGCATCGCGTCCTCGATCTCACTGGTCCATCGCCGCGACGGATGGCGCGCACATGCGGCTTCTGTGACTCAGATGGAAGCCGCCGCCGAGGCTGGTGAGATCGATCTTCGGACGTTCTATGAAGTACGAGAGGTCCACGGAGAGGACGTCGTGCACAGTGTCACGATGTTCGACAACCGTACGGACGAGGACGAGACCGTCGAGTGTGATTTCGTGTTGTCCTGCCTCGGCTTCAAGCCGGACCTTGGCCCAATCAAGGCTTGGGGACTGGAAGTCGAGAAGAACCGCATCAAGGTCGATCAACTCATGGCGACCAATGTGGATGGGATCTTCGCCGCGGGTGACGTGGTCGATTACGAGGGGAAACTCGACCTCATTGCGACGGGATTTGCTGAGGCTGCGGTGGCTGTGAACAACGCGGTGCACTTCGTGGACCCGAGCGCTCGCGTGAACCCGGGTCACTCGACGAACATGAAGATCTTCAAGGAATAGCCCGGTCGGGAACCCCCGGGGATTATGATGGTGTGGGGGGCGTCGTGCTCTCCCCGCGACAACGACAGGAAGAGCAGAAATGACCGAAGTACGTGAGCGGGAGACAGTCGTCATCATTGGGTCGGGGCCAGCCGGCTGGACCGCGGCTATCTACGCCGCGCGCGCCCAGATGGAGCCTTTCGTGTTCGAAGGGGCTGGTAGCCGCACGATGATCCCGGGGGGGCAGCTAATGTTCACGACCGAGGTCGAGAACTACCCGGGATTCAAAGAAGGCGTGATGGGGCAGGATCTCATGATGGAGATGAGGGAGCAGGCCCTCCGTTTCGGCACACGTGCGATCTGGGAAGACATCGTAGAGATCGATGTAAAGCAGTACCCGTTCCGCCTCGTCTCCAGTGGTGGCAAGGAGGTCTTCGCCGACTCCGTGATCCTCGCGACCGGTGCGAATGCTCGCTGGCTCGGACTGCCCAACGAAGAGAAGCTCGCCCAGTCCGGTGGAGGCGTGAGTGCTTGTGCGGTATGCGACGGTGCTTTGCCCGCGTTCCGTGACCAGGTGTTGGCCGTCATTGGTGGCGGAGACTCGGCCATGGAAGACGCACTCTACCTCACGAAGTTCGCGAAGGAAGTGGTCGTCGTTCACCGCCGTGATGAGTTCCGGGCATCGAAGATCATGGCGGAACGTGTGCTCAACGACCCGAAGATCCGTGTGGAGTGGAACAAGATCGTCACGGACGTCGTGGGTGAGGAGATCGTTACGTCGCTCAAGCTCGAAGACACGGTTACCGGCGAGGCGAGCGAAGTCGCTGTCGGCGGGCTCTTCGTGGCCATCGGTCACACGCCGAACACGGCCTTCCTGAACGGTGTGGTGGCGCTCAAGGACAATGGGTACGTCGAACTGCCGGAGGCGTGGCGGACCGTAACCTCAGTGCCGGGCGTCTTCGCAGCGGGAGACGTCTTCGACGATTTCTACCGCCAGGCAATTACTGCGGCTGGAAGTGGCTGCATGGCAGCACTAGAAGCCGAGCGTTGGCTGGCACACGGCGGACCCGATGCCGAGGCCCATGCGGACGACGAGTTGGTCGCGGCCGGCTGAGCGCCGCACCTCGTCGTGAGTGCCGAGCAGCGTGATCCCGATGACATGACTCTTCAGGTCGCCGATCGGATCTTGCACTGTGGCCCGCACGGGCTCGCGGTCGAGGTGGGAGACGAGTTGGAGAGGTTCTACCGCTTCGGCGGGACGGAGGCGGAATTGCGTTGTACCAAGACCTCGGGTCGTTGGGCGGCCTGACCTCGGGTCCTGGTGGCCTCTAGCTGACAGGTGGACCCGCAGGGCCCAGCGACCGTCCGCCATCGACGGCGAGGATCTGGCCGGTGACGAATTCTGCCTTCGCGAAGAAGAGGACGGCCTGGGCCACGTCCTCCGGCGATCCGACTCTTTTGAGAGGCGCGATCTGTGCGAGCGCCGTCCGTCGATCCTCTGGCCAGTCATCCGGTGGCAGCACTGCACCCGGGGCGATCCCGTTCACTCGTATCTCAGGTGAGAGAGCACGGGCCTGCACACGAGTCAGATGAGCCAAAGCAGCTTTGGCTACGGAGTGGGCGGGGTATTCGATCCACGGCTGGAACGCGGAGAGGTCTGTGATATTCACGACGCTCCCACGGGATGTCCGGAGGAGATCAGCGGCGGCCCGCACGAGCAAGTGCGGAGCCCTCGCGTTGAGGGCCATCACCCGATCCCAGTTGTCTGCGTCCACGTCGAGCAGATCTCTACTCTCGAAGCTCGCTGCGGAATTCACGAGTAGGTCGAGTCTGCCGAACTCCGCCTGGACCGCGGACACCACCACCTCGGAAGCCGCTGGATCGGCGAGATCCGCGGACACGGTGTGACATCGTCTTCCCATGGCGGTGATTTCTTCACGGAGAGACTCCGCGTGTGCCGCGGATGAGCGGTAGACAGCCACGACGTCATATCCGGCTCGCGCTGCCGCCAGGCTGATGGCCCGTCCTACCCGTACGGCGCCCCCCGTTACTAGGGCAACACGTTGCGAAGTTTGCTCAGTCATGTTCACACTCATAGCCTGCGGGGGCCTGGGTCGGCCAGTGCATTCTTCACGCGAAAACAGAGAGGTCGAAATATGCCGGATCTAACCGGCAAGGTCGCCATCGTGACTGGTGGCACCAAGGGTATCGGACGGACTGTCGCTGAGCAGGTCCTGTTAGCCGGAGGTTCTGTAGCGATATGCGCGCGAAACGAATCTGAGGTCCATGCTGTTGCCGCTGAACTCGGGGACTCGGCTTTCGGGGTAGTGTGCGACGTGGCGAAGCCCGATCAGTGTGCACAACTCGTTGCGCAGACCATTGAACGATTCGGTCGCCTCGACCTACTGGTGAACAATGCCGGCCTCGCGATCTTCAAGCCGATGTCCGAGATGACGGTCGATGAGTGGCAGATCCAGATCGACGTAAACCTGGGCGGCGTGTTCTACTGCTCGAAGGCTGCGCTTCCTCATCTGAGCGCGAGCGGGGACGGCTTCATCGTGAACATCGCCTCGCTTGCCAGCCGCAATGCTTTCCCAGGCGGCACCGGGTACAATGCGAGCAAGTTCGGAGTGCTGGGACTCACCGAGGCCATGATGCTCGACGTGCGCTACGACGATGTGCGGGTCAGCATCGTGATGCCCGGCAGTGTCGACACGTATTTCAATGGCAACGAGCCAGAGGGCGGCCGTACTTGGAAACTGCATGTTGATGACTGTGCCTTGGCCGTGATGCAGCTACTGGCGTATCCGAAGGAAGCGCACGTGAGCCGCTTAGAGATGCGACCCAGCCAGCCGAAGAAGCGTTGACCCGCGAGCCCCTTTAACCCCCTCCAGGCTAGGGTAGATTTCGTAATGCGGGCAGGCCACGGTGGGTCTGCTCTTCACGCTCGCATCAGCGACACCAAAGACACGGCTCCCATGGCTGACGGATACAGAATCGAGAAGGACTCTCTCGGCGAAATGCAGGTCCCGGAGGACGCGCTCTACGGCGCCCAGACACAGAGGGCCGTCGAGAACTTCCCTATTAGTGGTCAGCGTTTCGGTCGCCGCTTCATCGAGGCCCTCGGTCTCATCAAGAAATCGGCTGCGCTGACGAACGCCGAGCTCGGCCATGTCGATCAGGACATTGCCGACGCGATCGTGGCGGCTGCCGATCAGGTCATCGCGGGCAACTACGACGACCAGTTCGTGCTCGACATCTATCAGACCGGCTCGGGCACGTCGTCCAACATGAACACGAATGAAGTGGTCTCTCACCTGGCCACTGAGATCCGCGGCGATGCGGTTCACCCGAACGACCACGTGAACTTCGGACAGTCATCTAACGACGTGATCCCCACGGCCATTCATATTGCTGCGCGGGTCGCCATTGAGCAGGAGCTCGTTCCGGGACTGGAGCACATGCAGGCGGCGCTGTTATCGAAGGCCACCGAGTTCGACGGCATCCTCAAGTCGGGCCGCACGCACCTCATGGACGCGACGCCGGTGCGGCTCGGCCAAGAGTTCGCCGGGTATGCCAAGCAGGTAGAGAAGGGTATTGCTCGGGTGAAGCGGGCTGCGGATGAGCTGGAGGAACTCGCGCTTGGTGGTACAGCCACCGGGACGGGGATCAACACGCACGAAGAGTTCTCGCCCAAGACCATCGCCCGCATCGCAGCGGCGACAGGCATCGCGTTCCGGGAGGCGGAAGACCACTTCGAAGCCCAGGCCGCAAAGGACGCCGCAGTGAGTACTGCTGGTGCACTCAACACGGTCGCCACGAGTTTCATGAAGATCGCGGACGACATTCGCTGGCTCGGGTCGGGGCCGACGTCGGGGATTCATGAGGTCAAGCTGCCCGCGATTCAGCCGGGCTCCTCGATCATGCCCGGTAAGGTGAATCCCGTCATGTCTGAGGCGATGATGATGGTCGCCGCACGGGTCATGGGGAATCACACCACGATCACGGTCGCCGGGCAGCGCGGGAATTTCGAGCTCAACGTCATGATGCCTGTTTTGGCTCAGGCGCTACTCGAGTCGATCACGCTCCTTGCGAACATCGCGGTGGCGTTCACGGACAAGTGTTTGGTGGGCATCGAAGCCAACGAAGCCCGTGCTCAGCAGCTACTGGAACTCAACCCGTCCATCGCGACCGCACTCAACCCGTACATCGGGTATGACCGGGCGGCTGTCGTGGCAAAGACGTCTGGGAAGGAGCATGTGAGCGTCCGCGACATCGTCGTCCGTGAAGACCTTTTGCCAGAGGGTGTCGACATCGACGAGGCGCTCGACGTGCGTGGAATGACCGAGCCGGGACTGCCCGACTAGCGGAACGTCGGGCCCAGAACGATTCGAGGCCGGCCCACCCTTGGGTGAACCGGCCTCAACGTAGCTATCCTGTGCGGGGTGGCGTTTCTAGAACAAGACAGCCACAGGCTGCAGTCGCGTTTTCGCCGCACGTTCCATGAAACGCGTTGTGTACGCGCGGATGTGTCGACCCTGGCCGAACACCTCCACCATGTGCAGTTCGTGCGGTGCAATTGCTGCCAAGTAGTCCATTCCGCCTAAGATTTCGAGCTCATCGACCACAATCTTAGGTTCGACATTTCGGCCTCGGATTCTTAGGCAAATGTCGGCGCGGGCATTCGAGGCGCAGCGTTCGCGTGCCGAACCCACGCGGAAAGCCACGAAGTCCAACACCGTGGGCTGGGATGTGCTTGTGAGAGCGGTGCGGTCGTACATGCTCACACTGGTTGCGTTTCCGTTCCGTCTTGACTGGAATCGATCTGTCACGACCTGAAGGCCCTCGAGAATCATGGGCTGAGGCGCCATCCGGAGTTGTAGCGGCGCTGCAGCAGAGATCTGCCCTTCCCAAACCAAAGTCTCGTAGCCGAGCTGCTCCGCCGTGATGGAGTAGGTCCCGGCCTCGAGGTCAGGGATCGCGAAGCGTCCGTTCTCGTTTGTGATCGAGCCCCATTCGGAGCCCGTCAGCGACACGAAGGCGCCAGCCAAGGCGTGCCCGTTCGAATCGTCCAGCAACGCACCAACGAGGTCGAACGCTTCCGACTGGACCTCCTGGCCTATGCCTTCGCTGGCCAGAAGCGCAACGGCGATCAGTGCCATTATTAGGCAAAGCGCCGGTCCCCCCACGCCCACCCGTCCCTGCAGTCTCAATTCGTCCCTCGCAAATAACATCTTCCGACCCCCGTGTCGCTGAATACGGCTCCATGCCGTACGAGGGATAAATGCAATGCGTGTGCCGTTCGGCGCTCGGCAATCCCCTGGCCGCTGGATGGTCATACATCACGTTGCGTTACAATGACTTACGCAGGGGCGCCATGGCCGTGCCTGCCGAAACGGGCCGTCTGAGCCACCGTCCGGACTGTCACGAAACGAGGACACTTCTCCACCAAAACGTCGAAACGGCAGGTCGAGTGACAAAAAACGAGTGACGATAGGTGCAAGCACCTACCGCCCCTCTTGGTACGCCCAGTGTTGGTATTGGATGACCTGAATGAGTTCGGGCTTCGGGTTCCGCGGAGCCGGGACAGATTCCGTGATCGCCCGTCAGACGCGGTGCGTGAGCGTCATGCGCTCATCGACCGAATCCGCCCAGGTGGCCATGCGCATCCGCTTTCGTTCGGCGATTGTGAAGGAGCGGACGGTGCGGCGGTGTCCCCGGAAGCTGTGGGACAGCAGGAAGGAGAGAGCTTCAGCTTCCGGCATGGGTTCCACGGCGTGATCGTAGACCCAGGGGTACGGGACCATCCGTCCGTCCCTCAAGTCGATGTATCCGTCGGCCGCTACGCGCATGAGAGGCCTCCTGATTGATGATGTTCGATGTGGAGCGCACAGTGATGCTGTAACACATGGATATACAATGACTTACGGGTACCGACGGATTTCTAGAGTCTTGGTTCATTCAAATTTGGCATAGGGCTTCCGTTCCCCTTTCGGCAAACTTTGCAGAGCTTCGGGGCCATGAACGCAAAAAATGCCATCTCAGACGAATTGGGCGCCCACGTTTCAGCTGGAGGGGGCGTGCAAAACGCTCCAGCCCGCGCGGCGGAGATCAATGCCGCCAACATCCAACTCTTTACTAAGCAACCGAGTCGGTGGGCTGAGCCGAAGATCGATGGAGCGACCGCGGAAGCATTCAAGGCAGCGCGTGAGGAGCACGGCGTTGTATTCGCGGGCGCTCACGATTCCTACCTGATCAACCTCTCGTCTCCAGACCGGAAGTTGTGGCGCATGTCGCAGCGTTGTTTTCAGGGCGAACTGCAGCGGTGCTGTACGCTGGGGTTGGACTTTATGGTCACGCATCCGGGGAACGCAACGGACAAGGATCCTGAGGCCGGACTCGTGAGGAACGCCGAAGGAGTCACCGAGTCCCTCGAGGCGGTTGAGGGTGGGACGCGTGTGTTGCTTGAACTCACGGCCGGATCTGGCACCAGCGTGGGGGCCACCTTCGAGAACCTCCAGGCCATCATCGAAGGTATTCCCGAGTCCCAGCGGCATCGTGTTGGTATCTGTTTCGATACCTGCCACGGGTATTCAGCCGGGTACGATCTCGTGAAGGACTACGACGGCGTGTGGGATTCGTTCGATCAGATTATCGGACTCGACCGCTTAGGCCTGATCCATATGAATGACTCTCAGCATCCGTTCGGCTCACACAAGGATCGTCACGAAACGATTGGGGAAGGGACCTTGGGCGAGGCGCCGTTCCGTCGGCTTATGACGGACGAACGTCTTCGCCACGTGCCGAAGATCCTGGAGACACCGAAGGGCGACGACGGTGCCGCTGCGGACATCCGTAATCTGGAGCTACTGCGCAGCTTCCGGACTTCCTAGCTGTCTGACGACTCGTCCATGAGTGCCCGAACCACGATCTCGCCTTCTGCCCTCATGCCCAATATGGGGCGGAGTGCAGCAGCCACGACGAGGACGAGCCCGAAGAAGCACACCAGGAGCGGACCCGTCGGGAGGTCCATGTAGAAGGACGTCCCGATCCCTCCTACAACCGCGATTGTACCCGCGAACCATGCAATGAGCAGAGCTCGGCCGAACTGGTTCGTGTACAGGAACGCGATCACAGCTGGGATGACCAGTGCGCTGAATACCATCAAGACGCCGGCGACCTCGACCGAGAAAGCGATCACCACCCCGAAGGTCACGTAGAACAAGAAGTCCCAGAGGCGGACATTCCCCGCTTTCTCAGGGGCGAAGGTCACCGCGAGAAACCGGTGACGAAGTCCGTAGTGAATACCTCCGATGACCGCATAGACGACGGCCATCTTGATGATGGCCGGCCAGTCGATCCAAATCAGCGAACCGGTGAGCGTCTCGCTGACATGTTCAGCACCTTCGGCGCTGAGCCCCGCGAGTAGAATCACAGCCGCGGAAGCCACGACGTACGCGGTCCCGATGATGGCTTCCTGAGGGACGATCGACTTTTCCATTCGTGTGAACGAAAAAATCAACGCCCCAAGGAGCGTGGAGCCCAAGGCGAATGCCAAAGACGCGGCGGTGCCCACCTCGAAGCCGACCAAAAGCCCGACGGTCGTTCCCAGGGCCGCGATCTGGGCAAACGCGAGGTCCACGAAAATCACGCCTCGTCCCAGGACGTGTAGGCCCAAGTAGGCATGAATGGAGAGGATCACGAGCCCCGCCACGATGGGCGGGATCATCAGGTCGAGGTTCTCGAACATCAATTCATCCAGACTGACGGTGGGCGGGGGATCACCGGCTTCGGAACGCAGCTGCGAGTTCGGTCACCCACGTGTCGACCAGTGTGAAATAATCATCAATGCCGTCGCGCGCACCTGGCGAGAGAGGCACCTGAACGAGTGTTGCCTCGCCGCGCCGCGCGATCGTCTCGACCTTGCCTCGATCGAAGTATGTCGCAGCCAACATCACGTCGAGGTTCTCGGTCTTCATGCGGTTGATCAGCTGCGCGACGTGGCGTGGGGTCGGGGAGATCCCGGGCTTCGCTTCCACATAGTCTGCGCACGTAACGTCGAAGCGGTCTTCGAAATACGCCCAGTTCTTGTGGTAGCAGATGATGTCCTTACCGCGGAAAGGCTCGGCCTGCGCGAGCCATCCGCCGAGTTCTTTGATGAGCGGATTTCCTTCGTACTCTTGAGTTTCCAGGAACGTGAACAGGGTGCCGCTGTGAGCGAGCTGTTCAAGTGTCTCGCCACCGAGCAACTCGACGAGGCGTGCCCCGAACATCCGGTTGAGCATGCGTTCCGTGAAGTGCGCCAAGCCGGCGGCGAACAGTGCGGCCCGTTCCGGCGACACTCGCTTGAGGCCTGTCGTGATGTTCCGTGCCACTTGGAGAGTGCGCAGCGGATCGGTCGTGAGATGCGGGTTGCCGTAGATGTGAACATCTCCGCCGCTGCGGTCCGCTGATACCGGCACGTCGTGCAATGCAATTCCGGTGTAGGCTGTGATGTATCCCCGGGCTCCCTCAATAACGTCACGGTTCCCCGCGCGGTCCAAGAGCGTCGGCACCCACAATTCCAGGTCGAGGCCCGTGGTGACGAAGGCGTCGGCTTGGCGGATATCTCTCGCGAAGCTGGGCTTGGGTCGCACGAAGTGTGCGTCCTCATTCGGATTGGCGATCGCGGAGACGTTGACCTCGCTGCCTCCGATTTCTCGGACGAGCTCTGCGTAGATGGGCAGGGTCGTCACGACTCTGAGGGGTGCCCGCTCGGGGTCTGCCGTGTCGGCTGGTATGGCTGCGATCAGTAGTGTGCTGAAAAGCGCAGTCGCAAACACTACTCTTTTTTCCGGACGCGCTCCCCGGACAGGTCTGGGCTGGTCCATTAGTAGGTCTCGTGCTTGTGGGGACCCATCGCGAAGGTCACTTGGAAAAGGAGGCGACCTTCTCGTGCCGTTTCAAAACTGCGCCCAACGAGGTCGTATTCGGCGCGCAGGCGTACGTACTCGCTCTGCCACCAAGTGAGCGTCGGCGAGAAGAGCCACGCCGTCTCAGTCGGGTCCTCGGGGTTCTCCGTGCGGTCGAAGCGAGCGCCGACCAACCAATTCTGGGACAATCGGACCTCGCCAAGTCCCCAGTATCCTATCGCTTGCTCGAGACCTTCGTCTTCCTGGTCGTCCTCGCCTTCACCGTCGTCGTGGCCCTCGTGGTCCTCATGGCCCACGAGCCCTTCCAGGGCCATGACGCCACCTCGCAACATGAGGCCGCGATAGCGTGACTGGCCCGGTGGACTCCAATTCAGAGCCGCTTCCATGCCGTAGAGGTTTCGGTCCATGAAATGCTCTTCGTCTTCGTAGGACCCGTTTAGCCAGCTCACTCCCAGGTCGAAGTCGACCGATGACGACAGGTTCCAGAACCCGTTCAGATGCGTCAGCATGGAGAGGCGGCCGGACTCACCGAACAACGTCTCGTTCTCGCTGCGCGTGAGTTCCACCGTCGCTTCGTACGTGCCACCGAGGGGCGAAAAGGGAGCGAGCCAGTGCATCGAGGCGCCGGTTTGTGCGAGTGATTCAGCACCGACGAAGGCGATGTGCGGGAGGGACCGAGTTTGGAACGGAAGAGCGTGGGCGTGCCATCGGTTCATTTGGCCGAACTGCTGAAAGAACTTCCCCACCTTGAGGCTCGTGCCGCCAGGTAGGCTGACCCATTCGATGTATCCCTCTTCGGCAGCGAAGCCTCCTCCTCCCCCTTCTTCTTCTCCGTGCCCGTGCCCATGGTCGCCATCTGCGAACGGTGAGAATTCTCCACCCTCAACGTGGCGGGACAGGAATACCTTGGCCCGCGAATACGGATCCAGATTCGAAATGATCGAGATCTCGAACTCGCGTGCGAAGAAGTTGTCCTCGTCCGTGTCGTCCTTGTTAATGTGCGCGAACACGTCCGAGTTCACGCTGATCTCCGGGTTGAGTGCCTGAAGCGAGCGTTGGCGCCCGACGAACTCCTGGTTCTCATCTTGAGTGGTCGACGGAGCGCCTCCTGCAGCTGCAGCGGCCGCCGCAGCGGCTCTGAGATCAGCGAGGGCATCCGTCGCCCCCTCTTCCTGACCTCTCTCCTGGAGTCTCGCCACTTCCTGACTCAAGCTGTCAACGAGGGCTGCCAGACGGGCGACCTCCGCGCGCACAGAATCAGGCGGCGATTGAGCAGACGCGAAGGACGGTGTGGTGGTACCCACCAGCAGTAGAACTGCGATGCGGGTCCAACTGGATACCGGGTGCCGAAATGAATGGTTCAACGTGCGACGGATCTCCCTGACCTGTACCTGTGACGTGCATCCACTCAATGGATGCACTGGATGGCGGCTGCTCAGCGGCCGCTACGTCCGTCAGGTCAGGGGGGGTCCTCGAGTCGGGTGCCCGTCCAATAAGACGGAACGCGAGGCCTGCGGGGCTTCTGCCGGAGCAGCAGTCAGCACGATCGTGTGGTCGTGCGAGGCCGTCGTCGATGCAGAGACTACAGAGAGATTCGCCCCAACCTGGGTGCACACCGTGTGGTCGTGCGCGGTGGGGCACGACCCCGGCATGTGCTCGCTCTCGACCGCAGTCTCGGTCGCGATTTCATCGCGTTGGAGTGCGGGCACCGCGACGCTCAGAATCACCAGGAGCGCCGGGAGCCAGGCCGCGAGGGCCTTCCGGAGTGCGTTGTCTCTATACCTCATAGTAGATCAGACTAATTCCCACCCATCTGTCGCGTCAACGAAAAGATCTTCTGCGGGGTCGTTGCGTTCGTACCCGTTACGCCTCTCACGAGTTGCATGATGTCCTCTTCCGGACATTGAGAGGTACGCGAGGCGGGGTGTCCTTTTTACGTTATTGGCTATGCCCAACAACATCATTGCTGTGAGGCGAGTGCTCTTCGCGGGCCTCGCTGTGCTGCTTACATCGACTCCTGCGCTCGCGCAGGAGGACCTGACCAACCGACCGCGGTCGGTTCCTGTTCAGATCACGCGACTCACGTCTGAGATCGTTTTCGACGGAGTGGTCAATGAAGCCGCCTGGGACGCGATCGCTCCGCTCCCCATGACGATGTACTCGCCGGTCTTCGGTGGAGAGATGACCGAGCGAAGCGAAGTCCGGCTCGCGCACGACGACGAGTATTTCTACGCGTCTGGACGGCTCTACGACTCCGAGCCCGACCAGATTCGTACCAATACGCTTCTTCGAGATCTGTACAGCGGGGACGATTTACTCGCGCTCGTCATCGACAGCTACAACGACTACGAGACGGCGTCTTGGTTCATCGTGAATCCGGCCGGGGTGAGGAACGACAGAGCGATCTCTAACGACATGGAATTCAGTGGCGGCATGCCCATGAATGCGGACTGGAACGCGCATTGGGATGTGATGACGTCGCAGAATGAGGAGGGGTGGTTCGTCGAGTTCCGGATCCCGTTCTCCACCTTGGGATTCCAGGCAGTGGACGGCCAGGTCACGATGGGCTTCACCACCTATCGGGTGATCGCACGCAAGAACGAGCGTCAGATCTACCCTGCGATCGAACCCGTTTGGGGCAGGATCGGGTTTGCCAAGCCGTCGCAGGCGCAACGAATTCAGCTTCACGACGTCGAGCAGGCGAAGCCGGTCTATGTCACACCCTTCTGGCTGGGAGGTCTGACCCAGCGGCCCGTCTTGAGTTCGCCGCCTGATGTTCCGTCCACGCGCTGGCGCACCGATGACGAACCGCTGCGCGAGATGGGGCTAGATCTTCGGTTCTCGCCCACGTCGAACCTGGCACTCGACCTGACGGTGAACACCGACTTCGCACAGGTCGAGGCCGACGACCAGCAGGTGAACCTGACTCGCTTCGCACTCTTCTTCCCGGAGAAGCGGCAGTTCTTTCAGGAGCGTTCTTCCACGTTCCAGTTCTCGACAGGTGGCTTCACCGACAGGCTCTTCCACAGTCGGCAGATCGGGCTGGTGAACGGACAGATGGTTCGTATCTACGGCGGCGCGCGTGCGGTGGGACAGCTCGGTGGCACCGACTTCGGCTTTCTGAACATGCAGACGGCCGGCGACGAGAATCGGGCAGCCGAGAACATGGGCGTGCTCCGGCTGAACCAGCAGATCCTGAATCCGTACTCTTCCATCGGCGGGATGCTGACGACGCGGCTCGGTTCGGGCGGGAACGACAACGTCGCGTACGGCGTGGACGCCTCTGTGCGCGTGGCCGGCGATGAATACCTCACCACCAAGTGGGCGCAGACGTTCGACGAAGTGATCGACGAAGGCAGCGCGCTGGACGCCGGCCTGTTCTTGGCTCGTTGGGAACGGCGGAAGGACGCAGGGCTCGCCTATTCAGGCGAGTTCCGCCGGGTCGGGGAGGACTACCGGCCTGGGCTCGGGTTCCAGATCCGGAAGGACTTCATCTACTACGGGGGGAGTGGCCAGTACCGACACTTTCTGGACGACACCTCACCCGTGCGCAGTGCCGCGTTCATTACGCGTACCGCAAACTACCTACGCTTGAACGGTCGCGCTGCAGAGAGCCGTTCCGTGATGCCCGAAGTGAACATGGAGTTCCGAGGGGGCACTCAGTTCACGGTGGGGGCGACCTCGACGTTCGAGAGCCTGGATGGGGAATTCAAGATCGCGGACGTCACGGTGCCCGTCGGGGACTACTGGTTCCACGAGGGTCGGGTGAAAATCGAATTTCCGCATGCTTCGCTGATGCGCGGCGACTTTGAGGTCATCGGCGGCAACTTCTACGATGGCACACACCTAGGCCTCAAGATCAACCCTACGTGGACGGTCTCGAAGAACCTCGAGTTGAGCGGCGGCTACGAGTTGAATCGCATCGCGTTTGCGGCCCGGGACCAGGTGACGAACATCCACGTTGGGAAGGCCAAGATCCAGCTGGCGCTCGATGCACATCTCTCGTTCAGCATGTTCGCTCAATACTCGGACAACAGCGATCTGACGAGCATGAACATGCGCTTCCGCTACTACTTCAGAGAGGGGACCGACCTCTGGATCGTGTGGAATGAGGGGCTGTACACGGATCGAGCGAACGGGTTGGATCCGCGGCTCCCGCTTTCGGCAGGCCGTCAGATCATGGTGAAGTACTCACACGCGATCATCTGGTAGGAGCATGCTCGAGTGCTTTCGTGAAGAAGGGCCCGAGGCGGTGACGCCCCGGGCCCTTCGCACATCGCGGGTTCCGCGCGTGATCCCTAGCTGATCACCCTACGCCAGTTCGTAATGATCTTGGGCGCATCTTCGAGCAGGTCATTCAAGTCTGCGATGACCCCGCGCACGATGTCACTCAGCTCCTGAGCTCGCATCGCCGCACCTGCCTCCACCTCGGTCAGGACTTCCAGCTGCCCCACTGAGGGCCGCGCCTGTGGTGTCGACATGCCGCGCGACACTGTCCTCAACTGTTCGATCAACCTGGGCCAGTCGCGGTAGTTCATTGATCCGGGGGGGCGGCGAACCTCTGCCCCCAGATCGGGAGATGCCTTATTCGGACTGGGGCACCCCTGTCGCCTACGCTTCCACAGGCTCTGCGTTAGAAGGCCAGCATGTACGTCAGCTTCACTACGCCCGTCCGGCGGAGCCAACGGCTCTCTCGTGGGTCGAGGAGGTCCTGCGTCAGATACCCCGTGTCGAAGACGAGGAAGAGGTCGCTCCCCGGAGTATGGATCCAGTCGATGCGGATGTTGGCCTGAAGTGTCTTCGAGACGTCGTCCCACTGCACCAGGGCATTGGCGAACAGATCGCGCGAGACGGCGGCGAGCACGTTCATGCTCATCAGGGTCGTCGAGAACGCGCCGTCCTGCACGGGGAGGTCGACATCGTTGCGGCGCGCCGAGCCCGTGACTGTAAGGTTCGGGCCGGTCTTCCAGGTGAGCGATCCGCCGTATGTCGTCCGTGTTCCGTTCCAGAAGTTTCCGAACGAAGCGTTCACCGATCCGGACAACGTGTTGCTTTGGCTCGTTCGACCGCTGAGGTCCACGGAGGAGAACTCGTAGTCACCCGAAGTGAGCGGGCGTCCCTGGATGGATGCTGCCTGGTCGAGCCGCTCGAAACGCCTGCGCGCGTTGAATGACAAGACGCCGCCATTCTGTAGGCTCAGCATGTTGTGCCAGAGTTGGCTCGTCGACTGCTTCGATCCGTCCTGGCCGTTCACCCAATCGAAGGCAGGTGCACTGACCAGGGACCGGGCCCATGCACTCCCCTCGAAACGAGGGGTGAACGCGAGCGTCGCGTTGTACTTCACCATGTCTCGGCGGCGGACGAAGCCGAGGCCCGGGTTGAAGTCGGCGTCGACCGTCTGGACGCCACCGCTGACCGAGTAGGATTGCCGCGGCTGAAGATTCACGTTGAGTGCGGCAGCGGAGGACGTTCCGTCGTCGGAGTCCCACACGTTCGCGAACCAGCCGTCCGCACTGCTGCTGTTCATGAAGCGCACCTGAGCGTCTGCACCTACGACTCGGTTGTGGCCTTCGGAGTTTTGGATGCTCGTGAAGATCCCGCCGACCGTGGTTCGTGGGAGCACGTCCGCGCGTAGCCGGATCACAGAGTTGTTCGCTCCCTTCGTCACGTCAGTTCCGTTCGTGAGGTCATCCGTGTTGAGCGTCAGCACCCCGATGGACAGGGGGCCGGCCTGACCGGTAACGCGTCCGCCACCGATGATGTCGTTCCCGAGTCCGATGCGGCGGCTGAAGAACATCTCGGTGTCGCGAGCCTTTCCGAACTGGAACAGTCCTGCGCGCTCTAGGAAGAACTCCCGCTTCTCCGGAAAGAACAGGCTGAAGCGAGTGAGGTTGATCTGGACGTTGTCGGATTCGACTTGTGCGAAGTCGGTGTTGTAGGTGAGGTCCAAGGTCACGCTCGACGTGAGTGCGTATTTGAAGTCCACCCCGATATCATCGAGGACGTCCGTGTCTTCGGAGCCCCCGAACTTCTGTGCCCCGACGATGGCGAAGGGCTTTAGCTCCATGTGGCGCCCTTTTCGCAGATCACGGAGCCCGCGAAGCGTCGCGTACTGTGAGACGTTCGTGATGCCGCCCCGGAAATCCTGCGGGATGTGAGGCCACATCACTTCTTCGTTCTTCCTGCGGATGGCGCGCCGGAACGCGATGCCCATTTCGGGTGCGGTTGCGTCAGTGAAGCGGATCGTCGTGAAGGGGATCGCAACCTCGAGCGTCCATCCTTCGGACGTGATACGCGCTTCACTCCGGTATACGCCCTCCCAGTTCCAGTCCGCTAACGTCATCGACTCGTCACTGAAGAGGGCGTCGCCCTGCGTGCCGAATGAGTTCAACTCGAAGATGTATGCGTTACGGTCATCGTTGTACGTGTCCAGCGCGATCCAGATGTGGTCGTCTTGGTCGATGCGGCCCTCGCGTTGGAGAATGCTGCGCCGAATCAGGTCAGGTTCTGAATCGTGGAAGACGAACCCGAAGTACAAGTTGTTCGCGTCGTACGCGATTCGGACTTCGGTGTCCTCACTCGGGGCGCCGCCGTCCACCGGCTCTCGCTGCCGGAAGTCGGAGATGATCGGGGCCGACGCCCAAAGCGGCTCGTCGAGCACTCCGTCGATCTCTGGGGCCGACTCCGCGAAGACCGCGAGCGCGAAGGCGTCAGCGCTCGACGTCGGGGAATCAGACGGGACGACTTGTGCCCCCACGGGAACCGCTAATACGAACACCGCCACCACACTCCGCCACAACGCTTCGTACATCGGATCTCCCTTCCGGTGTGGGTCGCTCAGCGGGGAAGGTGAGGAAGTGCTGAGTGTACCAGAGAAGAATATGGTGGAAGGACGCTTGTAGGTCTTGATCCCGCCGGCCATATTCAGGCAGCACATCGGGGGGACACGTATTGAGCCAATGCACCGAAGCCGGGACTGACTCTCGAGTCGGCCGCTATGCCCCGGAGGAGGGGAAAGCGAAAGAATCGGGGAGGTCACCTTAAGTATTATCCCGGGCTTCAATCCACCCCTCCCGTTGCGCTACGAGTGGGCCGGTGCCTCTCCGTTTACGGGGTTGGGTGTCGGCCCTCTCGGCTTTTTGAGCCCTTCCGAACCCCTCTGCCGTGCCTGTCCTCGGCCGTCTTGTCGACCCACCCTGGTGCGGACCCAGCGGGTTACGGTAGGGTAGCCGTGTGTCCGCGTCGGATCAGGGAGACCCGAAAATGCCCGTAGTTCTTGCCACTCGCAGCGTCCATTTCAGCGCCGCGCATCGGTTGTACCGGTCGGACTGGTCCGACGAACGAAACACCGAAGTGTTCGGTGACTGCTCAAACCCGAATTGGCACGGGCACAATTACGACCTCGACGTCTCCGTTGCAGGGCCCGTGGATCCCGAGACCGGCTTCGTGATGGACCTCAAGCAGCTCAAGGACCTCGTCGGAGCCAGGGTGTTGGTCGACGTGGACCATCGAAACTTGAATACAGAGGTGGAGTGGTTGTCGGGTGTGATCCCGACTACAGAGAACCTTGTGGTCGCGATTTGGGATCGGCTTGCACAGTCGCTCCCGGACGGGATTCGGCTCGCCAAGCTCGTCTTGCACGAAACTGCACGGAACTCAGTGGAATACTCAGGACCTGAGGAGCGATAGACATGTCAGAGCTGTCCGGGGCGTCGTTCGAAGATCTCGTCGCTGAGATGATTCGCAGGCTTGGTGAGGACCCTGACCGCGAGGGGCTAAAGAAGACCCCCGAACGGGTGGCGAAATCACTTTCGTTTCTGACCAAGGGGTATCACGAGACAGCTGAGGGTGCGGTTGGTGACGCGCTCTTCGAGGAACACCACCGGAACATGGTGGTCGTGAAGGACATCGAGATCTACTCGCTCTGCGAGCACCATATGTTGCCGTTCTTCGGCAAGGCTCACGTAGCCTATATCCCGGACGGCAAGATCCTCGGACTCTCGAAACTGGCACGACTCGTGGAAGTCTACGCCCGCCGGCTCCAGGTTCAGGAGCGCCTCACCGAACAGGTGGCACAGGCTCTGTGGGAGACGACAAGTCCCCAGGGTGTCGGTGTCGTGATCGAGGCGTATCACCTGTGCATGATGATGCGCGGAGTGCAGAAGCAGAACTCGAAGACGATCACATCTGCAATGCGCGGGTCCTTCCTCGAGGACCATCGGACTCGGGATGAGTTTCTTCGCCTGACCACGAACGTCCACCAGCCGATGTCATGACCGTGAATCTCCAGGGCCGAACCGCGCTGGTCACAGGTGCGACTCGCGGAATCGGTAGGAGCATAGCCGAGGCGCTGGCAGAGGCCGGAGCACGCGTATGGTGCCTCGCGAGATCCGAACAAGACGTGACCGCTGTCGCGAAGAAGATTGGCGGAGTCGCCATCGTCGCGGACATCACGGACGACGTTTCAGTCTGGGATGCACTCGACTACATGCAGGAGACCATTGGCGGCGCCCCGAACATCGTGATCCACGCTGCTGGCATGTTCGATGTCGAGCCATGCGTCTCTGAGACCGTGAACAGCTTCGACGAGCAGGTCGCGGTGAACCTTCGGGGTTCATTCTTGGTCACTCGATCGCTTCTCCCTTCGATGCTGGAGCGAGGCGAAGGACTGATTGTGCACATCGGCTCGACCGCCGGCCGAAAGGCCTTTCCCGGGAATGCCGCTTACTCCGCGTCCAAGTTTGGACTCCGAGGCTTCCACGAAGTGCTTCTCGAGGAAGTTCGGGGCACAGGGGTGCGGGCGACGCTTCTCGAACCCGCTGCGACGGATACGTCGATTTGGGATTCGCTCGATCCGGACAACGCCCCCGGCCTGCCAGTCCGAGCAGACATGATGCAACCGGACGACGTTGCTGCTGCGGTTCTTTTTGTCGCGACCCGCCCTGAGTCCATCCGGATTCCACTTCTTCAGATCGAACGCTCATGACTCGATTCGCGTTTACCGTGAGCGCTCAGGCGCATTACGACGCGGCACATTTCCTCAAGAACTACGACGGAAAGTGCCGGCAGCTGCACGGCCATCGATACGTCGTCGAAGCAGCCGTCCAGTCCACGGAGTTGGACGATTCCGGCATCGCGTTCGACTTCGTGGATCTGAAGGGCGCGCTGCGAGGCATCGCGGACGAGTTAGACCACACAAACCTCAATGACTTGCCGCAGTTCCAAGAAGTAGAGACGAGTGCGGAGAACCAGGCCAAGTACTTCTTTGAGGAACTGGGCCGACGGCTTCCTGCTGATATCGCAGAGGGTCTTCTGTACGCGCGCGTGTGGGAGTCACCCACCCAATGGGCCCAGTACGGTCCGGCGGACGCGCCGCTACCGGCACCGCAGGCGCCGACCGGCTGATCCGAAGCCCGCATGCACATTCTCTTAACCGATCGCCTGAGTTGCCCCAGGTGTGGGCCCGAGTTCGGCCTGATCTTGCTTGCCAACGTCATGGCGAATCGCCGGGTACAAGATGGCACGCTGGGGTGTCCGAATTGCCGGGACGCTTTCTTGGTCGAGGACGGATTCGGAGATCTTCGGGCGCCGCCGCGACGGGTGATGCTGTCGGGGTTGGCTGGCCCTTCTCGGGCGCCAGAGCCCGAGGAAGTCCAACGACTGGCCGCGCTGATTGGGGTCGCGCAGGGGCCGGGGACGATCGTCTTGGCGGGTGAGCCGGCCGGGCTCGGCCCATCCATCGCTTCGATGCTCGATGGTGTCGACGTAGTGGGGGTCGACGCAGACTTGCGCCTATGGGATGACGATGCGCGTTGGAGCCGGATCGTCTCGGCCCCGAACCTCCCTTTCTTCTCTCGGGTGATGCGCGGCGTGGCTGTTGATGGCCGAATGGGCCAAGCAATGGTCCTCGAGGCCGCACGCGTGTGCGCTCCGCTGAGTCGAGTCGTCGTAACCCAGGCGCCCGACCAGGCGGCGGCGTGGCTCGGGAAGGCAGGCCTCGACCTGATGGTGGCCGAAGCCGGAATCGTTGTTGCTGCACGCCATTGAGCCGCACAAGGCCGTTGCGCCGGCGCACGGGCCGATCCTAACTTCTGACGGTCTAGAAGAGACCTTCTAGCCCCCTTTTTCGGGCCATCGTATGGCGTTCTGGAACAAGATTTTCGGTGACGACGACATGCGTCGTGTCGACTACTACAGAGAGGGCGTCGAACTCCTCACGGACGGCAAGTTCCATGAGGCTCTGACCTCATTCCGTCTCGCACTGAAAGAGGCGCCGGGTGACGCGATCGTTCTGCAACAAATCGCGATCTGCTATACCCGCATTGGGATGACCGCAGAAGCGGCCAAGACGTATCGGCATGTTCTGCAGAAGGATTCCAGCGCGAGCGGTGCGCACTACGGCCTCGCGTTCATTCTAATCCGCGGGGAGCACCCTCCTGAAGCGATCCCGCACCTCGAGGCATTCCTCGCGCATGCGCCCGAGGATCCCGAGGCTCAGGAGCACATCGATCACGCGCGGGCGAAGCTTGCTCAGATACGTGGCGAAGCACATGACGCTCCCTCGGAGCCGTCGCATCCTGATGAATTTCTCTAGACACTCCCCTATCCGCTGGGCCTATGCAAACCTCTAACGTCCGGAGCGTCCGCCTACGGTGGACGGGCCAAGACCTCGTCTTCCGCGGAGGTGCCGACGGTGGACCCGAGGTTGTGGTCGACGGTGGCTCCAAAGCGGGCGCGTCGCCCATGCAACTTCTTCTTCTGTCTGTCGCAGGCTGTATGGCGATCGACGTGAAGATGATCCTCGACAAATCCCGTGTGCCGCTCGACTCGATGGAGGTTGAAGTGGTCGGTGAGCGGGCGGAGACTGAGCCCCAGCGTTTCTTTGCGATTCAACTCATCTATCGATTGAGTGGGCCCTTGGAAGAACACGAGGTGAAGCTGCAGCGAGCTATCGACCTGTCGCGTGACAAGTACTGCAGCGTGCTCCACACGCTCGATCCGGGCATCGACTTCGACATCAGCATTGAGCGAAGCTGAGGTCATGTCGACGACGCTGACACACACCGCGAACGAAATGCCAGTTCCTGAGGGGACACTGGTCGATCTGTTTTTGGAGGGCGTGAAGCGTCACGGCGAGCGGACTGCGCTTGAGTATGTCAGGCGCCCCGGTGAGCTCGAGGGCCATTCGTACGAAGAGGTGCTCGCGAAGGCGAAGAACGTGGCCGCTTCCCTCGAGGTCCACGGGGTTACGCGCGGCGACCGCGCGGCGATCCTGGCAGAGAACCGACCCGAGTGGGCGATATCAGACTATGGCTGCCTGTGTGCTGGAGTCATCGACGTCCCGGTGTACTCCACGCTGACAGCACCCCAGGTCGCGTACCTCCTGAAGGACTCGGGGGCAAAGCTCGTCTTCGTGTCCACGATGGCGCAGATGAACAAAGCGCTCGATGCCGCGGCTGAGTGTGCGCATGCCGTACAGGTAGTGGTCTTCGAGCCGAAGGGAGAAGTACCTGAAGGGGTCTCGACGTGGGCGGACTTCTTGGCAGACGGTGCGGAACTCGCAGCATCATGGTCGGCCCAGCAATTCGAGGCACGAGCCCGGCAGGCCGAACCGCACGATTTGGCGACAATCCTATACACGTCAGGTACGACTGGAGACCCGAAGGGCGTGATGCTGACGCACAACAACGTGTCATCCAACGTGCGTGCTTCCTGCATGGTCCTTTCGATCGGGGAGGATGACAACACGGTTTCTTTTCTCCCGCTGTGCCACATCCTTCAGCGAATGGTCGACTACCTCTTCTTCTGGACAGGTTGTCGTCTCGCATACCCCCAGTCGATCGAGACCCTTCTTGGGGACATGAAGGTGATCCGGCCGACGATCGTCGTGTCCGTGCCCCGGATCTACGAGAAGATCTACAACGGGGTCATGGACGCTTCGGGCTTCAAGATGAAGCTCATAGGGTGGGCGGTCGGTGTGGCCGATCGTGTCGCCGACGAACGTCTAGCCGGAAGGAAGCCCGGAAGCGTATTAGCGCTTCAGTACAGGCTAGCGGACAAGCTTGTCTTCTCGAAGGTGAAGATGGCTGTCGGTGGTCGACTCCGTTTCTTCGTGAGCGGCGGTGGTCCCTTAGCGCCGACTCTGAACCGTTTTTTCTATTCGATCGGGATGTCGATTCTGGAGGGGTACGGCCTCACGGAGACCAGTCCGGTTACGAACGTGAATACGCTAGAAGACTTCCGGATTGGAGCAGTGGGGCTGGCCGTTCCGAGCACGGAGGTAAAGATCGCCCAGGACGGAGAGATCTTGGTACGTGGGCCACAGGTCATGAAAGGGTATTACAACAAACCCGGAGCGACCGCGGCTTGCATTGATGCAGAGGGATGGTTTTCGACCGGGGACATCGGCGAGATCGATGCCGATGGGTACCTGCAGATCACGGATCGTAAAAAGGACATCATCGTCACCGCCGGCGGAAAAAACGTCGCCCCGCAGCCCATCGAGAACCGCCTCAAGACGAATCGATTTTTCGAACAGGCGGTGATGGTGGGAGACAAGCGACACTACTGTGCCATGCTCATCGTTCCGGCCTTCCGCGCCCTCGAAGAGTGGGCCACCGAGAACGATATTTCGTTCGCAGATCGTGATGCGCTCGTCGCCGACCCGACTGTCCTGAAGCACATGTTGACAGAAATGAAGGCGATGCTGAGGGATCGGGCTTCCTTCGAGACACCCCAAAAGATCGCGCTCCTGAGTGAGGAACTGACGATCGAAAACGGATTCTTGACCCCGACCCTCAAAGTGAAGCGTAGGGTGGTCTACGAGCAGCTCGGGGATGTCATCAGTCAGATGTACGCTGAAGAAGCTGTAGATAGGGTGAACTGAATGATGAATACAGTTGAGATGCCCCGGGTCGTCACCGGCCTTATGGTTATGCCGGACACTGGAATCGATCCCTGCCTGACATGGGTGGGCACCGAGGTTGGGGGCTAGTCATGTCGCAGAAGCGAAAGAAGAAGCCGCAGCAGAAGGCCTCTGACGAGAACCAGACAGAGCTTCTGTCCGAAGTGGCAGTGGCAGAAGAGGCTGCGAGCCAGGCCTCTGAAGTGACCCCGGAATCTGAATCTGCCGCGGACGAAATCGGCGAAAGCAAGGATGCGGAAGGAGGGGGTATCCCGGCGGAAAAGAAGGCCCCGAAGAAGAAGCGTGCCCGAAAGAAGACTGCCAAGAAGAAGGCGGCCGAGCCGGAGCCCGAGCCGGAACCAGAACCCGAGAAGAAGCGTACCCGAAAGAAGACTGCCAAGAAGAAGGCGGCCGAGCCGGAGCCCGAGCCGGAACCAGAACCCGAGCCTGAGCCGAAACCGGAGGCTGAGCCAGAACCAGAGCCGGAGCCAGAGCCCGAGCCCGAGCCGGAGCCGGAGCCGGAGCCGGAGCCGGAACCGAGCGTTGTGCGTTTCGAGATGGCCGGCGAGGAGGGCGCACAAGTCCCCGCGCCTCCGGCAGGAGAAAGACTCAACCGGGCGAAGGAACTCGTGCAGAGCGGCCGAATCGAAGAGGCTGTCGACCTGTACCACGAGATTCTTACGAAGAATCCGGCGAACCTGAAGGCCCGGAATAACCTTGGCGTCCTATACGACGAAATGGGCAAAGCCGCCCTCGCGCTAGGGCAGTTTGAGGCGGCGCTGGAACTCGAGCCGGAGAACGTCGAGGTGCTGACCAACTATGGGTCGACACTCAGTGCCGCTGCTCGGTACGACTTGGCAGAAGAGATGCTCCGGCGTGCGACCCGGTTGAGTCCCGAGAGCATCGGGGCCAGGGCAGCGCTCGGCATTCTGCACTTCCGTCGCGGCATATATGCTCAGGCGGAAATCGAGTTGCAATGGGTGTGCGCCCAGGACGCGGAGTACGGGCCGGCGTTCTACTACCGAGGAGAAGCGCTCAATCGCCTGTCTCGTTACGACGAGGCTATGTCGGTCCTGGAGCAGGCGATTGAGCGTCAGCCAACCAACGCGAAGGCATACTACACGCTCGGGCACCTCTACGACCGAAAGCACATGGGTGAGGAAGCGGCGCTCATGTATCAGAAGGCAAGAGAGTACCAACGCGGATGATCAGGGTCGAGATCGGGACGCTGCATGAGAGCGATGTCGAGAGTGTGCTTCGACCGATCCGCTCGGACTTCGCTCCTATCACAGCCGCGAGCCGGGACCCCATGGTTGCTGCTGGCGAGCCGATGCAGGAGCGGCTCGAGCAAGATGGGCATGATCCCGGTCGGGGGGGCCGTCATGACCTCCGCAGGGGACCTGGGCGCCGACTTCGTAGTCCATATCGTCGTGTCGGCTCCTGCCGAACGGGTTGACGGTACTGGCTGTGTTCGTGCCCCTCAATGCTGGTGTGAAACGAGTAAGGTCGATCGACTTCTAGAGTGCTCTGAGGCGCCTGTGCGCACCCTTTCCGTTCGGGTTAGGTGGGCTACATTCGGCGTCTCGTAACGGACCCGGAGATCCTGATGCTGCAGGCCATAAAGAACTTTTTCACGTCGTCGGTGCCCCCTTCGCCTCAGGCCGATCCTTCGGCCAGTCGGAAGGACACCCGTCTCGCGGCGTGTGCCCTCATGCTCGAGTTGGCTCAGGCGGATGACGAGTTCACCGACGATGAGCGCCAGCACCTAGATTCGGCGATCCGGCGCCAGTACGGTCTCGATGCGGCCGAAGCCGACAAGCTGATCTTGCTCGCTCAGGAGGCTCGGGAAGAAGCGGTCGATCTCTGGCAATTCACCAACCTGATCGCAGAGAACTATTCGCTCGGTCAGAAGATGGTGCTTGCTGAGATCATGTGGGGATTGGTGTACTCGGACGGTGAGCTCGCCGATAAAGAAGACTATCTCATGCGGAAGATCTGCAACCTGCTCCGACTGGAGCCCGGGTACCTCGCGGAGGCTCGGAAGCGAGCCGAGAACGATGGCCATGACATGATGACCGAGGCTGACTGAAGAGGGGTGACATACCCCCTCGTCTCGGGCATATTGTCTGAACCACGTTCACCTCAGGAATGACTGAACCATGCGCGACTTGGTCCCCGGCGGATACATCTTCACCCACTTGGTGTTCTGGACTGTCATCGGCATGGTCGCCGTAGGCACGAATGCCGTCGCCATCATTCTTTCGATCGGTCTTGGTCTGCTTGCCTTCGAGAGTGTGACGAAGAGCTGACCTTATCGTTGTTCGAGGTGTAGAGTGGGCGTCCCTTCTCAGGGGCGCCTTTATTTTTTTCAGAGGTCCTGAATGATCCTCTCTCTCAAGATACTCGGCGGAGTCGCCGCGTTGCTCCTCGGGCTTTGGTTCGGCAGGCCGGGCCGTCCGCAGACGGCGGAGGATTTCGAAGAGAAAATGGCCGCGGGCCCAGGAAGGCGGCGGAAGGTGAAGAAGCGGTTCATGGCCATCGCCTGGCTTCATCGCCAGGTCACCCATCGGTCCATCCGCCGGGAGCGTGGCTTCGGGATCAAGGCGCCCGACGACCACTCCTGAGCCGGGTCGGGGTTAGCTCATAACCCTGTCGATAACGACGAGCATGGCTCCGATAATGGCCCCCAGTAGGTAGCCGAGGCGCACGATTAAGACCAATTCACGGTCGGTCACTTTGCGCACGATCTCTTCGAGCCGCGGCATCGGGAAGTGGAGAACCTTCTCCTCCACACGCTTCGATACGTCGATTTGTGCGACCACGGCGGGAACCTGCGTTTCCAGCCACTCCCACACCGGGTCACCGACGGCTTCTTCGATACGCTGAGGACCATTGTCGGGAAGCCAGCGGGAGGGTGTGCCGATCGGCTTTTCAAGCAGGCCCCGAACCATCTTCCTGACACCTTCATGGGCGGCATCACGAGCGGTGTCCGTGCGGGCGGCGGCGACCATCATTTCGGAGATCCGCTCTTCAGGCACTCGGTCCAGTATGTCGCCCCACGTTCGGGCTCCAGCTTTTTCCAGGCCTGAGTGGAGCTTCTCGACCAGGAAGTCACGCGTGCCGGGATCTCTAGCCATCCCAACCACCCATCCGGAGAGCGTGTTTCTGGTCTCGATGACACTTTGGTCCTCAGAATTCCCAAGGACCTCTGCCACGGGGCGGCGGAGAAAGTCGACGATGGCCTCGTTCACTCCTCGGGCCATAGCCTCCTGGACCACCTGATCCCGAAGGATCTCTGACAGACGCTCAGATCCCTCTGCTTCAATGGTGTCGAGCACTTTCTCGACCGTGTCCTCGGTCATCACCAGGCGTGCCACCACCCTCTGATGGAACTTGAGGTCGCTCAGGAAGCGGTGAAGGAGATCGTGGAGTGTGGCCTCGAAGCGCGCGCGGGCCGTCTCGTCCTCGAGCAGCCGACCGAGTCGTTGGGCGGCCAAGGGGAGGTATCCAGCAATCGCCTTTTCGACGGACCCGATGAGGCCGAGAGGAAGGATCTGCTCGAAGGTCCGCCCGGGCTCGAGCAGGCGCTTTGATGCGCGGTCCAGGTAGTCGTCCACAGCGGCGGTGAAGTCCTCACTCTCTACAGCATTGAGCAACCACTCTTCAACTGCCGCCTCGACCGCCTCCCCTCGAGCTGGCGTGAGAATCCCACCGATGGGTTCGTCGCGAATCGCCTCGACGAGGTCGGTCGCCCGCCGTCCCATCGACTCTTCAAAACGCTCAGACTCAAGATACTCGTCGAGGTTAAGAAGCCCCTTGTCGATTGCGTCGTCGATCAGCTCTTCGAGGTTGCCCATGACCTGCTGTGGGATCAGCGCTCGTAGCGAACCTCGTTCTGTGTGCAGCACGCCCTGAAGGAAGCCGCTGAGTCGCTCGTCGAAGGCCGAGCGGAACGTCTCATCCGTGAACGTCTCGGTGAGGTCTTCGGGAGTGAGCAGCCGGTCTCCCACCGTACGCCCGATGGCGGCCGCGAGACGCGGCTGGTTCTTCGGGATCGCACCCTGGAAGAACTTGATCTTCCACCGCTTGAAGAGTGTGGGTGCCTCATACGGATGGAAGAGCATCCAGATGGCGATGGTGTTGGTTAGACCCCCTGCCAGGGCTCCGAACCCGATCTTGAGCAATACTTCGGTGACCTCTGGACTCACGGGGTCAGCGCCTTTCGTGGGTGAAGAGGCCTCGTACGGGAAACGTGCGCCCCTCGATGCGAAACGTACCCGAAACTTCGAATAATGCCCGCACGGGAAGGATTGGACCGTCGCCGGTGCCCGGAGTGACGTTGGCCGATGTCACCTCCAGAGTGCCATGAACGTTGCCGTCTGTGCTGGAGATCGTCCATGAGGTCGGGACATCGCGGCGTGCAGGCTGGAACGCGCTCGTTTCGGTCCACTCTACTGTGAGGTCCTGCCACTGGAGATCCCGGAAGTCCAAACGAGCCCATCCCAGATACCCCGGCGACTGTTCCGAGTCGTGCTCCGCAGTGCCTTCAATGACCAGCTGGAGAGAGTCTCCCGAGGTCAGAAAAGCCCAATCGCCACCCCGAGGCGATTCCGCGGAGGAGCCACGGGCCATGTCGAGCACCATCCCCCCTAAGCGTTGATCCGACAGATACAGGGATCCCTCGAGAAGCTGAAAAACTTCTCCGCGCGGGCCCACCCATTCGGTCAGCACCGTGCCCAGCGCGACTTCCAAATTTCTTGACCCTTCCTCGAAAATGATGCCCTCCAAAGCGTCTCCCTCTCGAACGACCAGTCTGAGATTTCCGTATGGTAGGACGCGAGCGGGCACGCGTGTTGGTGGTGTCTCCCACTCCTCGGCGAAGAACGCCTCCCACATCCCATTGCGATTCAGCAACCCGCGCGCCTCCCTCACCACCGTGCCGGGACGCGTCGAGGTCTCTAATAACCAGGGGACCACGAAGGTGCTGTCACCGAGGAGGGTCGTGAACACAAAGTTCCGTTCGTAGGATTTGCCCGGTAAGTTTCCGGGTGAGGTCGCGGCGGGGGAGCCTTGCGGGGTCGTTTCGAACTCCGCGTCGGGCTGTCCACAGCCCACCAGTGCCAGGAGCCCCGCCGACAAGGCGGCGGATCTGAGTGACCTCGTCAATTCTGAAGATCCCTCATTCGGTGTCCGACCATTCCGGGGGCGTGGTGGGATCTAGGATCAGTCCTGGCGCCGGATCGAGTGCTCGATCCAACCTCTTCAGGAAGGCCCCGATCTTGCGCGGATTCCGTCCCAGGTCAGGCTTTTCGTTCCGAGCCTGCGCGCGGATGTCGACTCGCGTCTGAGCGTTTTCGTCCAAGCCCACCATGACGGTAATGTCGTCCTTGACCTTCAGTACCATCGTCTGCGCCTCGATGTCGATGGTCCCGGCCTCATCGTTCGATGCGGTCACGGTCCAGCCACGCATTCCGCCTTCGGCGATAGCCAAGGCCGCAGACCACACGGCATCGAACGGGATCGCATAGGTACGCCCGCGCAGCCGGCCGTCTTCAGCGTATGGATCCGTCTTGGCATGGCTCTGTGTTAGGCCTCTCAAAACGGGAGTCAACGCCGGGAGATCTCCGGCCCAAGGGCGAACCGAACCGTGACAGTGGAGGACACGGTCTGTTCGGTGGGTTCTATCGGGGTGGAGTCGCGGTACTGCATGAGTTCGCCTGCCTCCCTCGCGCTCCCAACGGGTCGTGACCCCAGATAGACCTCCAGCGCGGCGCCCAGTTCGTGCCCGAGCGCCACAGCAATGGTCAACGCCTGCCTACGCGCGTCCCCTACGGCCTGAGTCAGCGCTTCAGCTTCTGCACCGTTTGTATTCGAGGCGCTGAACGAGAGTCCAGACACTCGATTGGCCCCAGCCTCGATCGCGATGTCGAGTACTTGGCCTACGACCGTGACGTCCTCCAACGTGACTCGAATGTTGTTGGCTGCCACGTAACTGGAGATCTCTGCCGGCCGATTCCCATCCGCGCGGGTGTATTCCGGTCTCAGCTGATATCCGAAGGTCTCTATGCGGGGCGAGCCGAGTCCGGCCTCCCGGATGGCACCGAGGACGCTCTCCATGAGGGTGGCGTTGCCACTGGCTGCCTCGGCGGCGCTTGGGCGACGAGTCTCCACGGCGAACGACACATGTGCGAGGTCAGACTCCACCGAAACAGAGCCCGTCCCCGAGACCTCAATGAATCCCTGCTGGGCTGCCTGCGCCGCGATTCCGGGCGCGACTTCGTACACATGCAGCCTGTCCGCACCTTTCGCGACCTGAGGTTGGGCGCCGGCTTGCATGCCCCCGCAGGCGGCGAGCAGCAGAGTCAGAGGGGTGATTCGTAAGGTCATTGTCATTGGAATCCCGCCGGTCGGGAGGTAACTAGGCCTACACAGCGCTTTCATGGGCCCTTATAGTTTGGCGCCGTCGAACGACCCCCGCTACGCCCTGAGTCAATGAAAGCTGTCATGCCCTTGGCCGGGAAAGGCACGCGCCTCCGACCGCACACCTTGCATACCCCCAAGAGCCTGATGAAGGTCGCGGGCAAGCCCGTCTTGAGCTTCCTCATGGACGACCTGATTGCGCTTGGCGTCGAGGAAATGGTCTTCATTGTCGGCTATCTCAGAGATGAGATGCGCGAGTGGATCGAGCGCGAGTACCCGAACGTTCGTGGCCACTACGTGGTTCAGGAGGTCCAAGATGGGACTGCGGGTGCGGTGGCTCTTGCCGAGCCGTACATCGACGAAGAAGTGATCGTCGCGTTCCCTGATGCAGTCTTCGAAGTCGACTACGGAATGATCGCGCGGTTGGGCGAGGAGTCGTCGGGGCTGATCTGGGCGAAAGTGGTCGAAGACTACCAGCGTTACGGTGTGATCGTGACGGACGACGACGGCAACATGGCGCAGATCATCGAAAAGCCGTCGGAGCCGATCTCGAAGTTGGCGAACATCGGCCTTTACTACATCCGGGATCATGAACTGCTTTTCCGTGGCGTTCGACATACGCTCGCCGCCGGACCGGGGAAGCAGGGGGAGTTCTTCCTGACGGACGCGTTCCAGTACATGGTGGACCATGGCGCCAAGCTCGTGCCGGCTCCAGTAGAGGGCTTCTGGGACGCGGGGAAGCCTGAAACGCTGATCGAGACCAACCAACACCTCATTGAGGGCGAGCTGGGCGGTGTCGACCCGTCTGCATCGGTTGAAGGCGCTGAGCTCGTGGAGCCCGTTCGTATCGAGGCGGACGTCGTTGTCCGTGGGGGCACCATCGGGCCGGGTGTGACGCTCGAAGCCGGGGCGCGGGTGGAGGGATCGACGCTCGTGAGCAGTGTTGTCGGGCCGGGAGCGGTGATCGAGAACAGTGACCTGCACGACTCGATCGTGGGAGCACACTCTGTGATCAAGAGTGCTTCAGGATCTATGTCCGTGGCGGATCACTCGCGGTTTGAAGGTGCTTAGAGGGACTCGCTAAAGGGGCTCTTTAGGGAGGGGGTCAGCCCATCCCGTCCAGCGTCATGAGCGTCAAGATCGCGCGTTCAATGCCCAGAGTGCCGTTGGTGTTGTCGTACCACTCATCAAGGGTATGCGCGCGCCCCATTCCGCCTCCAGCGCCTAGGGTCACACTCGGAATGCCGAGCGACATGGGCACGTTCGCATCCGTGGATGAGGGGATCAACTGCGCGCGGTAGCCCAGTCCTTCTGTGGCTGCGATCGCCGCTTGCACGAGAGGCGCCTGGGCCGATGTGGAGCCGCCAGGGCGACTCCCGATGTCCTCAATGTCCAAGGTGAGCGCAGCACTCCCTTTTTTGCGCCGCGAGTTTTCGTCCGCAATGGCTAGAGTGAGGCGCTCGTGCACGTCCTGGTCGAGGGAGTCGAGTCGTCCCTCGGAAGTACTCCTGACCTCCATTTCTAGCCACACGTCTTCAGGGATCGCGTTCACACTGGTCCCGCCCGCGATTCTGCCAACTGTGAGGGTGGCCCCTTCGCCTGGCTTGATCCGACGCAGGGAGGCGATTGCGTCCCCCAGCGCGTGCAGAGGATTCGCCAGACCGAAGTCGGCCCACGAATGGCCTCCCGGCCCTTTCGCCGTGACTCGATAACGTCGGGAGCCCACGCCCGCGTTCACGATAATCTCATGACCTGCGCCATCGAGCGAGATGAAACCGCACGCGTCGTTTCCGGCTCCGTCGGCTCCGAACAAGTGCCGGACGCCCCGCAGGTTCCCGACACCTTCTTCCCCGACCGTCGCTACGAAGAGCACCGGCGAGACAAGACGAATGCCGGCCTGAGACATGGTGCGGGCAACAGCCAATAGAGCTGCCAGTCCGCGTCCATCGTCACCGATCCCTGGACCGTGGAACCGGTTCCCTTCACGCCGCACTCGCACATCTGTGCCGGCTGGAAAGACCGTATCCAAGTGGGCCGACACGACGAGTGGGGATGGCCCCGGCCCCGGTTCGGCCAGCCAGCCGTACACGTTTCCAACGGCATCAGTGGTGATGTCGACAAGTCCGGCGTCCTCCATGAGTTCGCCCATACGGGCTCCTCGAGTCGCTTCGCCGAACGGAGGTGCCTCGATTTCAGTCAGTTCGACCTGCTCCGAGAGAGTACGTTCGTCGGTATGGCGGAGTGTGGTGCGGGCGACAGAAAAGTGTGTGCCGGCGCGCGCGCGTTGGGCTGCTTTGAGGGCCGGATCTCGTTCAGGAATGGCGTCTTCGGGCATCGGGACCTGGAAGGTTTTTGGTTGCAGCGCCGCTCAGGGCGCGGCCTTGAGTCCGAAGATAACCACCCGGCCCGGCAGGTTCTCCCTCCCGGCTAGGGAGATGTTGCTGGGGTCGGTTAACTTCACCGTGGTGCTGACTTCGGCAACTCAACAGGGGGACTGCGGGGTGAAAGAGAAGGACTTGATCCACGACTGGAATCAGTCCGAGTCGAGCTTCGACTGGTCTGCCGTCGGCGAGATCCAACTCGATGATGAGACCCTTCGTGACGGGCTGCAAAATTCGTCCGTGGTGGACCCTTCGATCGGGGACAAGATCGAGCTGCTCCACCTCATGGATCGGCTGGGCGTCCATACGGCCGACATTGGCCTCCCGGGCGCTGGGCCACGCGCGGTGGACGCCGTTCGCGGCTTAGCCCAGGAGATCGTGGACTCGGGTTTGTCCATCAAAGCGAACTGCGCGGCCCGGACGATGATCGCGGACATAGAGCCGATCGCTGAGATCAGCCAATCCGTCGGCGTCTCCATCGAGGTCTGCACGTTTATTGGGAGTTCGCCCATCCGGCAGTACGCCGAGGAGTGGACGCTCGACAAGATCTTGGCGACCTCGGAGGAGGCTGTGACCTTCGCCGTTGCCCAAGGTCTGCCCGTCCTGATGGTGACGGAGGACACCACCCGAGCTCGCCCCGATGACCTAAAGGCGATCTACACTGCCGCGATCGAGTCGGGAGCGAAGCGGCTCTGCCTCGCGGACACGGTTGGGCATGCCACACCGGAAGGAACGAGGGCCTTGGTGCGCTTTGTCATCGAGGAAATCGTCGAGCCGTCCGGAGAAGACATCGGCGTCGACTGGCACGGGCATCGTGATCGTGGATTAGGGCTGGCCAACGCGCTGGCCGCGATCGAAGCCGGTGCTACGCGGGTTCACGGAACGGCTCTTGGAATCGGAGAGCGGAGCGGCAATACGGAGATGGACCTGCTCCTGGTCAACCTCAAGCTCCTCGGCGTGCACGACGCGGATCTAACGATGCTTCCGGAGTACTGCCGGCTGACCGCTAAAGCCTGCGGAGTCCCGCTGGTCCATTCTTATCCGGTTGTTGGTGAGGACGCGTTCCGCACCGGAACTGGCGTTCATGCTGCTGCCATCGTGAAGGCGGAGGCCAAAGGAGATGCCTGGCTGGCCGATCGCATCTATTCGGGTATTCCCGCGTCGATGGTGGGACTTCGCCAACGTATCGAGGTCGGGCCGATGTCGGGTCTGTCGAACGTGAAGTATTGGCTCCGCGAACATGGGTTCGACCCAAACGACGAGGCGCTCTGCGGCCGCGTGTTCGCCGCTGCGAAGAGTACGGACCATACCCTGAGCGAACAGGAGATCAGAGCCGTTTGCGCGGAGAGCTAGCGTGACCACTCAGCCGGCTCAACGCGGTGGATGAGGGGTCCTCGCGAAGGCCTGGGATGTCCAGGTAAGTGTGTCGGAACCAACCCACACCCGCACCGTCGACATGCACGTGCGGCGGCTACGCGCCAAGCTCGGAGAGACGGGAGCTTGGATCCAGACGATTCGGGGCCTTGGGTACCGGCTCAAGGTGCCTGAGGGAGTCCAGTAGGACTTCACGGTAGCCCGTTCGCGCGCTGCGCCGTTGCCAAGGCGGGGGGGCGGGGCATACGGTGTTCCCATGTCAGAGAACCCGTTCTCAGAGTCGTCTTCGGACGCCGTAGAAGCGCTGCTCGACGAGGTCACCCAGGAAACTCAACCGCAGCCACTTTTCGATGCGAGTCACCTCCGCGGCCAGATCGCGATCATTACGGGTGGGTCCAGCGGGATCGGACGGGCTGTGGCGTTGGGACTCGGTCAGTGCGGTGTCGATATCGCGTTCTGCTTCCTCGACTCCGGGTCACAGTCTCGACTGGACGCTCAGGCGGTGGCTCGAGAACTACGCCAACACGAAGTCCGTGTGTTCTTCCGCGAGTGTGACGTCCGTGAAAGTCAGGATGTGAACTCGTTCGTTGCCGAAGCCACTGAAGAGCTCGGAGGTGTTCAGATCCTCATCAATAACGCTGGAATCGGGCGCGATCGAGCGATGTGGCACATGCAGGACCACGAGTGGGAAGCGGTGGTGCGGACCAACTTGGACGGAGCTTTTTTCTTTACCCGCGCGGTCGCTCCGTTCCTGAGAGCTCAGGAGTACGGGAAGATCGTGAACGTGACGTCGGTACACGGCATCAAGAGTGAGTTCGGGATCTCGAACTATGCGTCGTCCAAGGCCGGCTTGATTGGCCTTACGGAAAGTGCGGCGATCGAACTCGGTCCTAAGAACATCAACGTGAACGCGGTGGCTCCCGGGTACATTCGGACCACGAGACTCACGGAGGGTGTCCCTTCCGAGAACCTGGATCGGGCACGCGAGCGTTCGGCGCTCGGACGGCTTGGTGATCCTCAGGACGTGGCAGGAGTGGTGGTCTTTTTTTGCTCCGAAGCGGCTCGTCACATCACCGGAGTGGTACTTCCGGTTGACGGCGGCTATCTACTCTGACGGCATTGCCCGCATCAACGTCCGCGCCCATTCTCCGCCCATGCAAATTCTGAAACGGTTCGCCAACCTGGTCGACGGACTGAACGACAAGATCGGCTACGGCATCAAGTGGTTGACCTTGGTCATGGTGTTGGTCGGCGCGGGCACGGCTGTTCTTCGCTACTTCGGGCGGGGTTTGGGGCTTTCGCTCAACCTCACGCCGCCCACCGAACTCCAGTGGTACCTATTCAGTCTCATCTTCCTGCTGGGCGCGGCGTACGGACTGAACCAGAACGTACATGTCCGCGTCGATGTGCTCTACGAGAAGCTGAGCGCCAAGAAGCAGGCGTGGATCGACCTGGTTGGAACCGTGATTTTTTTACTCCCCTTCTCCCTAGTCATGCTTTACGTGTCGTGGCCGGCGGTTCGCTCTTCGGTGCAGCTCATGGAGACCTCGCCGGACCCCGGTGGTCTGCCCAGGTGGCCCATCAAAATCGTCATCCTGCTCGCGTTCGGGTTGCTCGCACTCCAAGGCCTCAGCCAGATCGTGAAGCAAGTGGAGATCATCCGAGGCGTCGCTCCCGAGCCGGATGAGAACCCGGAGGTGCACGCATGAACCTCTGGGGTCCCGCGATGTTCGGGGTGGTCCTGATGATGATCTTCAGTGGGTATCCCGTGGCGTTCGCGCTCGGGGGGACCGCGCTGATTTTTGCTGGACTGGCGTCTCTGTTCGGTCTGTTCCCGCTGCCGCTCTTGTTCGCGTTACCCGAGCGCACGTTCGGAACGATGTCGAACCAGGTCCTGCTCGCGGTTCCGTTCTTCATCTTCATGGGTACGGTGCTCGAGAAGTCCAAGTTGGCGGAGCAATTACTCGAGACGATCGGCATCCTGTTCGGACGCTTCCGCGGCGGCCTCGCGATCGGGGTGGTGTTCGTGGGGGCCCTGCTCGCGGCGGCCACGGGTGTCGTAGGGGCCAGCGTCACCGCCATGGGCCTGATTTCCCTGCCGGTTATGCAGCGAAACGGGTACGACGAAAAGCTCAGTCTAGGTGTGATCGCAGCGTCCGGGACGTTGGGCCAGATCATTCCGCCGTCGATCGTCCTGATCGTCCTTGGCGACCAAATGGGCGTCAGCGTTGGCGATCTTTTCCGTGCCGCCCTGGTGCCAGGCCTGATCCTGACCGGAGGGTACGCGGTCTACATCGCGGGCTTGGCCATCGTGAACAAGACCGTCGCGCCCGCGCTTCCCGAGTCGATGCGACTGATCGGCTTCGAGCTCTTAAAGCGAGTCGTGCTGTCGTTGTTGCCCCCTCTCGCGCTCATCGTTGTGGTGCTTGGGAGCATCTTCGCCGGTGTCGCGACCCCGACTGAAGCGGGTGCGCTGGGTGCCGTGGGGGCGATGGTGCTTGCTGCGTTGAACCGGCAGTTGTCCATGAAGGCGCTGAATGCCGCGATGGAAGAAACCAGCCGCCTCACGATCATGGTGGTGTTCCTCCTCATTGGTTCGACGGCCTTCGCGCTCGTCTTCCGCGGGTTGGACGGCGATCTGTGGATCGAGGGACTCCTGACGGGGATCCCGGGTGGAGCGCTCGGATTCCTCATTGTCGTGAACGTGGTCGTCTTCCTGCTCGGGTTCTTCATCGACTTCTTCGAGATCGCCTTCATCATCGTGCCGCTTATTGTGCCGGCCGCCTTGGCACTCGGAGTCGATCTCACTTGGCTTGGAATCGTTCTCGCGGTGAACCTCCAGACATCGTTCCTGACACCTCCCTTCGGGTTCAGTCTGTTCTACCTGAGAGGGGTCACCCCGAGCACGATTCCCACGACGTCGATTTATCGTGGTGTGATTCCGTTTATCGTGATCCAGGTTGTCGTGCTCGCAGGCGTCGTCTGGATGGCGGTGCCGAAGTAGAACGATGCCCGGCGACTTGAAGACCGTTTGGACGGGCGGACGACGGAAGCTGGGGGCGGACCCGCTATTCGGACCGTGGGTGAGGGCGATCGGGACAATCCGGCTTCCGGTGGCGACCGAAGAGCCGTTCTTCTACCTGGTTCGGGCCATCTGTTACCAGCAGCTCGCCGGTGCGGCCGCATCAACGATCCACGGACGTTTTTGTAAGGCCCTCAAAGGCGAAGTGACGCCCGCCAAAGTGCTGCGCGTCAGGGAGACGACCCTGCGGGGCGCTGGATTGTCGCGAGCGAAACTCGCTGCGATCCGCGATCTTGCCCGGAAAGTCCGATCCGGTGAGGTCGAAATTCACGACCTGGACGAGCATACGAACGAAGAAGTGATTCGTCGTCTCGTGCTCGTGAAGGGGATCGGCGAGTGGACCGCTCAGATGTACCTGATCTTCAGGCTCTTCAGGCCTGACGTGTGGCCCACCGGTGACCTCGGCGTGCGCGCTGGTTACGCAAAGGTCCATGGCCTGGACGAGTATCCGACACAGAAGGAGCTCGGGCCGCTCGGTGAACCCTACGCTCCTTGGCGGAGCGCTGCTGCGTGGTATTGCTACCGGGTACTGGATATCGAAGCGCCCTGATCGAAGACGTCTCATCCACACTGTGGATTGTGTTGGAGAGCGATCGGGCTCTTCGGCGTGATGCAGGGCCCGTTTTACGACGTGTCGACTACGGACCCGGCGACGTTCGTTGTAGCGCTCTTCCTGCTGGTCGCAGTGAGCCTGTTGGCGTCTTGGCTCCCGGCCAGGCGGGCAACTCGAGTGAACCCGGTTGAGGCGCTGCATTCGGAGTAGAGCCTGCTTGAGGGCGCAGACAAAAAAGCGGGCCCCGACGAATCGGGGCCCGCTTTTTCTTTGCCAAACTGGAGTTAGCCGATCGGATTCCCGACTCGCGGGAAGGCGAACTGAGCGTAGCTCAGCTCGTTGCCTGCCGCGTATGGGAACGACATGTCCCTGAAGGCCTTCCAAGACTGGTAGACCTCGTTGGTGACCGCGTCCCCGGCCGCTTGCTCCTCCAGGAAGTCCATGGATTCGGTCCAGGCTGCTTCCATGATCTCGTTCGGGTATTCCCGGACGATCACGCCGTGCTCGCTGGTCAGGACGTTGAGTGCTGCCGGGTTCGCCGCATCGTAGCTGGCGAGCGTGCTTGAGATCGTCTCTCCGCACGCGGTTCGAAGTATTGCTTGGTACGCACCCGGTAGCTCGTCGTATGCGGCCTGGTTCGTGAGCAGGCTCATCGTCACGCCGGGCTCCCACCAGCCTGGGTAGTAGTAGTTCTTCGCGACCTGGTGGAAGCCGCTCTTCAAATCGTCGTGAGGGCCGACCCACTCGGTAGCGTCGATCGCACCGCGCTCTAGGGCGGGGTAGATCTCGGCGCCGGCTAGCACTTGCACGGTCACGCCTAACCGGGTCATGATCTCGCCGCCCATGCCCGGAATGCGCATGCGCAGCCCCTGCATGTCGGCCAGGCTGTTGATCGGCTCGCGGAACCACCCACCCATCTGTCCACCCGTGGACGACACGGGGAACGTGATGAGGCCGAAGTCAGCGTAGATGTTGTTCAGAAGATCGAGTCCGCCTCCGTGATACAACCACGAGATCTGTTGGCGGCAGTTGAGGCCGAACGGCACCGCAGCATCGAAGGCAAGGGCAGGGTGCTTTCCAGTGTAGTAGTAGCCAGGCGAGATGCCGCACTGGACTGTGCCCTGCATGACTCCGTCCATGACCTGGAGTGGGGGCACGATCTCACCGGCAGCGTAGACTCGGATGTTGAAGTTGCCGCCCGTCATCTCGGAAACACGCTCAGCGAGCCGCTCGCCAGCACCGTAAAGGATGTCCGCGCCGGGCCCGAAGCTCCCCGTAAGGCGCCAGTTAACGCGAGGCCCGGAAACGCCCTCCACCGAGACACTACCGCCGCCGCCGTCGCTCGAACACGCGCCCAGTGCAGCCGCGCCCGCTCCGACTCCCGCCTTCTTGAGAAAGTCCCGTCTCTTGATCGTCATCCCGTACAGCCTCGATGTCTTGGTTCAGCAGCCTCAGAGGGCCAATGAAGTAACCCGTGGCGCGGTGTCGGGCAATCCAAAGGCGGGGCGGCTGGCGCGACGGGCCGGCTCGTCGGATCTTGCGGTCTTCGCTGAAGTTTTGGACCTGTTCTTCGAGGTATCGATGCGTACCAATCGTGCGTGGCACATCGCCGCACTTCTGACTGTCGCCTTTTCGCTCGTAGCCGCGCCTGCAGCCTTGGTGGCACAATCCTCTGAGCCTGTCCGTGCCGGATCCGGGATGGTCGTGTCCACGCAGTGGATCGCCTCAGAGGTCGGCCGCGACGTGCTCGCTGCGGGTGGAAACGCCGTGGACGCCGCGATCGCCACGGGCTTCGCGTTGGCCGTCACGCATCCCTCTGCGGGCAACATTGGCGGGGGCGGCTTCATGGTGATCCGCTTCCCGAACGGGCAGTCCACCGCAATCGACTTTCGCGAAAAGGCACCGCTCGCCGCAGACCCGTTGATGTGGTTGGACGAAAACGGGGAGTACTCATCTCAGATCCACCACCGCAGCCATATGGCCGTAGGTGTCCCAGGTACGGTCGCGGGCTTTGACAAAGCGCACCGGCTCTACGGCGACATGAATTGGGAGCGGCTGGTCTATCCTTCGGTCGCGCTCGCACAGGACGGATTCGAACTGAGTGGTCGCCTGGCCGGTGGGTTGAGTCGGCTCGTGGAGCGCACGAATGCTCATCCAGCGACGGTGGCGCAGTTCTCGAACAATGGGACGCCATTCGGAGAGGGCGAGACGTTCCGGCAAGCCGATTTGGGCCGAACTCTCCAACGCATCATGCTCGAGCGCCGAGATGGGTTCTACAGCGGCGAGACGGCGCGCCTCATCGCGGAAGAGATGGCCGCGAACGGTGGGCTGATTACTGAAGCCGACCTCGAACTCTATGAGGCGAGAGAGCGCAGCCCCATCAAGGGTACCTACCGTGGGTACGACATCATCTCGATGCCGCCCCCGAGTTCTGGTGGGGTGGCCATGGTCACGATGTTGAACATCCTTGAGGGATACGACCTTCCGTCGCTGGGGCATAACACGGTGCCGTACATCCATCACCTGAGTGAGGCGATGCGCCGCGGCTTCAAGGAACGAGCACAGTACTTGGCCGACCCGGACTTTGTGGACGTGCCGATCTTTGAGCTGACCAGTAAGGACCACGCTGCCGCGTTGCGGGCTAGCATTCTGCCGGACATGGCGACCCCGTCTCAGCCTTCGGATATCACGATGGGCTACGAGAGCCCGGAGACCACGCACTACTCAGTCGTGGACGGAAATGGGATGGCGGTTTCTGTCACGTACACTCTCGAATCTGGCTATGGCTCGGGGATCGTCGTGCCCGGTGGTGGCTTCTTACTCAACAATGAGATGGGTGACTTCAATGCCGGACCAGGCCTGACGAACGAAACGGGCCTCATCGGGACGACCCCGAACCTCGCGCGGCCCCAGCAGCGCATGCTCTCCTCCATGACGCCGAGCATCGTTGCGAAGGACGGGCGTCTGGTAGCTGTGGTTGGTAGCCCCGGTGGCCGCACGATCATCAACACGGTCATGCAGGTGATCCTGAACGTGGTCGACTTCGGTATGAACATTCAGGAAGCCGTGAACGCCAAGCGTATTCACCATCAGTGGTTGCCGGACCGGATCCGCATCGAAGGAGATGGTGCTTCGGCCGATGCCATCACGGCGCTTGAAGCGATGGGGCACACCGTCCAGATGGGTGGTGGGCAGGGGACTGCGCACTCGATCATGATCGACGCTCGGACCGGTGAACGGTTGGGTGCCGCAGATCCGAGGAATCCGGACGCTGGGGCGAGAGGGAACTGAGGGTCCGAGTCACGGTTTGTTGTAAATTAGAAACGAAGAACACGCTTGGAGACTGCTCCTGTTGGTTGATGGGTAGGGAAAGACCATGAGACATATGAGAACCGCGGTCGTTCTGACGGCCATGTTCACCTTTGGCGCAGCCGGCATGGTTGCCCAATCCACCGGGCCCTCGCACGCAGGGTATGACCCGAACGCCCCGCGTGACGGGCATTACCACAACGGCGAACTCGGTGAAAAGCTTCTCATTCTTGAATCGAATCTGAAGTGTGATTGTGGATGCGGGCTCGACGTGCACTCGTGTCAGTTCCAGATGCAGTGTGGGACCGCTCCGGTCTGGTCGGTTCGCATTCGGGAGGCGCTCGAAGCCGGTGAGTCCGTTGATGTGATCCAGGCAGGATTCGTTGCCGACTTCGGAAAGACCGTGTTGATGTCGCCACCGGCCGAGGGCTTCAATCTCGTGGGCTACTTTCTACCTGCGATCGCGATCGTGACCGCAGGCATGCTCTTGGGCCTGCTCACACGGCGCGGGACGCGCCGTGAGGACCTAGTGCCGATCGAGGAGCTGACGGACGAAGATGCTGCCCGCCTCGGCGCAGCCATGAAGAAGCTCGATGCGCTGGAGAGCCCTGACTGGTAAGTCGGTTATCGCGTCAGGTCCCATCGCTGCACGTATTCGACATCGAAGTCGTCTCGGGTTCTTCCGAGGATATAGTCGGCACCGATCTCGAAGACTTCTAAGTCGCTCGGTGTCTCGACGAAGCCCAGCACCCGGCCCTCACGGTCGAAGACGGTCCAGATGACCTGTTCGTCTCCAGGGAGTTGGTACTCCTGAACCCACAGGTGGCCAAGCGGATCCGACTTCACGTCGGCATAGGCAGGGAAGGCGTCGACTAGCGGCATTTCCGAGACGCGTTCCATCTCCTGAGCACGCTCTGCTGGGTCGCTGTCGGCGTACTGCTCTTGGAAGTACGCCTTTAGTTGATTCAGGGTCGGCGATGAGGCGAGGTGGTCCCGCCGGATGATGCGGGTTGGCATGCCCTCCGCATCGAAGACCTTCAATTCGTAGGTGTCGGTCGGGCTCACCACGACCCCGTCACCCCACGGAGTATTCAGGGTGTTCCGCCCGAACGGGTGTGTGAAGACGGACATGGATCCAGGGCTGGCTATCACGAACGCCTCTGTTCCCGGAAAGGCCCCGAACGACTGGGCGTCCTCACCCTCCGGAGAGATCGTGGCGTGTTCGTAGTCGAACCGCATCAGCCCCTCTCCGATTTCACCTGCCGTGAAGATTGCGCCGGACCGCACTAGGAGGCGCCCGTTGGACAAGATCCCTCGGAACTGCGGAGCGACCAGATCTTCGTTGTCATGAAGTGCGAATGTCCGCCCATGGACTCCATCCAGCCCGTAGACCGAGATCCGGCGCTGCCGGAAATCGAAGGCCATGATCGAGTCACCAGCCCATGCGTCGATCTCGATGGTCCCCGTGAACTCGCCGGGGCCTTCGCCCTCGCCGCCCCACGAGGCGAGGTGGACGCCCGCCGCGTCGAAGACCCTCATCTCGTTCGAGCCTCCGTTGACCACGACAATACGCCCGTCGTCGAGTCGCATGGCGTCCGACACCCGGAAGAGCTGGTAGGCTTCCTCACCCTCGAGTGTGCCAATGGAGAGCGTCGGGTCGGCTGAGATACTCCACGTGAGTCGCGAGTCCGGCTGCGGCATCTCGTTATCGACGATCGTGACGCCCGCGCTGTCGCGAACCACCGACTGCGGTGCGGATCGAGCGTCGTTCGACTCGGCGCACCCCGCCATGAGCCCGCTTGTTGCCACGACGACCAAAATGAGTCCGGTCTTCGTTCCCATCGTCCCATCCACCATCTGCTCCCGAGACGACTGCCCCGGAATCGTCCGAGTGTTACGACCCCGTCAGTCGTTCACATAGGTCAGGAAGTTGTTCGGATCGTCGTTCTCACCCCGAACCGTCTCCCAGAAGTGTTTCTGCAATGCGAGACCGACGGGCCCTGCAGTTCCCGCTCCGACCGGAATCCTGTCGACGCTCCGAACCGGGGTCACTTCCGCGGCCGTGCCTGTGAAGAAGATCTCGTCCGCTGTGTAGAGGCTCTCTCTAGGGACATGCTGTTCACGGACCGTGTAGCCGAGGTCGTTCGCCAACTGGATGACTGCGTGTCTGGTGATGCCGTTGAGCGATGTCCCGTCGAGGAACGGTGTGAGGACCACGCCATCCCGCACGAGGAAGATGTTCATCCCGCTGCCCTCACTCACGAGCCCATCGGGCCCAAGCGCGATGGCGTCCACGTACCCGTTCTCGAGCGCTTCCATCTTCATGAGCTGGGCGCTCACATAATGCCCCCCCGCTTTGGCGGCGACGGGGATCGTGTTGGGATGCGCCCTCCACCACGTCGACACACAAACGTCCACACCGTGTTTGAGCGCCTCTTCACCCAGGTAGGCTCCCCAGGGCCAGGAGGCCACATAAGAGTCGATGGGGCTGGCGTATGGGTTGAGGCTGATCGAACCGTAGCCCCGAAGGATCATGGGGCGGATATAGCAGGAATCCAGCTTGTTCCGTCGCACGACTTCGAGGATCGCCTCCTTGAACTCCGGAGGGCCGTAATCCTCTGGAGTCATGCGATAGACCTTCGCCGAGTCCATGAGGCGCCGGAGGTGCTGGTCCAGCTGGAAGATTGCTGGGCCCTTGGGCGTCTCGTAGGCACGAATTCCCTCGAAGACCGACGTGCCGAACTGGACGGCGGTACTCAGAAGGTGAAGCTGGGCATCGTGCCAGCCGATCATCTCACCGTTTTTCCAGATCCAATCCGATTCCTGAAAGCCGACAGCACCCATCAGTACAGTCCTTTAATCCAGCCGCCGTCCACAGCGACTGATTGTCCGGTTACGTAAGAAGCCTGCTCAGAACATAAGAATGCTGCTACCGCGCCTAGCTCTGGCGGGTCCCCCAGACGCCCCATGGGAATCTCGCCTTCCCAGCTCTCGTACGCGCCTTCAATCGTGAGACTTTCACGTTCGGCGACGGCTTCGGCCAAGTGGATCAGCCGCTCCGTGCGGGTGAACCCCGGCAGAACGTTGTTCACCGTCACGTTGAACGAGGCCACTTCGTTGGAGATCGTCTTCGCGAAGCCGGTTACGCCGGCCCGGATGGCGTTGGACAAAATGAGACCGGCCACTGGCTGCTTCACGGAGATCGAGGTGACGTTCACGATGCGACCCCAACGCTGCTCTTTCATGCCGGGCAGCACAGCCCGCGTGAGGTTCACCACGCTCTCAAAGTTCTGAGCGATGGCTTGGCTCCAGACTTCGGCGGAGTGATTCTCGAAGGGCCCGGCAGGTGGACCGCCCGTGTTGGTCACTAGAATGTCGATGGTGCCAAACGCTTCCTGAGCTGCCGCGACTACGGCGTCGACGCCGGCCGGATCCGTCAGGTCAGCCTCGACCATCTCGACGCGAACGCCTGATGCGGCAATGATCTCACTCTGGACTTGCTGGAGCTTTTCAGAAGACCTGGAGTTGATGACCAAGTTGGCGCCTTCCGCGGCGAGCGCGTCCGCGATGGCGCGCCCGAGCCCCGAGCTCGAACCACAGACGAGGGCTGTCTTACCCTTGATGCCGAGATCCATGTAGGTCAGTCCTCGTCGTGGAAGTAGGAATCAGATCCGTCCAGCCAGTCTTCGCGCGGCGGACTGAAGACATCCAGGTCGAACGTGTCTTCGAGCGCTTCCGCCCTATGCGGCACGTGGGACGGCAGGTAGAGGACCTCGCCGGCGCCGACTACACGCTCGTGATACCCTTCAGTGCCCTCGTCGCCGATCCAGAAGCGGAGCGAGCCGGTCACTATATAGGTCAATTGTTCGTTCTCGTGACTGTGTTTCGGTACGATCGCGCCTTTGTCTAGGTAGACATGGGCGAGCATCATGCGGTCTCCGGTGAAGAGCCTGCGCGTGATGTTCTCTTTGACCGTCTCCAGTGGGATGTCTTCCCACTTCTCGTGGCGAACGCCGGTGTCGCTCATCTGTGCTCCAGGGTCGATTGGCGGACCGGCCAATCGGCGGCTGGAGGCCGCCAATGTCAATGGCGACTGCGACTTCGGTTTGGCGGGGGGCGCCGCTTCTTTGCGCGGCGCCCCCGCTCAGACTTCGCTTCGTCCCTCAGTGAGATCGCTGCGTCCACTCTGCTCGCTCGCCTCGCAGGAAGCCAGGCCGCCAGCGTCACCGTCGCGAAGAGGACCGCGGCCGACGCTCCGATGACCAGCAGGTCACTGGGTTCGACCTGGAAGAGGAGCCCCTGAAGCGTTCGGGCGAGTTCCGCAGCGATCGCTATGCCCAACCCGCTCCCGATCAGCACGATGCCGATTCCTCGCGCCAGGACGAGCCGGATGAGTGACTCCGGACGTGCGCCTAATGCGATCCGAATGTCCATCTCTCGGACTCGTTGGGACGCACCATACGACACCAGGCCGTTGAGCCCGACGGCTGCGAGCAACAACGCGAGCCCGGAGAACGCTGCGATCAAGGCTCCGATCGTCCTTGTTTCACCCATCGGTGCAGTGATCGACTCTTGCAGGTTGCTCACCCGAACGGGGATGCTAGCATCGAAACTCGCAACGGCGGCCTGGAGGGGCTGCGGCGTCGGGTTCGCGCCCGCGCCCTTCACGTGCAGCATCATTGCGGGGGAAGAGTGAGCGAGTGCGGGGTGTTAGGCTTGCTACTCCGGAAGGACCGCCACGCCTAGCGTGAAGACGCCCACATCCGTGTGCCACACGATGTCACCGCTTGCGAGATCGACGGCCACGACTCCACCGCGAGACCTCGTGTCTCCTTCGTACGTCACGTAGGCGATCGATCTGCCCGGAGACAGAGCCACCCCGTGCGGATTCGCACCAGGTATCACCACGGATCGTGTCCCCCCTCTCAGCAGATCCACGATCGATACGGTGCCCGCCCCACGGTTGGCGATCACGGCTCTGTCCCGTCCGACCTCGATCTGAGCTCCCCCGTCGTCCGTGGAAAGGAGTGTTCGAGATCCCGGGTTGTTGAGGTCGAAGTCGACGACATGCGGCGCCGCCCCGAGGGTAAGGAAGAGCCGGCTATTGTCGCGCCATGCGACGTTCATTGGCTTGGCTCCTGCCTCCGTCGACAGGCGCTGGAAGTCGCTGAGATCTGCCGCGTCGAGGATCACGAGCTGATCGCCGGCGGCGCACGTCACTGCGATGAATGCCCCGTCCGGTGAATACGATGCATCGTGCGGAGCCGGACACACCTCAGGTGATGCGTGGATCGTGAGGTCTCGGGTGTTCACAAAAGCGATCTGGCTGTTCACACCGCCGCCACTCAACCAGTAATCGGGGACCGCAGCCATCTCGCCGTCGGGCGAAAGGCGGACGCGCGCGGCACCGCTCGTGGGCAGCGTGACTCGTCCCACCAGGCGCAGCCCCTCCGATTCATACTTCCACAGAGTGGGTTCGCCGTGGGAAAGAGTGACGTAGAAGTGCTGGCCGTCCGGCGAGACCGCGATCCCGTGGGGTTCGTCTCTTTCCCCGGGCCGCGGATCCAACCACAACGAGTCCAGCACCTCGCCCGTCGCCGCGTCTAAGACGAAGACCTGATCTGTGAAGCCTGAGGTTACGAGAAGCCGCCCGGAGGGCACTTCGGCACAGCCGGCCGCAACAAGCGCTACGGCCACGGACAGGACGAGGCGGTGCAGTGCGCCGCCCGGCCCGATCATCGCGGTGGCTCGAGCGCGATGAGCCCTTCGTTCATGTCGGAGACCCAAAGGAGGCCCTGGTGGAGCTGCGGTGTCCAAGAGCATGTAAAGGCCGTGGAGCGATCGCACGCTCCGGAACCGAAGTTGTAGAGAGCTCCGGTGATCTCGCGGCCTTGTCGGTCGAGCTGACCCATCAGGTCTCCACTCACATCCAGCGCGCGAAGCCCTTGGCCGTACCAAGCGAGGTAGAGCGTCGACTGTGATTCATCCAGCCAGAAATTGTGCGGTGGTTGACCCTTAATCTCATATGTCGCGACTTCGCGGGGCTCATGAAGGTTACGGACGTCCACAACGTGCATGACGCCGGGTGCGGAGAAGTCCTCCTCGCCGACGAACACATACCCAGCCTCCGGCCAATACCAGGCGTTGTGAGTTTGTCCGGACAAGTCGGACAGACGCGCGACCTCGACTGGGGTAGAAGGAGTTCCGCCTGCAATGCCGTGTCCGACGTCGAGAATGATTAGGCCTGCGTTCCAATGAGACAGGAATGCGAGCCCGTCTCGGACATACACATCGTGCAGGAACGATTCGCCCGCCCAGAATCGGGCGGCGACGGTGGGGAGGGATGGGTCGGAGATATCGAGAATCCGAAGGCCATTCCCTATGCCGTCCACGACGAGGTACGCGTAGTCACCGTCGATCCACACGTTGTGCACACCGGACTGCAACTCATCCGTGAATCGGCCGACAACCTCCGGCTCAAGCGGATCCGTAAGGTCCAGGATGGTGATGCCATTGAGCCCATTCGCAGATCCCTCGTGCGTCGCGATCGCCAACGTTCCGTCCGCGCGCACTTTCACGTCATTCACCGTTCGTGCGTCCAACTCGAGGGTGGACGACAGAGCCGGCGAGGCCGGGTCCGCGATATCCCACACGTTGAGCATGTTGCCGAAGCGCACCGAGTCGCCGACCTGGCGCGATCCCCAGGTGCCCGAGTAGGCCACGTCGCCGTGCAGCCAAAGATCCGAGGTGAAGCGCAGTGTTTCCCTCGCACGACCCACTGTTGTAAACGCTCCCTGGAGTCCTCGCTCAGAGACGTTGAAGGTCACGGCATCTTCCGCGTCGCCGACCTGGGCTGTGATCGTGACAGCCCCCGACTCGTAGGCGACGAACTGACCGGTCGCACCCACGAAGCCCGCGGTCGCGGGATTCAGCGTCCACGTAACCGGAGCGCCCTGAATCAACTCGCCGGCGTCGTCTCGTACCTCCACAGCGAGTCCGATGACATCGCCCGTCCGGATCTCCGTCGTGGACGTTGAGAGCGTCAGGCTGGCGGCCGCTTCTTCTTCGGCGCTCAGCACCGTGAAGTGGATGGTCACTTGAGCGCTGATACCACGGAGGCAGGAGCCAAGCCCATGAACGTCGCATGGCGCGACCCCACCGCTTGCGACGAGTACTGCGTCGTAGAAACCCGGCTGGAGCGATGCTTCGTTCGTGAGCCCCAAATGGATCGTGCGTGTGTCCCCCGGATTCAGAGTCGGCACTTCCGTTGGATCGCTCGTGATGTGCACGCCTGGCACCGTTGCGCCTGCTAGGTCTTGAACGACCCCTGAAATCATCTCGACGGGGCCGACGGACTGGCCTCCTGAATTCCGGATGTCAACTTCACCCTCACGGAGGGTTCCTAACTCCAGCACGGTCGCTGAGAAACTCAGCTCCGGCGGAAGCTGGGGCTCAGACGGCCCCCCACACGCCGCCCACGCCAAACCCGCGCAAAGTGCGGTCAGGAGACGGTGGATCGATCGTATGTTGGGCACGTGACTCATGCTGAAGGTGACGGAAGAGTCCTCCCAAAGAGCGACCCGTACCCTGAAATACGCTTCACGGGGTGAAGGTTGGCAAGGCAACTGCCGAGCTTCAACAGCTAGGGTGCCTTGTCTAGCTTACTTGGCTGCAACGCATCGGTGTGGAAGGTGGTGCGTTTCCGGTCGGTGATCCTCGTGGCATAGCGTCCGCGGTGGACGCTTTGGCCCGGAGGTTGCTGTGGTACGTAGGTGTGTGACCGGAATCACGTGCCAGGAAAGTGAAATCATGGATAGGACGACGATGAAGCGATATATGAGGGTCATCCCTCTCGCGGCTGTACTCATGGGCGTGGCATGCACCGAGGTGGATCTCACGGTGCCTTCCGCAGATGAGGTCGAGTCGTACTACACAGTGACCGGTAATCTCGAGAGCCGCGTGACCGGCAACGTGGCCACGATTCGCATCAGCCAGAGCGCACAACAGCTCCGGCGTGGCGGTTCGTTGTGGGCCAAGGTCGGCCCGTACGTCTACCTGTTCTCGGACGAAACTCACCAGCTCTTCGCGGCGTTTCCCGGACTGGCGGCAGTCCGGGTCGTAACGACGGTAGGGCAAGCTGAGGTAGCCACCGTGCTTCTCACACGGGACGAACTCACCGACGTGACGTGGAGGCGAGCCAAGAACCTCGCTGGGCGCGTCAGAGTCGAAGGGACAGAGCGAGTAACGCTCCTTCAGGACCTGGTTCGGTGGGGCGAACAGCACACCGAATTCGAGTACAACGCCCGGTATACACGCAGCCGTTAAGTCTCGCGTACGACGCGGGGTGATGGTCGCCACAACTCCATATAGAACGAAATGTCTCAGACCATCACAGTGATCCCGGGCGACGGAATTGGCCCTGAAGTCACGGACGCGACGATCACCGTACTCAAAGCCGCTGGCGCGGACCTCGAGTACGACATGCAGCAGGCCGGACTCATCGCGCTTCAGGAGCAACGCAACCCGCTCCCCCAGAGCACGCTTGATTCCGCGGAAGAGCATCGGATCATGCTCAAGGGTCCGCTCACGACCCCCTCGGGTTCCGGTTTTCGCTCCATCAACGTCGAAATGAGAAAGGCGTTCGACCTCTACTCCAACGTGCGGCCCGTTCGGACTCTCGTCCCCGGGGGGCGTTACGAGGACATCGACCTCGTCCTGATTCGTGAAAACACGGAAGGGCTATACGTCGGTGTCGAGCACTACATCGGGATGCATGGGGATCCGAGAGCGGCAGCTGAGTCGGTCATGATCATCACGCGCTTCGGCGCCGAACGGATCTGCCGGTACGCCTTCGAATACGCTCGCGCGAACGGTCGCAAAAAAATCACCCTGGCCCACAAAGCCAACATTCTGAAATACACCCAGGGGCTGTTCCTCGACGTCGGGCGGGAGGTCGCGAAGGAGTATCCCGACATCGAGTTTGAGGATCGCATCATCGATGCAACGGCGATGCTTCTCGTCCTCGATCCGTACCAATTCGATGTCCTCGTTATGGAGAACATGTTCGGTGATATCCTGTCGGACCTCATGGCCGGGCTCGTCGGTGGACTCGGCTTTGCGCCGGCCGGTAACATTGGGACTGACGCGGCCATGTTCGAAGCCGTGCACGGCTCAGCGCCTGATATCGCAGGGCAGGGCGTCGCGAATCCGACTGGCCTCTTGATGTCAGCGTGCATGCTTCTTGATCATGTGGAGCAGGAGGACGTCGCGACGCGCATTCGCGCTGCGGTGGATCATGTGATCATGGGCGAGACCCACCGCACCGTGGACATGGGTGGAAACGCCGGCACGAAGCAGTACACTGAGGCGTTGGTCCGAGCACTCAGCTAGAAGGCGCGCGCGGTACCTGGCACATCTCAGCAACAGACAGGAGTCCCATGGCTCGGAAGAAGACCACGTGGCGAGACCGGTTTCCCGAAGAGGTGACCTGCGTCCGCTGTCTTGAGGTTCAACCCCTAGTCGACGTGGACCGACTCCTTTGGTGCAACGACTGCTGTGCCTCGGCTCGCAACCGGGCTGGCTGGTGGGGCTGGCTGGGGGGGCTGATCTTCGGCGGAGCGATCTGGCTCTACATCTGGATCGTGATTCGCCCGACAGACCTCGTTATTGGTGGGTGGTTTGGTACGGTCGCGATGGCGATGTGGCTCGGTGCGAAAGCGTGTCGTGAGATCGTGTACGGAATCATGCGCTTCTCGAACGGCCGCGCCGTGGACGCCGTGCCGCCAAGCCTCACGGAACTCGAGGAGTAGCGATTCGACCGTCGGATTTCTTCGGTTCGAGGGTTACTTTGTGGTTAACCAAAGGCTGCGAGCCTTCCAATTCCGTCCGACCAACCTGACCGACCATGGCCCGCTTCGAAGGCATCGACTTTTATGACATCGACGCACTCCTCTCTGAAGAGGAGCGCATGGTACGTGACACGATCCGCTCTTGGGTTGAAGACCGTCTTATGCCGGTCATCAGTGACGCCTACATCAACCGGTCGTTCCCCACGGAGCTGATCCCAGAGATGGGGGAGTTGGGTGTGCTCGGTGCGAATCTCCCGGAGAAGTACGGGTGTGCTGGCCTTAACAACGTCGCGTACGGAATCATCATGCAGGAGTTGGAGCGGGGTGATTCCGGTATCCGTTCCTTTGTGTCCGTTCAGGGCGCGTTGGTCATGTACCCTATTTTCGCCTTCGGAAGTGAAGAACACCGCACCGAGTGGCTGCCGAAGTTGGCCACTGGAGAAGCGATCGGGTGCTTCGGCCTCACCGAACCGGACTATGGCTCGAACCCGTCCGGAATGATCACGACGGCGAAAAAGACTGACGATGGCTGGCTGTTGAACGGCGCCAAGATGTGGATCACCAACGGTTCGATGGCCGACGTCGCGGTCGTCTGGGCGCAGACAGGTGAGATTGGAGACACGAGGAGTATTCGTGGTTTTGTCGTTCCTACCGACACGCCCGGATTCAGCGCCAAGGACCAGAAAGGCAAATTGTCGCTCCTCGCGTCAGATACGAGCGAACTCGTGTTTCAAGACGTTGCGCTGCCCGACAGTGCGCTCATGCCGGACAGTGACGTCGGCCTCAAGGCCCCGCTCATGTGCCTCACGCAGGCGCGCTACGGGATCTCATGGGGTGTGGTCGGCGCGGCGATGGCGTGCTTCGACGAGGCGCTCTCGTACGCGAAGCAACGCGTCATGTTCGACACCACGATCGGGGCCAAGCAGATCCAGCAGGTTCGCTTGGCAGACATGCTTACGAGCATCACCCAGGGTCAGCTACTCACGTATCGCTTGGGTCGCATGAAGGACGAAGGGACGATGACTCCTCAGCAGGTTTCGCTCGCTAAAAGAGCGAACTGCGATATGGCTACGGATATCGCTCGTGAAGCGCGTAGGCTGCTGGGCGCCAACGGCATTCTCGCCGAATACCACTCGATGCGTCACATGGCCAACCTCGAGTCGGTCTACACGTACGAGGGCACGCACGACATTCACTCGTTGATTCTCGGCCAGAAGTTGACCGGTACGAGCGCCTTCTAGAACCGACCCGTGACAAAGTAAGGGACGGCGGACCACGACTGGGCGCTTATTTCACCAGCCGTCCAGCGTCGACCCAGGTGTCGCCGTCTATGGTTACCGTGGCGTCCACGAAGAAATTCCAACGGACGTATCCTCCGCCCACGTTCCCTCCGAGTTCAGTGTTGTCGCCCAGAGAGAGGCGCACCACGCCGGCCCCGTATCCATAGTATGGAATCCAGCTCTCGCCTTCCGTCGGGATGGCGAGCAGCGGGTTGAAGCCGAGCGCGAATTCTCGGAATGCACGTCCAGCGGGCCCTGCGTTGTCGATCTCTGACATCGCTGCATCGGCACCGACGTCCGCATTGAGCGAGGTCATGACCCCGCGCTCGAATTCCAACGTCAGGTTCTGTGTGGGCTCGCCATCCCACTGCGAAGGCGGGAAGACAATCGTCCCGTTCACACTCTCTTCGATGGGGGCTACTCGAATCGCTCCGGCAGGCAGCTCGATTTCGCGATCGATGAGATTTCGGCCCTGTGCGGCCCGTGCAGCGCTCGCATTCCCATCTTGTTTCGTTACCGGGCGATCTCCGATTTGGAATGAGATATCGGTGCCGGCCGGGGTCGTCACTCGGACCGTCGATCCCCGCGAGGCTTCTTCGAACGCGAGTTGGACGGCAGCCAGTGCGGTGTAGTCGGTGTCTGCGAGCACGCCCTGGTAAAACGTGTCGACCATGTCGTTGATTTCACGCTCTGCGCCGTCGATGTCGTAGGCGCCCAGCCAGTGGAAGTGCACCGTCCGTCCGGTGTCACCTCTGAGGATGTCCTGCATGGCCGTGTAGACGCGGTGCCCTGTATTTGCGCCCGGCATCATGACGGCTGCGTCCACGTCCGCGAGCAATTCCCCGAGTTGTTCGTTCGGGGCCTCGTGGAGGTTCGCAATGAAATCGGTCTCCCACTCGGCTGGCAGACTGCCGGCCTCTGCGAAGGCGCCTAGATCGACAGCTCCTGCCGCAGTGATTCCATCCCGCAGGGGCTGCACTAACCCGTCGAATCGACCAGGCACGCCCACGAGAAGCACTCGTTCACCGGCCTGTAGGTCCAATTGATCGAGGATGTGGCCGGCGGTCCGCTCGAAGTCGATTCCGCCGCCCACGGCGACCTGGGTCGCGGACTCCTGAGCTTCGTCTCCGGCTTCACCCCCACAGGCTACGAGGACGGTCGTCAGTGTCAGGACTGCGGCGAAGGCGCGCATGGAATGTCTCGCTTCATTTGAAGGCTTCGCCCATCGGGCTTAATCGGGATGGGCCACGCCGATATCTAGCACTGTGACGTCGGGGTGCGCGACTCCGGGTTCGGCCTCATCTTCCTCGTTGCGCAAACCCCCTCTCGCTCTGGAGGCCTTGAAGGCCCTGATGCGTCTCTCTTCTGTTTGGCATCGCGTTCATCTCCGCCGCTGAGCCAGCAACGATCTCGCCCATGCCCAGGATCTTCATCGACGCCGACTCGTGCCCGGTTAAGGACGAGACCTACAAGGTTGCGAAGCGTTGCGGGTTGGATGTGGTCCTGGTCGCAGCCCAGTGGCTCCGAGTTCCGACCGAGCCCTGGATCTCGCTGGAAGTGGTAAAAGACGAGGGCCAACTCGACGCCGCAGACGATTGGATCGTCGATCATGCGGAGGAACAAGACATCGTGGTCACTGAGGACATCCTCCTCGCCGGTCGATGCCTGGAGAAACGCGCCCGAGTCGTGAGCCCCCGCGGGAGAATCTTTACAACCGATTCGATTGGGGAAGCCATCGCGATTCGGGAGCTGATGGCAGACCTGCGCGAGACCGGGGAAGTAACCGGGGGTGCGGCGCCATTCGACAAGCGCGACCGCTCCGTCTTCCTGCAGCGGCTCGACGAGCTGGTACAAAAGTCCCTGCGCGCGGATCCGCGTATCTAGAGCAGAGGCCCGCGCGGTTCTGCGCGCGCTCGTTTCGCTCAGGCCCACCGCGGTCTCCGACCTTACGACCTGCCTCCCAAGCGTGAGTATCGATCCTACGTCCTCGGGCGGCTCGCAGGGGATTTGGACCCCTAGGGACACGACTCCTTACCTACGATGCGGGATCCTTCTACGGAATTGTCTGTAGGACGAAGTCCTATTGTCTGAGGGGAAGTTCCCGGTACAGAAAAAGCGCTGCCGGAAGAGGTTGACCGTTTCGTGCCCCCGGGTACCTTTTACGGCTCCAGACTGAGTTCCTCGTCTGGGCAAATGCCGCCTCGCTAGCTCAACTGGCAGAGCAACTGACTCTTAATCAGTAGGTTCGGGGTTCGAGTCCCTGGCGGGGCACTCGGGCAAAGTGAAGCCCTACAAGCACTTATACGCTTGTGGGGCTTTGTTTTGTCCTTGGCAATCAGCGGCTAAGTGAGCCATGAGTGAGCCACAGGACTGATTTCGAGTGCTACTTTCGATACCGGCTGACAGCGGCGATCGCTGCCGGAGTGGCCGTAGTCTTCCCGAATCATTAGGTGCCCCTGACGGAGAAGGTTTCCGTTTCGGCTTCCTTGCCGTATGTCGATGTTATCCCGATTCGGCACAGCCACTGAGCAGATTTCAGCAGAGGTATATGCGCCGCTTATACGAACTACATGGTCGTCCTGCTAGGTAGTGCGAGGCACCAACCCCACCGCTCTGGCTTCGAGCGGAGCCTCATTGGGTCAGCCCGTCGCGAAGATCGCCGACCGCTGGGTACAATCAGTCTCGCTCAAACGAAGTGTGGTCGAACTTCAGCGAGTTGGCGTTCTCGGTAACGATACGGACGGTGTCACCCTCCACGCCTCCAGGCACTTTGATCTCGATCTCCATCGTCACCAGTCCACCAGAACTGACCATTCTCAACGCTATCAGAACGAGCACGAACAGCAGGGCTTTCTTCATGCCCTCATTCTGCCCCTACCCGACTCGTACCCGCAACTCAGGACACGCAGAACACTGCTAGCTAGGTGTGGCTGGGTGCCACGGAGGGGGGCTAGTTGTCGCCGGGGGGATGCGCCTCTAGCCACTCGCGGGACAGCCGTTGGGATTCGTCTATTTGTTCGCGAGTCATCCGCTGTTCGAGGATGTCTTTAGCTCCCTGTGAATCCTGCTCTCCTTCGCCCGCGCAATACGTTCCCGCGTGCGAGAGGGGACTGCCTATGTCTAGCCGGAGAGCGTTGACGCCCAAGATGGCTC
>Ga0114996_10000252_pt1 | contig 74954 bp, 75 predicted proteins | sample ArcticOcean_MG_C_4_FD_87039 | JGI IMG/M metagenome (GOLD analysis project Ga0114996, IMG submission 87039) | Marine microbial communities from western Arctic Ocean - ArcticOcean_MG_CB4_134 | ecosystem: Environmental > Aquatic > Marine > Oceanic | place: Arctic Ocean: Canada Basin | collected...
AAAAAGAGAGTAAAAAAAGTTAAAGCTCCAGAAGCCGAAGCCGAAGCAGCTCCAGAAGCCGAAGCCGAAGCAGCTCCAGAAGCTGAAGCAACAGCCAAAATAACAACTAAAAAGAGAGTAAAAAAAGTTAAAGCTCCAGAAGTAACTGACGACTCAAGCGATAAAGCTAACTAAATGCCTACTCTTAATAAGGAGATAATAATGAGTATTTCAGCTCAATTAGTAAAAGAATTAAGAGAGAAAACCGGCGTTGGCATGATGGACTGTAAAAAAGCCCTTAATGAAACCAAAGGGGATGTAGAGAAGGCTATCGATTATCTTCGTAAATCTGGACAAGCAAAAGCAGATAAGAAGGCAAATAGGATTGCTGCAGAAGGCGCCATTTTAATTGGAAGTGATTCAGCTAACAAGACAACTGTAATGCTTGAAATTAATAGTGAGACTGATTTTGTAGCAAAAGACCAAAAGTTTTTAAGCTTTGCTAATCGAGTCTTAGAGGCACTAATAAGAAGCGATGTTGATTCTGTTGAAGCACTAAGTGAATTAATTTTGCCAGGTTCTGGTTCTGTAGATGAAGCTAGAAAGCAGCTTATAGCTGAAATAGGAGAAAATATCTCTATACGAAGATTTATGCGTTATTTATCTAGCAATACTCTTGGTAGCTATAGTCATATGGGAAGAATTGGTGTGATTGTAGAGATTGATGGTGGAGATAATCAGCTTGCCAAAGACATTGCAATGCAAGTTGCTGCCAATAATCCAGCGTATCTTGATGCTTCAAGCATTCCATCTGAGGCTCTTAATCGTGAGGAGGATATCTTGACTGCTCAAGCTATAGCTGAAGGCAAGCCTAGAGAAATAGTAGAAAAAATGATATCAGGGCGGATTGCTAAGTTTGTAGGGCAGGTAACTCTGCTTGGGCAGCCATTTATTAAGGACCCTGATATTTCTATAGAAAAGCTTATTTCTAAGTCATCTGCAGCTGTGGTATCTTTTACTAGGTATGAACTTGGTGAAGGCATAGAGAAAAAAGTTGATGACTTTGTTGAGGAAGTAAGAAAGCAATCTGGAATTAGTTAGTTAGTGAGTTAAATTTGTCAAAATATAAGCGTATTCTTTTGAAATTAAGCGGGGAGGCACTTCTCGGCGATAGAGATTTTGGCATTGATCCTAAAATCATAAATAAAGTCGCTGAGGAAATCGCAAGACTAACCAAGAAGAAAGTTGAAGTCAGTATAGTAGTTGGCGGCGGCAATATTTTTAGAGGTGAAAACCTTGTCCAATCTGGCTTTGATCGTGTCAAAGGAGATCAGATGGGAATGCTGGCAACAGTAATGAATGCCCTTGCCCTTCAAGATGCGCTTATGAATACTGATGTTCAGGCCAGGGTAATGTCAGCTATTTCTATTCATGAAGTTTGTGAGGATTACATTCGGTTAAGGGCAATTAGGCATCTCGAGAAAGGCAGAGTGCTTATTTTTGCCGCAGGCACAGGTAACCCGTTTTTTACAACTGACACTGCTGCAAGCTTGAGAGCTATAGAAGTTAATGCAGAGATACTGATTAAGGCAACAAAGGTTGATGGTATATATAATTCAGACCCTAAACTAGATAGTAAGGCAATCAAGTATGACAATATTACTTATTCTGAAATCCTAAATAAAAATCTAAAGGTAATGGACGCTACTTCAATTGTTTTATGTCGAGATAATAATCTTCCAATAGTAGTTTATGATTTATTTAAAAGTGGAGACTTAGAAAAAATTGTTGAAGGTGAGCATATTGGCACAATGGTGAGTTAATTTATGACAGTAGATATAGATATGTATGCTAGCGCTGAAGGCAGAATGAGTAAAACATTAAGTGCTTTTGAGGATGAACTGAAGAAGATCCGTTCTGGTCGCGCGAGCACAGGCCTAGTAGACCATATTCATGTTGATTATTATGGGTCGCAGCTTCCAATCAATCAGGTGGCAAACGTAACCACCGAAGATGCGCGTACTATATTAGTCACTCCTTGGGAAAAATCAATGTTAGCTGTAATTGAGAAAGCAATACTTTCTTCAGATATTGGGTTAAACCCTATCGCTTCAGCTTCCAACCTTAGATTGCCAATACCTTCTATGACAGAAGAAACTAGAAAAGAAATTGTAAAGCTAGTGAAAAATACAGCTGAAAATTCTAGGGTATCAATAAGAAATATACGTCGTGAAATAAATAATGATTTACGACAAAAATTAAAAAATAAAGAGATTACTGAAGACGATCAAAAAAATAGCGAAGATAAAATACAGTCAATGACGGATAGCTTTGTAAAGAAAATTGATGATCTTCTTTCTAAGAAAGAAGAGGAAATTCTGTCTATATAGTATGACTAAACAAAAGAATACCCCTAGTCACGTTGCCGTTATTATGGATGGTAATGGGAGATGGGCAAGTGAGCAATATCTTCCAAGGATTTTAGGACATAAGGCAGGTATTGAGCCAGCCAGGATTTGTATTAAAGAAGCTGTTAAACACGGCATTTCTCATCTTAGTCTCTTCATGTTCTCGACAGAAAATTGGAATAGACCTTCGGAAGAAGTAAGTGCAATTTTTAATCTCCTTACGGACACATTAAATAATGAGATTAAGGAGCTTCATCAACAGCAAGTTAGAATAAGGTTCATAGGTGATAGTGCTTTATTACCCGATGGTCTTAAGGTTGCTATTGCTAAATCAGAGGAGCTCACAAAAGAGAACGTAAAGCTCAATCTATATTTAGGTCTTTCATATGGTGGGCGGTGGGATATTGTTAACGTTACAAAAAAGTTGCTTTCTAGCAAAGCTGTAGAGTTAGATCAATTAACGGAATTGATGCTTGATGAAGCATTTAAAGAAAATTCTATCCCAGATATTGATTTATTGATTAGAACTGGGCGACAAAAACGTATTAGTAACTTTGCACTATGGCAAATGGCTTATGCTGAAATTTTGTTTTTAGATCAATTATGGCCAGATTTTGATGAAAAAAACTTTGGAGCAGCGTTAGATTATTTCAAAAATATTGATAGACGTTTTGGTAAAATAAAAAATGTCTAGTCAACTTATTAGGCGAATATTTACATCGATCATTTCGATAATTTTTGTTTGTAGCGTTATTTTCATAATGCCTTCTTTTTATGTTTACATATTTGTTCTTTTATTGTGGATTTATGCTGCTTTTGAGTTAATCAGGCCTACAGTAGGCGGCAGCTATTTTAAGTTTTTTATCTTTTTAATCTGTATTTTTTTCTTTTTTGGTGGGGAGTTAATTAAATATTTAGATTTAACATGGATCGCTTTGTTTATTGTCATCGCCTTAAATATTATTTTAGGTATTGATTTTATATTTATTCGCAGGAGGTTAAGACCAAATTTAATTTTTACTGCTGCATATATAAATTTATGGCTTTCTCCTTTAATGTTAATTTACTTCATTGAAGTAGTTAATCAACCAGTTTTAGTTTGGGTTTATTGTTTAACTGTGATTTCACATGATTTGGGTGGCTTTGTTGGAGGTAAAATATATGGCAAGAACCCTTTATCACCAAATATTAGTCCAAACAAAACTATTGAAGGCCTAGCTTTTGGTTATCTATTGGCATTATTCATATCATTAATACTCTATGCCCTAATGGAGTCATCGCTGCAGGTAATTTTATCTATGATGACTTTATGCTTTGTAGGTGCATTGATTGGCGATCTCATAATGAGTGCCTTTAAACGGATTTATGAAATAAAAGATTTTGGTACAATTTTACCTGGTCATGGGGGGCTTTTGGATCGGGTTGACAGCTGGTTGGGGGCTGCCCCATTTGCTTATCTTCTGACCCAGCTCAATTAACTCTTTTTGCTTTATAGGTTAAACTAGATTTATGATCATACTGACCTCAATCGTTGGCTTTTTATTAGCCATAGGTGTATTAGTTTTCATCCATGAGCTTGGGCATTATTTGGTTGCTCGGTATTTGGGCTTTAAGGTTGAAAGCTTCTCTATTGGTTTTGGAAAGCCAATCTTTTCTTTTACGAGACTTGTAACTAATAAGAGTGGTTCCATTTCCGACGAAATTAATTATAGGTTGTCAATATTACCGCTTGGAGGTTATGTCAAAATTCTTGATGGAAGAGATCTCTCGCCTCAGGATAAAGATTATGAAAGATCTTTTATTGCTGCTTCAAAGCGACGCCGATTTATGGTGTTATTAGCTGGGCCGGCTTTTAATTTAATTCTAGCTGCATTTATTTTTTTAATTTTAGCGTTGTCAGGGTCACAAAAGCCCTTGCCTTGGATTGCCGGTATTGAGATGGGTTCACCAGCTGCTATATCGGGCATGGACATTAATGAAAAGATTACATCAGTTAATGGCCGGCCCGTTGTAGATATTGGTAGCCTTAGCTTAATCCTGATTGACGAGGTTACAACATCAAATGATATAGAAATTGGTGTTATATCCTTGGATGGAGCAGAAAAAAAATACACGATAAATATTGATGAAATGAGTAAAGCATTAACTGAACCAGGCAATTTGTTTCCTGCGCTAGGTATAAAGCTCGGAGCTCCAGTAATGCCAGTTATTGGTGAGGTCATTGTTGATTCCCCTGCTAGCAATGCAGGCTTACTAGCTGGGGATAGGGTTATTTCTTTTAATAATATTGATATTATTAATTGGTTTCAATTGGTAAGCCTTATTCGATCTCATCCAGGTGAAACTGTGACTATGGAGGTCATGAGAGATGGATTGATGATAAGCTTGCCTACTTCTTTAGGTGTTCAATCTACAGATGGTTTAGATTATGGCAGGTTGGGCACTACAGTCGACCAAGTAAGTTTAGATACGGCACTAGGTATTGGTTATATTAATACTAGAGATAATATTTTTAGCGGCACAGTAAATGCGGTAGTTAAGACATATGAAATGTCGGCCCTGACTATCAAGATGTTGTATCGCATGGTGCTAGGAAAAGTTTCCATTGAGAATATATCGGGCCCTATTAGCATCGCCTCATTTGCAGGCGATACCATGTCATATGGGGTGAAGCCCTTTTTAGGTTTTCTTGCCATTATCAGTATTAGTTTAGGGGTGCTTAATCTTTTACCAATTCCTATGCTTGATGGTGGTCAAATCATGCAGCTATTTATTGAATATGTAAAAGGAAGTCCTTTATCTGATAAAAGCTTATTAATAGGACAGCAAATGGGAATGGTTATGATCGTATTGTTGATGACTATTGCAATCTTTAATGATATAAATCGATTCGTGCTTTAACATGCGCGTACATTTAATTTTTTATAGTAATGAGCAAGTTTAAAAATGAGCAAGTTTAAATATTTACCGATTTTTTTATGTGTCTTCTCAGTCTTTAGTCAGGATTTAGCTTGGGAGGTACAGGGTATCCGTATCGAAGGAAACCAAAGAATTACAACCGGAACAATATTAAATTATTTAAATATCTCGGTGGGCCAAGACATCACCAGCCAGGATATTCAAGAGTCTATTCGGGCGCTCTACAGCACCGGCTTTTTTAGAGATATAGAGGCAAGAAAATTAGAAAATTTATTAATTTTAAATATAATGGAACGCCCATCGATTGCTGATTTCACAATTGAGGGAAATGAATTAGTAAGCGAGGAGGATCTTCAAGGCCCTTTAGCGGAAGCGGGTTTATTGCAGGGAGAAATTTTTACTCAGTCTACTCTCGATGAAATTGTCATGGCTTTAACTGATCAATATTATAGCCTTGGTCATTATGCCTTAGATATACAAACTGACGTGACAGATAATCCTAATAATACTGTTTCCATCGGCATCAATATGATTGAGGGTGACAGAGCTAGAGTTTCGTCTTTTAATATATATGGAAATGCTTCATTCAATGATAATGAATTATTAGAATTACTTGAGATGTCGACCGGTGATTGGCTCTCTTGGTTTAGCAATGATGATCGATATTCTTCTGGTGTGCTAGAGACAGATCTTGAGACGCTCAGATCATTCTATATGAACCAAGGTTATGCTGACTTTCAAATCACAAATACTAATGTATCTATCTCCCAGGGAAATGATGAAATTTTTATTTCTATTAATTTGAGCGAGGGAGATCAATATAACATTGGCGATATAGGTGTCGCCGGTAGTTTCGAGGAAGATCGAAATACCTTAATGGACTTATTATTCATTAACTCAGGAGAGCAGTACTCACAAGCACGCATTGCTCAAAATGAAGAATTATTAAGAAGGTTCTTTAGTAGTAATGGGTTTGCTTTTGTTCAAGTTACAGGGATTACTGAGGTTAATGACGATAATAAGTTAGTTGATTTGACTTTCTTTGTTGATCCCCAAGAGAGAATCTATGTTAGAAGAATTGGATTTAATGGCGTTAACAGTACAAATGATGAAGTATTGCGGAGAGAGTTGCGACTGTTTGAAGGTGGGTTCTTGTCAAACGACCTTCTTGATCGATCGCAAGTAAGGCTCCAACGGCTTCCTTTTTTAGAGACTGTAGAATATGAAATAGTTCCCATACCAGGAGTTAATGATCTTGTAGATCTTGAGTTTACTCTAACTGAGAGAATACCGGGTCAGTTTGGAGGTGGCTTAGGTTATTCAGGCTTATATGGCGCATCCATTAATGCCAATGTTATTCACAGTAATTTTCTTGGGCGAGCTGAGCGTGTATCGCTGAATTTAAGTTATGGTGAATTTGCAAAAATATACAGGTTATCGCATTCCAATCCATACTCAAACGAACATGGTGTTTCGCGACAGATTAGTTTTTCATATAGAGACTTCAAGCGATTTACCACCGAGAGTTCCGATACCTCATTGGTAAGTGGTACGACAGGACTGATGTATAGTATTCCAATTTCTGAAGTTCAAAGCTTTCGTTATGGTATGAACTTGCAGAGATACACCATGAGCACTAGCCCATACAGTTCAGACCAAACGAGGCAGTGGGTTGAATCACAGCCGGACGCGGAAGGATTGGGGACAGAATATTTAACTTCTATAACTGATACTGCTGAGTTGGTATTAGGCTGGGGATTTGATACTAGGGATAGATTTTTATTTCCAACGAGAGGCACTCAACTAGGCATCAACATTAATACAACTGTCCCAGGCGGGGAAACAGAATATTATGTTGGCACATTTGACTTCAGCAATTACTTGCCAATTTATCGAAATTTTATTTTACGAAGCGCAGTGAAGTTATATTATGGAGATGGTTATGGCGACACAGAGGGCCCCCCGGTATATAGAAATTTTTATGGCGGTGGGTCTAATTCCTTTAGAGGCATTAAGGACAACTGGTTGGGGCCATTAGACTCAAGAGGAAGACCATTTGGTGGTAATGTGTTGGTTTCAGGGCAATTTGATTTACTTTTCCCAACTATTGAGGCTTTTCAAAATATGCGTTTTGGCTTCTTTTTTGACGTTGGAAATCTATTTACAACCGCAGATATTAATTTTAATGATAAGCTTGGTGATTCAATTAGTTATGATGTAGATTATAATAATTTAAAGCAGTCCTTTGGTATCGCTGCAGAGTGGTTGGCTCCAATGGGTTTGCTTAAGTTTAGTTTTGGAAAAATTCTTAATGTACAAGAGGAAACTGATAGATATTATGGTGATCGTACAGAAGAATTTCAGTTTACAATGGGTAATGCTTTTTAAATGAGGGAAAACATGAAAGTTAATAAGTTCTTTTTAATTTTAGTTATATCAGGAATGGTTGGCTCGCTAAGCGCTCAAACAATTAAGATTGGTGTTGTAAATGTGCAGCAGTTGTTAGAGCAGGTGCCACAGGCACAATCAGCAACAATTGCACTGCAGAATGAATTTGCAGGTGAGCAGCGTGAACTAATAGCACTTCAGTCAGAGTTACAGCAATTGACAGAGCGTTACGAGCGAGATGGGCCTGTTATGGCTGAAGGTGAGCGTATAGTATTAGAGAGAGAGCTTCTTCAAGTTCAGCGTGATTTTGAACGTGAATCTACAACTTTTTCAGAGGATTTAAATATACGCAGAAATGATGAGCTTAATTTATTGCAGAGAATAATATTTGAGCAAATTCAACTTTATGCAGAAACAGAAAGCTACGATTTAATTGTTGCGGATGCGTTATATTATAGCGCTGCTACTGATATTACAGATCAGTTACTTGATGCAATGCAGGAGCTTTTCACGGCTGACTAGCTAGTAAGTTGATTGGGTGCCAACAATTATTGAAATACCTCTAGAAGAAATAGCGAGTAAGTTTAATCTTGAATCGTTTGGAGATAGTAGGATTCTGATTTCTGGAGTAGCAAGCTTAAAAAAGGCAAAGCCTGACCATATTGTTTTTATTCAAGATTCTCAACATCTCAAATCGTTAGAATCGAGTGCAGCCGGTGCTGTTATTATAGGTGATAATCTCGAACACCCAAAAGATATACCATTTATCATTAGCGAACATCCTTATCTTGATTTTATTAAAATTGCTAAATTATTTATACAGAAGTATGAGATTTATTCGTCTCAAGATGAAACTGAATACCAATCTTTAGATTCAACCGAAGGGGTAAAAGTTCATACCACCGTCAGCCTTGACCCGAGTACAATTATTCGGGAAGGAAGCATTATTCATCCTAATGTGGTGATTGGAAAAAATGTAACTATTGGCGGCAATGTTAGTATTCATCCTAATGTAGTTATCTACGATAGTGTGGCTATAGGTGATGAGGTAACAATACAAAGTGGTGCAGTGATAGGTTCTCAAGGATTTGGTTATCTTGAGACTAAAGAGGGTTGGCTCGAAATTCCACATTTAGGAGGCGTCAAGATTGGTAATAATGTCATGATAGGTGCAAATTGTACTATTGATAGGGGAACCCTTGATGATACTGAAATTGCTGATGGAGTTAAGTTAGATAATTTAGTTCATGTTGCTCATAATGTTTATATTGGTGCTAATACGGCAATTGCAGCAACAACAGGTATTGCTGGAAGTACTATTATAGGAAAAAATTGTAAGGTTGGTGGAAGAGTGTCAATTATGGGACATATAAATATAGCAGACGATGTTACCCTAACAGCTAATAGCTTAATTACTAAATCAATCTTAAAGTCTGGTATTTATTCAGGAGGTATCCCATCTGAGGAAGTACGCGTATGGCGAAAAGTTATAGCGAAGCTAAAAAGAGAGGCAAAAGGTGATGCCTGACGTTAAATATATTCTTAACAAGCAAGAAATTGAAAAAAGAATCGCTCATCGATATTTGTTTAGCTTACTTGATGGCGTTACGGAGTTAACACCAAAACATTCCATATGTGCACATAAGCATCTTTATGAAGAGGATGAGCTTTTAAAAGGTCATTTTCCAGAAAATCCTGTTATGCCAGGCATATTAACTGTAGAGTCTTTAGCTCAAGCAGCGGGAGTACTGGTTTATGAATCGGTAGATCCAAATGAGCAAAGGTTTATGCTTTATCTTGTTGCTATGGAGGTCTGTAAATTTAGGGCTCCAATCTATCCACCCGCTGATATTTTTCTGCACGTAAGGCTAGAAACTAAAAAGAAGATGTTTTGGAAATTCTATTGTGAGGCTATTGTTGATGATAAGGTAGTGGCCGAGGTAACAATGACCCAAGCACCTGGGAAGTATATATGATTCATCCTACCGCAATTATAAGCCCCGATGCTGAGATTGATTCTGATGTAACTATTGGCCCCTTTTGCATTATAGAGTCTGATGTCAATATTGGTTCTGGTACAAAAATTGGCGCGCATTCATTTATAGGTCGCTATACCTCTATTGGGGAAGGAAATAAGATCTTTAATTCAGTTTCTCTAGGGGGCATCCCACAAGATAAAAAATTTAATGATGAAAAAAGCATCTTAAAAATTGGTGATCATAATACCATTAGAGAGTTTGTAACAATTAATAGAGGCACAGCTGATGGAGGTGGTGCAACAATATTAGGTAACCAAAATTGGATTATGGCTTATGTACATATAGCGCACGACTGTTTGATTGGAAGTCATAATGTATTTGCAAATAAAGCAACACTGGCAGGACATGTAGAGATAAGAGATTCAATTACTTTGGGTGGTGCAGTCAATATACATCAGTTTGTGAAAGTTTCCTCATATGCATTTTTGTCAGTTAATTCATATATTAATATGGATATCTTGCCATATGTTATAGCACAAGGAATTCCAGCTAAGATTCGAGGACTTAATAGTGAAGGGCTAAAACGCCACGGATTTACTGCTAATGATTTACAGGATATAAAGATGGCCTATAAGATAATTTTCAAGAACAAAATAACCTTAAAAGAGGCCTACGAAGAAATAAAAATGATTGCCGAGAAAAAATCAAAACTAAATTTATTTTTAGAAGCGATTGATGGATCAAACAGAGGTATTGCTCGATAAACCATGGAGGAAGAGACCTCTCAGCCATTAGTTTTTGTCATAGTTGCTGCGGAAGAATCTGGCGATAGAATTGGCGCCTCCTTAATAAATTCAATTAAGTCTCAATATCCAAATGCTGTTTTTTATGGAGTTGCTGGAGAAAAGATGCAAGCTGAAGGGGCTATCGCATGGTATTCCATTAAAGATTTCTCGGTGATGGGCTTTATAGATGTGCTTAAAAATTATCGTAAATTAAGTGGCTACATAAAAAAAATAATAGCCTTAAGTAAATCGATAAATCCAGATTACTTTATAGGTATTGATGCCCCTGACTTAAACTTTAGGTTTCACAAGCCATTTAAACAAGCAGGGATAAAAAATATTCAATATGTTAGTCCACAGTTATGGGCATGGAGAAAGAGTAGGGTAAACTTTGTAAGACAATACATTGATATGACCCTATGCTTATTTCCATTTGAGCATAACTTCTATCACAAAAATAACATACGCTCACTACTAGTCGGACATCCGCTTGTAGCAAATATAAAAAAAGAGATTCAAACAGGGGTCTCGAGAGACAATACTCTCGATAGTATTGCCTTAATGCCTGGCAGTAGGAGCCATGAAATTAAATATCATTTGCCAATAATGATAGATATTGCCAACGTGGTTTCACGGAAAAAAAGTAACATATCCTTTAAGTTTATATTGCCTAATGATTTTTGGGGAAAGAAAGTTGAAGCAATGATCAAAGCTTACCAAATTGAATTTAACTATTTGATCTATACAAACAATCAATATAGACAATTGTCTGAGTCAAAATTAGCAATAATTGCCTCTGGAACCGCTGCTCTAGAATCAGCACTTTTAGGCGTTCCAACTGCAGTAATTTATAAGACACACTGGTTAAATTATTTAATTTTTTCTCTTTTTGGGGTTACTAAGCGCGAATTTTATAGCCTGCCTAATATTATTTTCCAAAGGGAATATTTTAAGGAATTTATTGGCATGACAATTAATAAAGCTCAGCTAAAAAGTCATATTTTTGAACTATTAAATTTAAATAAAAATAATATCTCTAGTTTTAAAGACGGGCAATCGTATCTTTTAAATACCCTGTCTCCAATCGATGAAAAGTTAATTGTTAAGGCTATTTTGGACCTTTAGGCAAATGAACCTTGTAGGCATTGATGAGGTAGGTAGAGGAGCCCTTGCAGGCCCAGTTATTGCCTGTGCGCTTGCAAACGTTTCTTACGCTATACCCGTTAAGGATTCAAAATCCCTAAGCCCTAAAAAGAGAAGCGATATTGCTAAGAAAATTAGACTCAGTGATGCTATCTTTAGTTTTGGCGAGTGCACACATGCTGAGATTGATAATATGAATATACATCATGCAACTCTAGAGGCAATGAAGAGGGCTGTTTACGGTATATCATGCCTGCCTTCTAAGGTGTGTGTTGATGGATGCTTCGCCCCAATTTTAGATAAGTTTAAAACTATTTCTGTTGAAACTATTATCAAGGGTGATCAAAAAATAGAAGAGATCATGGCTGCTTCTATACTGGCTAAAGTATATAGAGATAACTTAATGAATAATTTTCATACTTTATATCCTTCTTACGGCTTTAACAGAAATAAGGGATATGGAACAAGAGAGCATATAGAGGCACTGAAAGTAAAAGGACCAAGCCCAATACACAGACTCACTTTTTCTGGTGTGATTCAATGACAGAGTTTGTTCACTTAAATATTCATTCAGAATACTCAATAGTTGATGGCATTATTCGTATCGATGATTATCTTAAGCATGCAAAGTCTTTAGGGTGCACATCTGTTGCGATTACCGATAAAGCGAATTTATTTGCTTATACAAAGTTTTTCCATAAAGCAGTGCAATATGGATTGCATCCAATTATTGGTGTAGATTTTGATTTTGCACTTAAACAGCCGGAAAAAGATCATAATCGAAATTGCCAGCTTATATTGTTGGCAATGAATAATAATGGTTTACGTCAGCTCTTTGCACTTGTCACAGAGGTATGGCGATTGAAAAAAATATTTGACCCTCTTCTTCTTAAAGAACAAGTTGATAGACTGGATTGTAGTGATCTTATCTGTATACAACAGTTTGAAGAAATGGATATAGAGGTACAAAACAAATTAGTATCTGATGTTAAAGAGTATTTTGATGGCAGACATTACTTAAGCGTCAACCGATTAAACTCTTCGAATAATGATTTTATTCATCAGACATTTCAGCTAGCTGAAAACTATAACCTACCAGTGGTGCCGACTAATAAAGTATGCTTTTTAAAAAGAGAAGACTTCGATGCGCATGAAGCAAGGCTTTGCATACAGCACGGTTATATGCTTAGTCAACAAGAGAGAATAAGGTATTCTAAGGAACAATACCTAAAGTCCGTCAGTGAAATGACTGAGCTGTTTTCCGAGAATGAAATATTGTTCCAGAATACGATTGAGCTTGCTAAGCGTTGCAATGTTTATCTTGATGAGAACGAGTTTAAGTTCCCCCTCTTTCCGATAGAAGCATCATTTGATAGCGTCGAAGATTTTTTAGCTATCGAATCTAATAAGGGGCTAACTAAAAGGTTATTGAAGTTAAATAACAATAATTTGGTATCTGTTTACCATGAGCGATTAGCTGTTGAATTAAAGGTAATCAATGAAATGGGGTTTGCTGGTTATTTTTTAGTAGTTGCTGACTTTATCGCTTGGGCCAAAAAGAATGGAATTCCTGTAGGTCCGGGTAGAGGTTCTGGTGCGGGGTCTCTTGTTGCGTATGCATTAGGTATTGTTGATTTAGATCCTATTGAATTTGATTTGCTTTTTGAGCGCTTCTTAAACCCAGAAAGAATTTCAATGCCAGATTTTGATATTGATTTTTGTATAGAAGGCAGAGATAGGGTTATTGAATACGTTGCTTCAAAATATGGTAAGGAAAACGTATCACAAATAATTACATTTGGCACAATGGCTGCCAAAGCAGTAATTAGGGATGTTGGTCGGGTGCTTGGTTTAAGTTATGGGTACGTGGATCGAATAGCCAAGTTAATACCCTTTGAAATAGGAATAACAATCGATAAGGCCTTGAGTGATAGCGCTGAATTAAGTGAACTTTATGAAACAAATGAAGATGTTCAAAATCTTATTGAGTTGGCTAAATCCCTTGAAGGTATTGTAAGGAATGCCGGTACTCATGCTGGTGGCGTTGTAATCGCACCTAAAAAATTAATTACTTATATGCCGCTATATTTTGAGGATGAGCATAGCTTGACCCAGCTAGATAAATACGAACTGGAAAAATTAGGTTTAGTTAAATTTGATTTTCTTGGCTTAAAAACTTTGACAGTTATACGTAATACGTTAGATGAAATCAAGTCCAAATCTAAAGTTTCAATCGATTTGAATACTCTTAATCTCGATGACCCGAAAACCTTTGAGTTACTTACTGAGGGCGATACCGTAGCTGTCTTTCAACTTGAGTCTGTCGGGATGAGAGATTTGGTTAAGAAAATTAAGCCAAATAGTATTGAAGACGTAATTTCTTTAATAGCATTATATAGGCCCGGGCCTTTACGGTCAGGAATGGTTGATGATTATGTAGATCGTAAACATAGCCAGGCTACACGAGTACATGGATATTTTCATGAAAGCCTTAAACATATACTTGAGCCAACCTTCGGGGTGATACTTTATCAAGAACAAGTCATGCAAATTGCGCAGGTCTTTTCTGGGTACTCCTTAGGTGGTGCTGATATTTTACGAAGGGCAATGGGAAAAAAAGATGAGGAGGAGATGGAGCAGCAGAAGCAAATATTTATAGACGGTGCATTAAAGTTAGGTCGTGAGAAAAAGAAAGCTGAAGAAATTTTTGAAATCATTGAAAAATTTGCTGGGTATGGCTTTAATAAAAGTCACTCTGCAGCATATGGGCTCATTGCTTATCAAACGGCATACCTAAAAAGGCACTACAGAAGTTATTTCATGGCAGCCTCGATGTCCTTTGAGGTAGGCAATACTGATAAAATTATTCTTTTAATTAATGACTGCAAGAAAAGAGGAATTAAGGTTTCATCTGCCGATGTTAATGCTTCCGAGTATAATTTTACAGCGATAGATGATCAGTCTGTTTTATATGGGCTTGGCGCAATCAAAGGAATAGGTAAAAATATTGTGAGTCATATTGTTGAAGAAAGAAAAGCAAATGGCGCTTATTCGAGTATATTTAATTTCTGTGAACGATTAACTGATATTAAGCTAACTAAGAGAACGCTTGAGGCGTTAGTAAAATCTGGCGCTATGGATACCTTAGGGGACAGGGCTATGTTATTTGATGCGGTTGAGATGGCACGAGGGCATGGAAATAATGCAAAACTGTCAAAAGACTCTGGCCAATCTACTTTATTTGATGTATCTATTGAGGATGCGGTGACCCAAGCACCAAGCTTAAGAAATGTCATTCCTTGGAGCGATAGAGACCGTCTAAGCAAAGAGTACGAAGCTCTTGGTTTATACCTTACAGGACACCCATTTAGCGCTTACCGATATTTTTGTAATAAGCTATTTATAAAGACGATTAGTGATATCCTGATTGAGCACAGCGACCATCATATTAAGGACCATCATATTAAGCATAGGAAACAAAAAAAATGGATAGCTGGCATGGTTCTAGATTTTCGAAAAAGGGGCTCAAGACTCACCCTTAATTTAGATGACGGAACAGAGACTATTGAAGTTATGTTATTCGAGGAGGCAGCTCAAAATTACAAGTCGTTGATACGTAAAGGGCATGTTATTGTGATTGAGGGTTCTGTTAGATTTGATGATTATATTAATGCAGTAAGAGTGTCCGCTGATCAAATTTATGATATAGATGAGATTATTGAAAATAACGCAAAGCGACTAACAATTACTATTAAATCTAGCGAAAATATAACTGATGAAATAAACTTACTTAGAGCTTTTCTTAATAGACAAGAAAGAGGCACTTGTAATATAGCCCTCGAGTACTACAAAGGAGATGCAAAAGCTAATATTAGCTTAGGGGAAGAATTTAGAATTAAACCTAACCTTCAGCTAAGGGAAAATTTAATACAGCATTATGGGAGCGATAATTTTAAGTTTCATTTTGGCTCTGGCATTAGTGACGCAAAATTTCTTAAGAGTGGTTAACTATGGATTTAAATTTTTTAGACTTTGAGCAACCAATTGCAGAATTAGAAGCCAAAATTGAAGAGCTTCGCTATTTAAAGAGCGAGTCAGGCGTAAATATATCTGGTGAAATAGAAAAACTAAAAAATGAATGTGAGTCAGCTACTAAAAAAATATTTAGCAAACTAAGTGCTTGGCAAATCGCACAGCTGGCACGTCACCCACAGCGTCCTTATACGCTCGATTATATTGAGCATATTTCACAAGACTTTAGGTTGTTGTCTGGAGATAGAATGTATAAAGAGGATTGCGCATTAATAGGTGGTATGGCTTATATAGATGGTCATAGGGTGATGATCATTGGCCATCAAAAGGGTAGAGATACTAATGATAGGGTCTTCCGTAATTATGGAATGCCTAAGCCAGAGGGTTACAGAAAAGCCTTGAGATTAATGAAATTAGCAGAAAAATTTTGCATTCCATTGGTAACCTTAATAGATACTCCTGGTGCCTACCCAGGTATTGGAGCAGAGGAGAGAGGACAAAGTGAGGCTATTGCAAGAAATCTTTATGAAATGACACAGTTAAAAATTCCTATTATTTCTGTGATTATAGGTGAGGGTGGATCTGGTGGTGCGCTTGCAATTGGTGTTGCTGACAAAGTTATAATGCTTGAGTATAGTATTTATTCAGTTATATCACCTGAGGGTTGCGCTTCAATTTTATGGAAAGATGCAGCACAAGCGCCTCGCGCTGCAGAAGCGTTATCACTTTCAGCAAAGCGATTACACGAATTAGGTCTTATTGATGAGGTTATACCCGAACCATTAGGAGGAGCGCATCGTCATCTCAAAGAGACCTGTAATTCAGTTAAGAGTGTTTTGCTAAAGCACTTAGCAATACTAAGTGTCGAGACAAACAAAAATTTATTAAGAAAAAGAGATTTAAAGCTTAATAGTTATGGCTCTTTTATTGAAAGCTAGCATAATTAAATGGAATCACTAGATCAGCTAGAGTCGAGAGTTTTAGAGTCTATAAATCTTTGTCTTAAGGCGCACGAGTCAGATAATAAATTAATGGATAGTCATCGCTATCTTATTGCATTAAGTGGCGGGTCAGATTCTATGTTCCTGATGTACGCACTATCTAGATTAATTTCTGTTTCACGGTTATCTGCTTTATATGTAGATCATCAGCTTTCTAATAATTCAAAACAGTGGCTTATGCTGTGCACAAATACTTGTAAAAAGTTAGGAATAAAATACTTCACTACTCCAATTGATTTAGATAAAGAAGGTATTAAAAATTTAGAATCTCGTGCCAGGGTGCTTAGATATCAAGCTATTACAGATCAAATGTCATCGAAGGTCACAGCATTAACCGCTCACCACCTAGACGATCAATTCGAGACAATTATGATGCGGCTAATGAAGGGTACTAGTTATGATGGATTAAAGGGTATTCATCTATGTAGAAAGCTAGGTAAAGGTTATTTATTAAGACCAATGTTAAATATTAGTAAAGCGGATATCCTAAGGCTAGTAAAAAGCTGGAATATTCCTCACGTGACTGACGAGTCTAATGATTCTATTCATTTTGATAGAAATTATATTAGAAATAAAATAACACCTAATATTATAGAAAGATTTCCGAAGGCAAATGAAAAGCTTGTTAGCACCATTGTCTTGCTTCAGGATCAGCTTGATGATTTGTCGATCTTTATTAAGGAAAAAGTAGACCCGCTTCTATCAAAAGGGTTCATAAATAACGATGACCTTAATTGTGTACCAGTATCAATGCAAGCTACGCTGATAAAGAAATTAATCTTTCATTTATGTGATACCTATCCAGCACCACAAAATATTACTAATATTATGAATTACCTAAAGACAAAAGAAAAAAAAACAAGCAAATTGTTTTCTTTGAATAATTATTCCTTTTGGCTTTACTCAGAAGGAATTTACTATATCAAATGTGATGAATACCTAATAGATGATTATTTCGGAAAGATTAATTTTTCCTTGGTCCCATCTGTTGAAAATGTTTTACCAAAGTTATGGGTTGATTCAAATAAAATTGAAATAAGAGTTGGCAGATATGGCGATAAAATAAAGCCTTGGAGGGGTGAATATCTAAAATCTGTAAAGGACATTCTTTATGAGAAAGGTGTATTACCGTGGGTTAGACCTCATGTCCCGCTGATTTATTACAAGAATCACTTAGTCTCGGTCTCAAATCTATGTATCTCCGCTGATGTAAAAGAAAACATTCATGACTCAGAAAATTATGTAATCAATTGGGATACACCAAAAAGTTATAATTAATTGATTAAATTGAAATATAAAACTAGTTTTATTACCTCAATTTTGTTAATTTTAGATAACTTCACTGCGCAATTAAAAAATGACCCGAATTGGTAATTTTTATTTATTGAAAAGACATTTCATTAAAAGGATCGGGCATGACTAATTTTGTTTTTGTTACCGGTGGAGTTGTTTCCTCTTTAGGTAAGGGCATTACAGCTGCTTGTTTAGGTACACTTCTAGAATCTAGAGGATTAAATATCAGGATGATTAAGCTTGACCCCTATATTAATGTAGATCCTGGTACCATGAGCCCATTTCAGCACGGAGAAGTGTTTGTAACTCATGATGGAGCTGAGACAGACCTTGATTTAGGTCACTATGAGAGGTTTATTAGAACAAAAACATCTAAAAACAGTAACTTTACAGCAGGTAAAATCTATCAGCAGGTTATTGCTAAAGAGCGAAGAGGGGGCTATCTGGGAGCTACCGTTCAGGTAATTCCTCATATTACTGATGCGATCAAGGAGGCAATTTTTGAGGGTGCTGAGAATGCCGATATATGTATTGTTGAGATTGGTGGTACGGTTGGTGATATTGAGTCGCTGCCATTTATCGAGGCGATCAGACAGATTGGTTTAGATCTAGGCAAGGATCATACCCTTTATATTCACTTAACATTAGTTCCCTATATTCATACGTCAGGAGAAATTAAAACAAAGCCAACTCAGCATTCAGTCAAGGAGCTTAGATCGATAGGAATCCAGCCTGACATACTAATTTGTCGATCTGAAAAACCACTGCCAGATGAACATAAAAATAAGATTGCTTTGTTTACGAATGTTACCAAGGCATCGGTAATTTCTGCTCATGATGTTCCTGATATTCATGAAATTCCGTTAGTTCTTAAGTCGCAAGGTTTAGATCAAGCAGTAGTTGATCAATTCCAATTAAAAGTCAAAGAATCTGATATTGATGATTGGAACGCTATTATTAAATTAAAAAGCAATACCCAGTATGAATTAAATATTGCTATGGTTGGTAAATATACCGATTTACGAGATGCCTATATATCATTAAATGAAGCTTTAGATCATGCCGGTATCCATAACAATGCAAAAGTGATTATTCATCATATTGAGTCAGAGGAAATTGAAACTAAAGGCACAGATGTTCTCTCTGCTGGTATAGATGCTATTCTGGTACCGGGTGGTTTTGGTGATAGAGGGATAGAGGGCAAGATAAGCGCCATTCAGTATGCGCGCGAAAATAACATTCCTTTTTTTGGCATTTGTCTTGGTATGCAATTGGCTTGTATAGAATACGCAAGAAATGCAATGAAGCTTAAGGGTGCACATTCGACAGAGTTCCATCCAGATACAAGCTATCCGGTAATAGCTTTAATTAGTGAGTGGGTTGAGCAGGGAGGCAATGTACAACTGAGGGATAAATTTTCTGATGTCGGTGGTAGTATGCGTTTAGGCGCCCAAGACTGTCATATAGATCAAGATTCTCTGGTATTCGACATTTATAAAAAAAATAAAATTGCTGAAAGGCATAGGCATAGATATGAGTTTAACAATGAATATATAGACCAGTTTACTAGTCAGGGATTAATTATTTCTGGCAAATCAGTTGATGGTTTGGTAGAAATAATTGAAATTAAAGATCACCCCTGGTTTCTTGGATGTCAGTTCCACCCTGAATTTACTTCCAACCCCAGAGATGCGCATCCGCTATTTGTAAGCTACATAAAAAAAATTATTGAGTTGAAATATGTCTGAATTAAAAATCAAAGATATACAGTCAATAGAGATTATTGACTCCAGAGGAAATCCAACCGTAGAGACAGAAGTCTATTTATCCAACGGATATTCTGGTCGAGCATCCGTTCCGTCGGGTGCATCAACTGGAGCTCGAGAGGCCATTGAGTTACGAGATGGTGATAAAAATTACTACCTAGGAAGAGGGGTAACTCAAGCAGTTAATAATGTTAATACTCTAATTAAAGATGCTCTAGTAAATGAGGAGGCAAGTATTCATGATGTTGATGAAGTGTTGATTGCATTAGATGGTACTAATGAAAAGGCTTGTCTTGGTGCTAACGCAATTTTGTCAGTATCTTTAGCTACAGCAAGAGCGATTGCTAATGCATCAGGAAAATTTTTATTTGAAGTTTTATCTGAGCATACAAATACCTCTCCTTCACTCCCAGTTCCAATGATGAATATTATAAATGGCGGCGCACATGCAGATAATGCATTAGATATTCAAGAATTTATGATTATTCCTGCCGGCGCTGATTCCTTTTCTCATGCGCTTAGGATGGGGACTGAGGTATTTCACTCTCTAAAAAAAGAGCTAAATAATAGAGGTTTAAATACAGGAATTGGTGATGAAGGTGGTTTTGCTCCAAACTTAAATACCAATGAAGAGGCATTAGAGCTTATTTTAGAAGCAGTACATCAAGCTGGTTACGTTATTGGAAAAGATATTTTTCTAGGTCTTGATGTAGCAAGTTCAGAGTTTTTTTCTGATGATCGGTACACCTTGGTGTCTGAAAATAAAATTTATGACAGGAATGAGTTTATAAAATACATTAGTGCCTTAGTTGCAAAATACCCCATCATTTCTATTGAAGATGCTATGTCGGAGAGCGATTGGGAGGGATGGGGATTGCTTACAAAAGAGCTTGGTCAATCTATTCAGCTCGTTGGCGATGATTTATTTGTAACTAATACAGCTATTCTTCAGGAAGGTTTAGATAAGGGTGTTTGTAACTCAATATTAATCAAACCAAATCAGATTGGCACTTTAACCGAAACGTTAAGCTCTATTAAATTAGCTACTGAAAATGAATATACTGCTGTTGTGTCTCACCGATCGGGTGAGACAGAGGATACGACTATAGCCGATATTGCTGTTGGAACATCTGCTACACAGATTAAGACGGGCTCACTTTCAAGAACAGACCGTTTGGCTAAATACAACCAACTACTTAGAATTGAAAAGAAATTAGCACACCAGGCTAATTTCCTTGGCCTAAATGCCTTTAATATAAGTTTATAAAGATGAATGTATCAAAGTTAACTTTTATAGCATTAGCAGTTATATTTTTTTATATTCAATATTTTATTTGGCTTGCTGATGATGGATATCAGTCAGTCAGTATCGAAAAACAGAGGCTTGTTACTCAAGGTGATGGCAATAAAGCATTAAGTATTAGAAACGAGATTTTGAAAGCGGAAATTACAAGTCTTCGAGAGGGTGATGAGGCAATTGAAGAAATTGCAAGAAGTGAGCTTGGAATGATTGCTCCGGATGAAACTTTTTTTGTTGTTATTAAGTAGTAGTTCTATTGGCAAGTAATACATAAACCGCTCCACTTCCGCCATCCCTATTTTTTGCGGTAACAAAAGCTGCTACTTCTTCCATCTCAGCAAGACACTGATGTGTAATATCTTTTAGTACTGGCCCTTTACTACCAGACCGGATTCCTTTTCCATGAATAACTCTTACGCACAGGAGGCCCTCTTTTAAGCAAAGCCTTATAGTATCCCTAAGATAGGCCCTAGCTTTGATTGCTGTTAGCCCATGCAGATCAATATCTGACTCAACCCTAATTTTTCCATTCTTTAGTTTTTTAAGTATTTGATGCTTTAGTTTTGATTTCGAGTAGGTTACTCCATCGCCATCCTGACCTGATGAATCTGAATAGCTCATTGATTCTAAGAGAGCTTTATAATTATCCTTAATTAGATTTATTGGTTTAGGACGAAGTTTTGCTTTATATGTATAGCGCTTATCTGTTTTAGTAGGTTTAACGCCTTGCATGGCTTCTTTAAAAATTTGGTCATCTTGATTCATAAAGCTGAGACTATAGAAGTAAATTAAAGTAGGATAATAGCAATCATATTATCTAAATTATCTAATTGAAAATTATAATTACAAACGATGATAGCTTTAGGGCAAAAGGAATCAATAGCTTAGTTGATATTTTGTCAAAAAAGCACGAAGTAATCGTGATTGCGTCTTCTCAAAATAAGCCTGGTATTAGTAGTGCTCTACTGTGAGGAGTATGTTTGGATAGTTATAAGCAAGGTATAGGAATGACATCACTAAGGACTCGAGAGAGAATGGTGGCTAGACTGTCAGATCAGGGCATAACAGATATTAGAGTTTTGGAAGGATTTAGGTTAATTCCAAGACATATATTTATTGATGAGGCACTCTCATCAAGAGCTTATGAGGATACAGCTCTGCCTATTGGATCGGGGCAGACAATCTCTCAGCCATATATCGTTGCAAAAAAAATTCAGAATTTAATCTCAAGCCTACCTCAGGGCAATAATTTTAAAAATATATTAGAAATTGGAAGTGGCTGCGGGTATCAGTCCTCTTTATTGTCAATGTTTGCAGAGAGAGTATATGGGCTCGAGAGAATTTATACTCTAGTAAAGAAATCTTCTGCAACCTTGAGAAAACTAAAGATTTCTAATGTATCAATTATTCATGCTGATGGATCTTCGGGTTATAGCAAGGGGGCGCCCTATGATGCAATTATTATTTCTGCGGCTTTAGCAGAAGTACCAGATGTTATTTTTGAGCAATTAAAAAAAGGGGGTCAGCTAATTGCTCCGGTTGGTGAAAATGAGCAGCGGTTAATTAGGTTTACGAAAAAAATAAAAACAATAGAAAAAGAAGATATTGGCTCAGTTCACTTTGTCCCATTTTTAAAAGGCGTTGTATAATATGAAAAATTTAGTTGAAAGGATAAAAATCCTGGCGCAGAAGCCTGCGGCAAATTATTGGTTAGCCACCCTGTCCTTTTCAGAAGCTGTTTTTTTTCCAATACCTCCGGATGTGTTACTTATTCCATTGGTCGTTTTAAATAAATCAAAGGCATACACATTAGCATTTATCACTACTTTATTTTCTATTTTAGGTGGAGTTGCTGGGTATTTTATTGGTAAATATGCTATCCATATAGTTAATCTTGTAACAGGTTATTATGATATTTTGATTAACTTTAGTGATGTAGAGATTATGTTTTCTGAATATGGTATATGGGTGATATTTATTGCTTCATTTTCACCCATACCATATAAGGTCTTTACGATTGCTGCTGGTTTTTTTTCCTTTTCATTGCCTGTTTTTATTCTGGCATCGATAATTGGCAGGGGCGCACGATTTTATTCTGAAGTAACTCTTATTCTGCTCTTTCAATCGCTCCCTTCTGAAAAGATTTTTAAGTGGATAAATTGGTTTAGTTTGATAGTGATTATTGTAGTTTTAATATATTTCATTAAATGAATCGAAATCATTTCTTATTATTGATAGGCTTATCACTTGGTTGTTCTAGCACCTTAATAAATTATAGTTCAAATATTTATACTGTTCGCTCTGGTGAGACTCTAAGCATGATTGCATGGAATTTTCAGACGACAATCAATGAAATTGCACAATGCAGTGATCTACATAGTGCTGATTCAATATATTCAGGGCAACAGCTTATCATTAGATGCGAAACTGTGAATCAATTTATTAATGACCCAAATGTTATGGAACAGATTCCTATGGAACCATCTTCAATGATAAATTCATCTCCACCAGCTTTATTATCTGGTAATGCTATGTGGGTTAATCCAGTCGATGGTCAAATTAGCCGGTCGTTTGGACAAGGCGATCGTTTGTCTAACGGTATAAGAATATCGAGCACTGAAGGAAAGGATGTTTATGCGGCTAATATAGGAAGAGTAGTATATGTTGGTACCAATGTTATTGGGTATGAATCCTTAATTCTTATTGAGCATAGTGAAAGCATAATTTCTGCTTATGGTTTTGTCGATAGTATTTCTGTAAGTATTGGCGACATAGTACAGTCGGGAGATGTAATTGCTAAAGTGGGTATTGCAGAAGATAGGCAGCCAGGACTTCACTATGAGCTTAGAAGACAAGGAATACCGATAAATCCTGATACCTTTATGAGATAGCTCTATGTATTTAGCTGCAATAACGCTTCAATCTTTCTCCCTTCAGACTTAATTACATTAAATGTTCTGATGGCAGATGAAGTATTCATTATCTCAAATGGGTAGGTATTTGTACCAGCCATTAAGTTCATCATGAGTAGGTGATTAACGTTACGACCCGTACCAATCAATAAAATTTCAGGTACGGTCACAAAGGATTTGGTCAGGTCAATAATTTTCTGTTCTTCAAACTGAGAGCTATCAATTAATCTAATATCTCCAGTAGAGCTAATATATAAATGCGAGGTATATTTTATTTCATTGATGATAAAGCTTTGATCATCATAATATGAGATGATAAGAGGTAAGTTATTTTCCTTTACAAGCTCCACTTAACTCCACTTAAAAAATGTTTAATATCCAACCCTATAAGATCAACAGTGATATTTTACGCACTTTGCCTAGTAAATATCCAGACTTTATAAAAAGAATCATAGCGGCTAGGGAAATTCAGGTAAAAGAGGATGGACTTTCCCTCAAAAATATTATCCCGGTATCGCAATTTTCTGAAATTTTTAATGCATTACCGATTATTAAGGAAAATAAAGAAAATGAAATTCTTATTTATGGCGACTATGATGTTGATGGTGCTACAAGTATCTCTTTGCTCTATCTTGGGCTAAAAGAACTTAATTTTAATAATGTGAAGTACTTTATACCTAATAGGATGACTATGGGCTATGGTTTTTCTTTAATTGGGTTAGAGGAAGTGCTTAAGCATCATAACCCAAAGTTAATTATTACCGTGGATAATGGAATGAGCTCCTACGATGCTATTGATCGTGCCAGAAATAGTAAAATTGACGTAATTGTAGTTGATCACCATCTTGAAGGGTCGAAGAGACCAAATGCCAATGTAATTATCAATCCTAATTTAAACGATACGGATTTCCCTGGTAAACACTTAGCGGCGGTAGGCGTTGTATTTTATTTGCTTTCAGCACTTGCCAGAGAATATGGTAATAAAAATTTACCTTTAAAGTTTTGCGATCTTGTTGCGTTAGGAACAGTAGCTGACATGGTGAGACTTGATGAGACAAATCGTATTTTGATCAATCATGGAATAAAGTTAATACAGCAAAAAAAATGCCAACCTGGAATTAGAGAGCTTTTTGAGATAGCAAATCGTGACATTAACAGTGCAAATGAAGAAGATCTAGGTTTTGCTATAGCCCCTAGGATTAATGCAGCAGGACGACTTGATGATATGACGTTAGGTGTCGAGTGCCTGATCAGTCAGGATATTAGTTATTTGAAAAGAACTGTTGGTAAATTAAATGCAATCAATCAGAAAAGAAAAAAGATTCAGTTACATATGTCCGCTGAAGCTGAGCAACTATTCTCGAGTATTGATATAGGTGAAATATCTCAGCCTTTAATTATTTTAAAGGGTAAGGATTGGCATGAGGGTGTTATCGGTTTAATCGCGTCTCGCATTAAAGATCGCTATGGAAAGCCAGCATTTATTTTTTCTGATGGTGACGACAGCATCAGTGCTTCAGCACGATCTATTCCTGGTTTTCATCTAAGAGATTTTTTAATAGAGGTTGATCGTATTTATCCAAATTTAATGTTGAGATTTGGAGGTCATGCAATGGCAGCTGGCCTCACTATTAACCCTTTGGATTATTTGCAAATTAAAAAAGTTTTTTATGAAGTAGCGCAAACCTTTATCCCAGAAAAATTACTACATACTGTATATCATGACGGCATACTACAAGAGGGTGAAATAAATTTAGATTTAATGGATTGGCTTGACCAATTGAGACCCTGGGGCAAGGATTTTGAATATCCTAACTTTTACCAGCCTTTTCAGATAGTTGATCATCAGTGGTTGCAAGAAAAGCACTTAAGATGTTCGCTTAGAATGCCTAACGGAAAAAAAATGTTTAATGCAATTTCATTTAATCAAGATCATTTTAATATTGATGCTGATTCAATATATAATATTCTGTATTCACCAAAGAAAAATGAATTTAACGGTAAGGTATCCTCCCAACTATTGATTCAGAGAAATATTATAGATAGGGTTATAGATAATGGAAACTAACAAAGCAGATCAGATAATTAAAGACCTTAGAAGGCGTACAGATGCTTTAAGGGGGTATCTTTGAAATTGATCTATGCAAAGAGCGATTGGTGGAAGTCCAGCGTGAGCTAGAAGTACCAGAGGTATGGAAGGACCCTATAAGATCTACTGAGCTCAACAAAGAAAGATCTAAACTTGAGGATCTTGTTAATAAGATTGACGAGCTAGAGATTGAGCTGTTTGAGGCTAGAGAGCTACTTTTGCTAATTGTTCAAGAGAATGAGCTTGCTTTATTACCTGGCCTCTTGTCCAACATAGAAAAAAATCAAAAAACTGTCGAATCCTTTGAGTTTAGAAAAATGTTTTCAAATCCTTTGGATCCATCTAATGCGTATTTAGATATCCAGTCGGGATCTGGAGGAACAGAGGCTCAGGATTGGGCTGAGATGATTCTACGAATGTACTTAAAGTGGTCAGACTCTATGGAATTCGAAGTTGAAATTCTCGACTATACGCCCGGTGATGTTGCAGGTATAAAGCATGCTACCGCTCATGTTATTGGTGATTATGCATATGGTTGGCTAAGAACCGAAACTGGAGTTCATAGACTGGTAAGAAAGTCTCCCTTTGATTCAAATAGCAAAAGACATACCTCCTTTGCTTCAGCTTTTATTTCACCCGAAGTTAATAATGATATTGAAATAGAAATTGATCCTAGTGATTTAAGGACAGATGTATATCGTGCAAGTGGAGCCGGAGGCCAGCATGTTAACAAGACGGAATCAGCCGTTAGAATCACTCACACACCATCAGGAATAGTTGTACAATGCCAGAATGATCGTTCTCAACATAAGAATAAGGCAACCGCTATGAAACAATTAAAGGCGAAGCTTTATGAGAGAGAGCGTCAGCTTGAATTAGAAAAGGCCGATGCCATTGAAAATCAGAAATCAGATATTGGTTGGGGTAACCAAATTAGATCTTACGTGCTTGACCAATCAAGAGTCAAAGATCTTAGGACTGGTCTTGAGAGTGGAAATCCAACATCAGTACTAAATGGGAATATAAGAGCTTTTCTAGAGGAGAGTTTAAAATCAGGGGTCTAGCATGGCAGATGAAAATAATTTAGATGAAAACAAGTTAATAGCTGAAAGAAAAAGCAAGCTTCTTGAATTAAGGAAAAAGGGTAACCCGTACCCAAATACTTTAAAACCAACTATTACTGCAAGCTCTATACTTAATCTGTATGGTGTAAAAGATGGAGCTACCCTTGATGCTATTAAAGATAGTTTTTCCATTTGTGGTCGCCTTATGGCAAAGCGAGTAATGGGAAAGTTAAGCTTTTTAAGGGTAGATGATGGCTCTGGTGCAAGCATTCAGCTTTGCGTTCAAAAGGACCAAGTCGGAGATGATGCTTATATTTTTATGAAGTCATTAGATATTGGTGACATTGTTTCTTCTGATGGTTCATTATTTAGGACAAAGACTAATGAGCTGTCCATTCGCTCAGTAAATATAGCGCTTATATCAAAGTGTTTGCATCCTTTACCAGAAAAGTTTCATGGTCTTGTCGACCAAGAGTTAAAGTATAGAAGAAGGTATTTAGATTTAATTACCTCAGAGTCTTCAAAGCAAATTTTTAATACGCGATTTAAAATTATTCAGGGTATTCGTGAGTGGTTTCATGAAAAAGGCTATCTTGAAGTAGAGACACCCATGATGCATCCCATTGCCGGAGGCGCAACTGCAAGACCATTTGTCACTCATCATAATTCTTTAGATATGAATCTTTTTCTTAGAATTGCACCAGAGCTATATCTAAAGCGTTTAATTGTTGGAGGGTATCCCAAGGTATTTGAAATTAATAGAAGCTTTAGGAATGAAGGTGTTTCTACTCAGCATAACCCGGAGTTTACAATGTTAGAGTCCTATGAGGCTTATGCAGATTATGACTCTTATATGGATTTAGTGGAGGGTCTATTTCGCAAAATTGCCGAAATGCTTGATAAGAGTAACCTAGTTTATCAGGAACATAAAATAGAAATTCTAGAGCCATTCGCTAGAATACCTCTTGAGAAGCTACTGATTAGTCATATAAGCAAGTTAACTGTAGACAATATAAGAGAACTAGAGACTCTTATTGCTATCGCTAATGAACATACTATTAAGATTGAGGGTTCATGGGGAGTAGGTAAAGTTCAGCTTGAAATTTTTGAGAAACTCATTGAGTCAAAATTGCTTCAACCAACTTTCGTTATTGATTATCCAGTTGAAGTGTCGCCTTTATCAAGAAAGAAAGATTCCGATTCTTTTTTAACTGATAGATTTGAATTATTTATTGCTAGTCGAGAAATAGCAAATGGCTTTTCAGAGCTTAATGATCCAGAAGATCAGGCTAGTCGGTTTAGCGATCAAGTGTCTAAGCTTAAAGCAGGTGACCAAGAAGCCATGTGCTTTGATCATGATTACATTCGAGCCCTTGAGTATGGCATGCCCCCAGCAGCAGGTTTAGGAATTGGCATTGATAGGTTAGTGATGTTATTTTGTAACGCCTCCTCAATTCGAGATGTGATCTTATTTCCACATATGCGACCAGAAAAAAATTAACTTACTATTTTTATAGGTATTAATTTTATGTTTTGACCGACATAACAATCTTTGTCAGCGTAAGACCTTAGTAAGACCGCAAGACAGTAGTTACCATTTTCATAGTTTAGAATATTTCCGATATTTTCACCTTCACAAAAAATCTCATCACCGATATTTATTTTTTTATCGGGCTGTAATGAAAATATTGCTAGACAGCGCTTGAGCAACCCCACACGAGAAAGCTTATTAACTATTTCTTGACCAGGGTAACACCCTTTATTGTTGCTAATGGCGCCCAACTCGTGGAGCCCCAGTATCGCAGAAGTATATTTTAATTGATGTTGATGTCCAATATATGGAATGCCGTTAGAGATTAGATCTTCCCAGATCGCTAGCGTCTTATTTGAAAAATCCTCTTTGTCTAGGGGTGTATTGTCGATAGAAATAGTGTCAATGAGGTTTTCACCTAAAGAATATGATGCTAATAAGTTAGACTGATTTAATTTATTAACACCTCCTTTTTTTTTGAAGATTCGCCGCCTATAGTTATTTACTAGTGTAATTTTAACTTGAGTTCTGAGCGTGAAGATACTGAGATCGTCAAGAAGTAATTGTAAGTCTGACTTTTTAGTCGAGATCAACCAAAAGTCTTTATAGCGATGTAGGGAAAAAGTAAATTTTACCTTACCTTGATGGTTGAGCAGGCATGCCATGGAGCCGGACCCATTTGGAATTTTTGAAATATCTGTAGCTAGAAGATTTTGGAGGAATCGTTCACTTTCAGAACCAGTTACCTTAGCTATAGCTGATTCTAATATCATTTTATTGATACGCTTGTAATCTTAGGACGATGTGATAGGAATAATTCATTTTATTTATGTCTATTTTAAGCCCTAATTAGTGATATCTAACGTTATTTCTGTCAAAATATAAAAAATTTCTATGAATAGATCTCAATTGAAAGAAAAAAATAAGCAAGCTAAACTTTCTGGCCCCCTTGATGATGTGTATTTATCTGATAAAAAGAAAGAAGTAGGCGGTCCTAGTGGCCTTGAACCAACTCGTTATGGTGATTGGGAGCGTCATGGAAGGTGTATTGATTTTTAGGGTTTTATAACTATGAAAAAATACCAACCATTATCTCCACACTTACAAATCTATAAGCTGCAAATTACATCGGTATTGTCGATCATGCATAGAGCCACAGGTATTTTTTTAAGCCTTGGGTTTATGGTTTTTACTATTTGGCTTTTTTGTTTATTGGATAATAGTTATCCAAAAACGATGGCTGCAAGCTTCTTTTCAGGGATCATTGTTAAGCTATTAATTATTGCTTGGAGTTTTTCCTTTTTTTATCATTTTGCCAATGGCATAAGACATTTAGTTTGGGATGCTGGTTACGGTTTTGAAAAAAAACAAATCTATAGTGGAGGAATTTTTGTTATTGTCTTCTCTTTTTTAACCACAATTTTATTTCTATATTCAATTTTTTAGGTGTATTGATGTCATTAAATTCTCCCTTAAGCAAAGTTATCGGCCTTGGATCTGAAAAAAAAGGCGTAGATCATTGGTGGTCTCAACGTGTTACGGCTGTCGCCATTGCTATTCTAGGTATTTGGTTACTAGCAAGCTCTGCAATGTTAGGTGATTTTAGTTACAAAAATGTTATGTTTTGGTTTAAGCAACCGCTTAATACTTTTCTATTGATTTTAACTATTTTATCAGTTGCACGACATTCTCATCTTGGTGTTGAGAGTATTTTTGAAGATTATATTCACAACAAGATGACCAAGACAATACTTCTGGTGGCTAATGTCTTATTGCATGCATGCTTGGCGGCGCTGGGCGTTTTTTCAACTTTTGCCCTGTTTATTGGAGTTTAGTAGATGGCTAAAGAATATCAATTTATTGATCATAATTATGACGTTGTAGTAGTTGGTGCAGGTGGGGCAGGCCTTAGAGCTACACTAGGACTAGCCGAGCAAGGTCTTTCAACTGCATGCTTAAGTAAGGTTTTTCCAACAAGAAGTCATACAGTTGCAGCACAAGGTGGAATTAGTGCTGCATTGGGCAATATGGGTGAAGATGATTGGCGTTGGCATATGTACGATACAGTCAAGGGTTCTGATTGGCTGGGCGACCAAGATGCTATCGAGTATATGTGTAAAGAGGCACCAGCAGCGGTTGTAGAGCTTGAGCATTATGGAGTGCCATTTTCAAGAACTGATGAAGGTAAGATTTATCAACGACCATTTGGCGGTATGACAACTCATTATGGCGAGGGGACTGCTCAAAGAACATGCGCTGCAGCTGATAGAACAGGTCATGCTATGCTGCATTCTTTATATCAGCAATCTTTAAAAAACCAAGCTGAGTTTTTCATAGAATATTTTGCCTTAGATCTCATCATGAAAGACGATGTATGTAGAGGTGTGATTGCTTTAAATATGGCCGATGGAACTATCCATCGTTTTAACGCACAGATGGTTATATTAGCCACAGGTGGTTATGGTAGGGCCTATTTCTCAGCGACCAGCGCGCATATTTGTACAGGTGATGGCAATGGTATGGTAGTTCGTGCAGGGTTGCCGCTTCAAGATTTAGAATTTGTTCAGTTTCATCCTACTGGAATTTATGGTGCTGGTTGTCTAATTACCGAGGGTTCCCGAGGGGAAGGCGGATACCTAACCAATTCTGATGATGAACGCTTTATGGAGCGGTATGCTCCAAATGCAAAAGACCTTGCGTCCCGTGATGTTGTTAGTCGTGCAATGACAATTGAAATAAAAGAGGGTAGAGGTGTTGGTAAGGAAAAAGATCATGTATTTTTGCATCTTGAGCACCTTGGTAATGACGTGATTCAAGAAAGACTTCCTGGTATCGCTGAGACTGCTAAAATATTTTCTAATGTTGATATTAATAAGGAGCCTATACCTGTATTGCCAACAGTCCATTACAACATGGGCGGCATACCTACAAATTATTATGGTGAAGTTATTAATATTATTAATTCTGAGGAGGTTGTAGTATCTGGATTGATGGCTGTTGGTGAAACTGCTTGTGTTTCTGTTCATGGCGCCAACCGATTAGGCTCAAATTCTTTGATAGACTTAGTTGTCTTCGGTCGAGCAGCTGCTATTAGGTGCGGTGAAATTCTTTCACCCGGAGCAAAGCTCAAGCCATTTACTGATGAGGGCAACGATTCGATTGATCGATTAGATAAGCTTAGAAATTCAAATGGTTCTCACAAGACAGCTGATGTTAGACTTTCTATGCAAAAAATTATGCAAAACAATGCTGCAGTATTTAGAACGGGAGAGACATTAAAAGAAGGGATTGATTTACTCAAACCAGTTTATGATTCATTTTCCGATATATCGGTCACTGATAGATCATTGATTTGGAATACTGACTTGATTGAAACATTAGAGCTTGAAAATTTACTTCCGCAAGCAATGGGTACTATTGTTTCTGCATTGCATCGCACAGAGAGTAGAGGTGCACAAGCTAGAGAAGATTATCCCGATCGAGATGATGAAAATTGGATGAAGCATACCATTTGTAGAATTGATAACAATGGAGTCGTGTCTTTTGATGAGCGAAAAGTTCAGTTAAATACACTTACAGATGATGTACAGGCAATTCCACCTAAAGCAAGAACTTATTAATTAGCGAGTATATATGGCAAAATTTACCCTCCCTAAGAAATCAAAAATAACAACAGGAAAGGCGCATAATCAGGCCTCAAGCGGAACTAAAAAGTTTTCAATTTATCGATATAACCCGGATGATGAAAAAAATCCTAGGGTTGATGTTTATTATTTAAATCTAGATGAGTGTGGTCCGATGGTCTTAGATGCGCTTATTAAAATTAAAAATGAAATTGACTCAACTTTAACCTTTAGGAGGTCATGTAGAGAAGGTATCTGTGGCTCATGCGCGATGAATATAGATGGAACTAATACATTGGCTTGTCTTAAATCGATTGACGATGTTAAAGGAGATGTAAAGATATATCCTTTACCTCATATGCCAGTAATTAAAGATTTAGTTCCAGATTTAACCAATTTTTATGCTCAATATGCTTCTATCAAACCATGGTTACAATCAGATACGCCACCTCCACCAGATCGAGAGCGGCTCCAATCTAAAGAAGATCAGGAAAAAATTGATGAACCGTCTGCATGTATTTTGTGCGCCTGTTGCTCAGCATCTTGCCCAAGCTATTGGTGGAATTCAGATCGATATTTAGGTCCAGCAGCTTTATTGCAAGCTTATCGATGGATTGTTGATACACGAGATGAGAAAACGGATGAAAGACTAGATGACCTCGAAGATCCTTTTAGGTTATATCGTTGTCATACCATTCTTAACTGTACACAGGCTTGTCCAAAAGATCTAAATCCTGGTAAGGCTATAGCCAAAATAAAGAAGTTAATGTCAGATCGACAGCACTAATCATCCTGCGATGGCTATCAATATTGGCCAGTTGAAATGGCGTTGCAAAAGGGGGATGAGAGAGCTCGACTATTTGCTGCTCCCATTCTATGAGAAGCACATTGAAGGTTTATCTTCTGAGGATCTTGAGCTGCTATCAGAAATATTGAATCTCTCTGATCCGGAGCTTCATGCATTGTTAGTCTCCGAATTAGATCTAATACCAAGCAAGTTTAAACCGATTATAAGTAAAATTAAGTTTACTGTTTGATAGGCTGCAAGCTTAATGAAAAAAGAAGTAATTATTTACTCAAGACAGGACTGTTATCTTTGTCATGAGGTGTATGCTGAGTTAATTTCTCTTTATGAAGATTTCATTGATATCAATATGATTGATGTTGATAACGATATTACGCTTAAAAAAAAATATGGCCTTATAATACCTATAATTAGTATTGATGGAGAGGATTTCAGTGCCAATCCAGTTAAACATGATCATATTAGGAAAATTTTAGATTTATGAGTATTGAGAAGACCAGAAATTTTTCAATTATCGCCCATATTGATCATGGAAAATCTACAATCGCGGATCGATTTATTCAACATTGTGGTGGTTTAAGCGATAGGGAAATGGAGAATCAAGTTTTGGATTCTATGGATCTCGAAAGAGAGCGTGGAATAACAATTAAGGCACAAAGCGTCACACTTAACTATACCGCCAAAGATAACCAAGTTTATAAGTTAAATTTTATTGATACACCGGGACATGTTGATTTCTCTTATGAAGTTTCACGATCTTTATCCGCTTGCGAAGGAGCGCTTCTGATTGTGGATGCGGCTCAAGGTGTTGAGGCACAAAGCGTTGCGAATTGCTATACCGCTATTGAGCAAAACTTAGAAGTGATACCGGTGTTAAATAAAATAGACTTACCCTCTGCTGACCCTGAGCGTGTAGCCAAGCAAATTGAAGATATTATTGGTATTGATGCATCCGAGTCTCTTAGGGTTAGCGCTAAAACAGGACATAATATAGATTTATTGCTTGAGCAAATAGTCAAATGCGTACCTCCTCCTAAAGGAGATATACAGGGATCGCTTCAAGCATTGATTATTGATTCGTGGTTTGATCCTTATCTTGGTGTAGCTACTCTTATACGTGTCATATCCGGAAGAATTAGTAAGGGTGATGAAATAGAAATATTTTCCACACAAAAGAAATATAGCGCTGATCGAGTGGGGGTATTTACACCAAAGATGATGGACACTGATTGCTTGCAGGTGGGTGATATTGGATATTTAATTGCCGGCGTTAAAGATATCGGGGGTGCACCAGTTGGCGATACCATTAGGTCATATAAGTCTGATACGCTAGCTTTACCAGGTTTTCAAAAGATTAAACCTAGGGTTTTTTCAGGTCTTTTTCCCATTAACTCTGATGATTTTGAGGATTTTCGTGAGGCGCTTGCTAAGCTCTCATTAAATGATGCAGCATTACACTACGAGCCAGAGACAAGCTCTGCATTGGGTTTTGGTTTTCGTTGCGGTTTTCTTGGCTTGCTTCATATGGAAATTATCCAAGAAAGGCTAGAGAGAGAGTATGATCTTAATTTAATTTCTACGTCCCCGACTGTTATATATAAGGTTTTAAAGACAGACGGTAATCTTGTTTCTGTTGAAAACCCCACTCAACTTCCTGAGCAAACATATATTAAGGAAATTCAAGAGCCAATTATAAGAGCGAGTATTTTAGTTCCCAATCAGTATTTAGGCCCTGTTATAAAGCTTTGTCAGGAAAAAAGAGGCACTCAAAAGAATCTAGTCTATCACCGAGAGCAAATTATTCTAGAGTATGAATTACCTCTAGCAGAGATCGTGTTAGATTTCTTTGATCGTTTAAAGTCTGTGAGTAGAGGTTACGGCTCATTTGATTATGAATTTGTAAGGTTTCAATCTTCTGATCTTGTTAAGATGGATATTTTGATAAATAAAGATAAGGTTGATGCTCTTTCCATGATTGTGCATCGATCGTTTTCAGATAGAAGAGGAAGAGAAATAGTTGCTACGATGAAGGATGTAATACCGAGACAGCAGTTTGAAGTTGCTATACAGGCAGCTATAGGGGGTCATATTATAGCTAGAAGCAACGTAAAAGCATTAAGGAAAGATGTTACCGCTAAACTATATGGCGGGGACGTTACACGTAAGATGAAACTTTTAGAGAAACAAAAAGCTGGTAAGCGCAGGATGAAGCAGCTTGGCTCGGTAGAGATACCACAAGAGGCATTTCTAGCGGTACTGCAAAACAAATCATAGAGGAAAAATTATGTTATTTGAATGGATTATTCTTATTGCCACTTTAGCAACAGGTATAGCGACCCTGTTTATTTGGCTTAATAAGAAAAAATCAAATGATTATCTTCCTAACTCTGCTTTAGAATTTTTCGGTTCCTTTTTTTCAGTCTTGCTCGTTGTCTTTGTGCTTCGATCATTTGTTATCGAACCGTTTAGAATACCTTCAAGCTCAATGACACCAAATCTACTTGACGGTGATTTTATATTTGTTAATAAGCATTCTTACGGTATACGCCTCCCAATATTAGGCACTAGAATTGTGGATATTAATCTTCCTGACAGGGGAGAAATGGCTGTATTTAGGTTACCTTCAGATCCAACTATTGTTTATGTTAAAAGGGTTATAGGGCTACCAGGTGATACGATTGACTATGACTACCAGTCAAAAGATCTTTATGTAAATGGAGAGGTGGTTGAGCGCAATGAATTAGGTCTCTATATTGGTAACATCAATCTTAGGGTCTCTGAGGAGAATTATGGGAATCGGCATGAAATTATACATATGAATAACCGGATGTCGCCTGGTGGAACTTATAATGTACCAGAAGGGCATTATTTTATGATGGGTGATAACCGTGATAATAGTCAGGACAGTCGATTTGCACCAGTTGGTTTTGTACCAGAAGAAAATTTAGTTGGTAAGCCTGTATTTATCTGGATGCATTGGAATTCAGATGACTTACAGACATTTAAATGGGATCGATTAGGTTTGATTGGGAACTAAAATACTAATTATGAATCTTGAGTTTTGGGCACAAAAATACCTGCATTATCAATTTCAAGACATTGCGCTTCTAAAATTAGCTCTAACTCACAAAAGTGCATCCGCTGAGAATAACGAGCGACTTGAGTTTATTGGGGATAGCGTCCTAGGGATGATTATAAGCCTAGATCTTTATAGCCTGAAGCCAAATGAGCTTGAGGGGGCTCTTACTCGGCTCAGGGCCCACCTAGTTAACGGAAAAAAACTTTCTGAGATTGCTCAAGAAATTATGTTAGGTGATCAGATTATATTAGGGCAAGGGGAGTTAAAATCGGGGAGTTGTCGTCAAGAATCAATATTATCTAATTGTTTTGAAGCTGTGATTGGCGCGATCTATCTTGACGGAGGGTTTAATAAAGCGAAGGAAGTAATTGCGAAGCTTTATGATATAGAGTTTGCAAAACTTCCACAGTCAGATGAATTAAAGGATCCTAAAACAAAATTACAAGAATTACTGCAGAGCCATGGTAAAGCGATTCCAGAGTACTCTGTTGTTACAGAGTTCGGTGATCCTCACCAACGATCCTTTCGAGTGATGTGTAAAGATATTTCCTCTGGTAAGAGTGTTAAGGCTACGGCAACTAGTATAAAAAAAGCTGAGCAAATGGCAGCAGCAGACATGCTCAATGAGTTAGTTGATGAGTAAAAGTAAATTTGGATATGTCTCTATTGTTGGCAAGCCCAATGTAGGTAAATCGACACTTTTAAATCAGTTAATTGGACAAAGAGTAAGTGTTGTTAATAAAAAATCAAACACCACAAGAGATAAAATTTTAGGTCTATACCATGGTAGGGACTATCAGATTGCTTTTTTAGATACCCCAGGCTTTCAAAATTTGAATCAATCTATTACTTATAAGCAAATGCGAAGGCAGATTAACATGGCATTAGATATGTCTGATATCGTAATTTATTTGATAGATCGTTATACTGAAATTCAGGCTATACAGTCTGTTATGTCTGAGTTAGCTCGTTTTGATAAGAGTATAATTATTGTTATCAATAAGATTGATTTATTAAAAAACAAAAATGAGTTATTGCCGTTCACAGATGACTTGTCAAAGGTTACTAATATTAGTGATTTTGCATTTATTTCCTCTTTAAAAAACAAAGGCATTGATCAACTTGTAAAGCTTATTGTGGCGAGGCTTCCAATGGCGACACCAGAATATGAAGACAACAAAATAACTGATGTGACACTTGAATTCAGAATTAAAGAAGAGATTAGAAACGCAGCGCTTAATGCACTTCATGATGAAATTCCCTATGAGATTGATATTGAAATTAACTCAGTAGTTGCAGAAAAAAATCTTATTGCACACGCAACTATTTGGGCGCCAAAAAAATCATATAAATCAATACTTATTGGAAAAAGCGGTAGGACGATCAAGGCCATTGGGAGTGAAGCTAGAAAAAATATTGAGACATGGAATAATAAGAAGTCATCACTGTATCTTCAGGTTAATGTTAGAAAATCATAAGCAATTTTTTGCGCTAGGCATAAGATTATGAATCAGGGCCATGTTTTTACTGAAGACGCTTTTTTGTTGCATCATCGTAGTTACCGCGATACAAGTAAAATTGTTGATTTATTGACAGAATCACAGGGAATTATCTCATTGGTGGCTAAAGGTGTGAGGACATCAAAGAAGGGTGGAATGTTACCGCTACAACCTATGCAAAAAATTAGAATTTCTTGGTCATCGAAGAGTAGTTTAGGAACACTTAGAGATATAGATTTGCTTAAGACTTACCCGTATATTGATGGGGATAAGCAGTTATCAGTTTTTTATATCAATGAGATATTGATTAAAATTTTTGAAAAATACAATGAAGATAAAAGACTTTATCAATCTTATGTTAATTATATTGAAAATATTTCAACTAAAGATTGGATTCCAAGATTAAGATTTTTTGAAATGGAACTACTTAAAATTTTAGGTTATTACCCTAATTTTGAATTAGACCACCGAGGAGAATCAATTGATATGAAAAGATATTATGGTTTTGATAATGATAGGGGTTTTGTCATGTCGCAATCTGCAGAAATAAAGAAAAATTTATATGTAGGAAAATGTATATCAAGCATTCGAAAGGGAGACCTTGTGTCTAAAGAAGCACAAGCTTTATGTAAGCTTATTTTTCGATTGTTTTTAAATGCACAATTTAGCGGAATCCGAGTCAATACAAGAGGCGTGATGAGTGATATCCTAAGACTTGATTTAGGAAGTAAGCGATCATAATATGCATCAAAAATTAAGAATTGGAGTAAATATTGATCATATTGCTACTCTTAGGCAGCAACGATTTACAGAATATCCAGACCCACTAACGGCTGCTCTATTGCTAGAACAGCATGGCGTTGACAGTATTACCGTACATTTAAGAGAAGATCGAAGACATATTCAAGATCAAGATGTAAATAATTTAAAGCAGTATCTTAAGGTTCCAATCAATCTTGAAATGGCTGCAACTGAAGAGATGCAGAATATCGCTTGCAAGGTCCAGCCTGCCTTTAGTTGTTTGGTTCCTGAAAAAAGAGAGGAACTTACTACGGAAGGGGGTTTAGATCTGCTTTCTGAAGAAAATCACTTAATTAAGATCGTTAAGACTTTAAAGCAGTCAAAGATAAGGGTTTCCCTTTTTATTGATCCAGATCTTAATCAGATAGATAAGGCGAGTGAAATTGGGGTTAATGCTATTGAGCTAAATACAGGCGCTTATTGTGAGGCAATAAGCAAACAAGAAAGAAACGATCAGTTAGAGCGTGTTAGGCTGGCTGCAAAACAAGCCTTTAAAATGGGCATATCGGTTCATGCAGGTCATGGATTGAATTACCTTAATGTTAGAGAGATAGCTAAAATAAATTATATAGAGGAATTAAATATTGGCCATGCAATTATTGCTCGAAGTATATTCGATGGGCTTGGCGCGGCTTATACCAATATGAAGGAAATTTGTTTAGAGGCTCGCTCTTCATGATAAAAGGAGTCGGTATTGATTTGCTGGATTATCGTCGTATAAGTAGAGTTTATATTCGTTACGGAGAGCGATTCATTGATCGAATTCTCACTACTGAAGAAAAAGAAGTTTTTTTTAATAAAAAAAAACAAGACCGCTTTCTAGCTAATAATTTCTGTGCAAAAGAAGCCGTGGCAAAGGCCCTTGGATCTGGTATTGGAAAAGAGTTTTCATTTAAGGATGTAAGTATATTAAGAGATGAGGCCGGTGCGCCTTATGCTAAGTTTTCAGACCAGACTCGCCAAGTATTAGATGCTAGAGGTGTGCGTCAATGTTTAGTATCAATATCAGATGAAAAAAATTACATAACTGCAGTGGCTATACTGTCTTAATTACCTTATGAATATACTCGTATTTGATATTGAAACAATTCCTAATACAGACTTAGGAAGATCTTTATATAACTTACATGATTTAGATGATGACGACGTTGCCAAGGTCATGTTCTTTAAGCAAAGACAGGAAAAGCAGAATGAATTCTTACCCCTTTATCTTCATAAGGTGGTGGCTATATCAATACTATTAAAAAAATCTGATGACTCTGGTGATGAAATAGAAGTAATTAGCTTGGGAACTGATGCGTTTGATGAGAAGGGTATGGTTAAACAGTTTTTTGATGGTATTAAATATTATAAGGCCAATCTTATTTCTTGGAATGGTAAAGGCTTTGATTTGCCTGTCCTTTTTCTACGTGCCATTGAGCATCAGATCCAGGCCAAATACTTTTGGCAAGGAGATCAATCTAGAGAATTCGGTTTTAATAATTACTCAAATAGATACCATGAACGTCATCTAGACGTTATGGATATTCTTTCTGGGTATCAGCCTAGCCTAAGGACTAGCTTAGATCATTTTTCAGGCTTGATAGGAATGCCCGGTAAACTCGGAATTGATGGCAGCAAGGTGTGGAGTACATTCCTTAATGGCGCCTATGATGAAATAAGAAATTACTGTGATACTGATGTTATTAATACTTATATTTCATATTTGCGATTTCAGCATTTCAGAGGACATATCTCTGATGATCAGCTTACACAGGAAATTAAACAACTAAAAGATTATCTAGGGCGCTCATCAAAAGATCACCTAAATAATTTTTTAGATGTTTGGAATTCGCATAATAATAATGCCTGAATTGATTAATAATATTGTCGAGGTGACAGGTCATAATCATGACGGTGTTGGTACATCGACAATTAATAATAAAAAGGTATTGATACCCGGCTCTCTCATCGGTGAGACAATTAAATTAAAAATCATAAAAAATAATGCCCATCAAATATCAGCAGAAATTGATGAGATATTAACTGTTAGCGCTCAAAGACAGACCCCTGAATGTCCTCACTATGGAGTTTGTGGTGGGTGTCAACTTCAACATATGAGTTATGCTTATCAATTAGCATTAAAACAGAAAATTGCCGAGGAAACGTTAGCCTCAGTAGCCGCTCAGCAACCTCAAATGTGGCTTGAACCTATGCCATCTAATCCAACTCATTACAGACGAAAAGCTAGATTGAGCGCAAAGTATGTTGAAAAAAATAAAAGTATTGTAGTTGGTTTTCGTGAACAAAAATCTCATTTTGTGACAAATTCAGAAGTTTGTATGACCTTAGAAAAGCCAATGCATCGCATGCCTAATCAGCTTATGGGTATTTTTAATAAACTCTCTATTAAAAATAAAATACCTAAAGTAGAGCTTGCAAGGGGTGACGAGGCTTTGAGTGCCATTATTAGGGTGCTTGATTATCCAACAGTAAGGGATATTGATACTATGAAAGAGGAGTTCAGTTCGCTTGGAATCAATGCTTCATTGTTGTTAAATACGAAAGAATCATTACCATTAACTCATTTTAAGGAGCTGTATTATAGTGTTGATGGAGTAACTATTAAGTTTCTTCCGCAAGATTTTATACAAGTAAATTCCTATATAAATCAATTTATTATCGATAAAGTTATAGGTTATATTCGAAGGTATAATTCAGTTCAGGTTTTAGATTTATTTTCTGGGCTGGGCAATATTAGTTTACCAGTCGCCAAACATGTTGAGAGGATTCTTGGTGTCGATGTGGACTTTGGGTTAATTGCTAGGGCAAAAGAAAATGCTAAAAATAATAATATGATGAACTTAAAATTTAGTGTTGCCGATCTCTTTAAAGGGAGATACCCCTTTTTCAATAATAGTTGGGACACCTTAATTGTTGACCCTCCTAGATCTGGCGCTGAAAATGTTATTCAGCAAATCCAATTAATTGATCCAAATTTAATCATATATATATCATGCAACCCTGGGACTTTTGCTAGAGATGCACGCACATTGATAAATTATAGTGGTTATACTTTAGTTGAGTCACAGGTGGCTGATATGTTCCCGATGACAAACCATATTGAAATGATTTCTGTTTTCGAAAAAAGATGATAAATAATAAAATCATAAATATAGATATTGGTAGTCAGACTTTAGATCTTATTGACGATCAAATTATTGCAGCGAGCTATGAAGTCTCCACATCTAAGTACGGGACTGGCCAGCAAGAGGGAAGCTATAAAACGCCACTAGGAATGCATGCTATAAAGGCTAAGATTGGAGCCAGCTGTCCAAGTGATGCCATCTTTAAAGGTAGGAGATGGGTAGGACGAACGTATAGCAACCACGAACCAAGCGAAGATCCAATTATGGCTAGAATACTATGGTTGTCCGGTCTTGAAGTTGGCTACAATAGATTGGGCGATGTTGATACTATGCAAAGGTATATTTATATTCATGGTACGCCCAGCATTAATATGGGTAACGGTCCATCATCGATTGGCTGTATTCGTATGCACGCAGAAGACATAATTACCCTGTTTGATCTTGTAGATGTAGGGACAAGGGTTGCGATACATGATCATGGCACTACCTAAGCATTCCTTGATGATCGATATTGCGGGCTTTAGGTTAAGCCAAGATGAGATGAGTTTAATTCGTCACCCACTTATTGGTGGGGTTATTTTATTTGCAAGAAATTTTCAGTCCTCAGCTCAAGTCCATGAACTGGTGACAGCCATAAGGTTTTTACGAAAGGAGCCAATACTAATTGCTGTAGATTATGAAGGTGGAAGAGTTCAGCGATTTCATGATGGCTTTACTAAGATACCTCCTATGGGGGATTTAGGTCAAACTTATGATCAAAATCCAACGCACGCACTAAAATTAGCATATGCCTATGGTGTAATTATTGCTTATGAGCTGGGAAATCTAAATATCGATCTTAGCTTCTCGCCAGTTCTTGACTTAGACTTGGGATTGTCAGAAATTATTGGCAATAGGGCCTTCCATAGTAACCAAGACGTCGTTATACAATTAGCAAGTGAAATGATAGAAGGTCTTTATAAAGTTGGTATGTGCTCTGTGGGTAAGCACTTCCCGTCACATTCAGGCTCAATAGTGGATAGCCATAAGGGTGTGGTATTTGATGATCGTAAATTGAATGATTTAAGTAATGATTTATTACCTTATGTTTCTTTAGGTTGCAAAAAAATGAAGGGAATAATGCTTAGCCACGTTATTTTTCGTGATGTTTGCGAGTATCCAGTTAGCTTATCAACTTTTTGGATAAGAGATATCGTCAAGGAAAGACTTAAACTTGGTTATTATTTGTTTAGCGATGATCTTTCTATGGAAGGTTTAAGCCATGTTGGAGATATGATTGAACGAGTCTACCAATCAATTGATGCGGGAGCTAATATGGCGATTGTCTGTAACCAAGGAGATAAAATTTTTGAGCTTATTGATGGTCTTGCAGTTGATGAATTAAAAAGCCAAATAGAGATTAATAAAACTTTATTACTAGATAAAAAATTACACGCTAATGCCAAGGATGAGTATAGGAAAATGCTTAATTTAGTGAGCTAAATATTTAGGCCGGTGGCACTTCATCGATTTGAGCATTAAAAGACTGTATTGTTACAATGACGCCAAAGGCAGGATGATCAAAATAATATATAGAGTCTAGTGTAATGGTTTGCCCAGCACTCATGCTATATCTTTTTAGTCCATCTATTAGACTTAACGTAGCTCCATCATTAGGCTTAAATTGATAGTGATAATCTGAAAGCCACTGAATATCGAGTTCTATACGGTTTGGTTGATTCTTTGGAATGGTAATGGATCCATCAAGAGACCAAGTTAACTGATTTAGGTTGTTAAATCGAAAGGAATCAGTAATTTGATCAATGTCTAATAGAAATCCAAGATGATATATTAATTCATATGGTCTAAGTGCATTAATACGGTCTCGTTCGTTATTTAAAAGAAGTTCATCGTCACTTAAAAAATAGATAGGCGATAATTGAGTTATTGGTTCGTTTGAAGTTTGATCTTTAATAGTATCGTAAAGGATTTTCTCAGATATGCAGTCTAAAGAGTCATTAGAACAGGGACTACTTACGTAGATAGATTCAGTTAGATTTTGATTAATTAAGTTAGGCTTAACTTTTATCAAGCTATCGAAAGACTGATCAATTTCTTTAAAAATATTTTTGTGTAGTATATTGACTCTCTCAAGAGATATTTCAGATCGCATGGGCTCAGTATGAGTAAATTTTTCAGAAGTTATTTCTTCATTAAATTCAGTGTGTTTAAAAATTAAAAAATCGTATTGATAGTCATAAATTGAGAGGTCTTGGTTAGCTACTTGCTGACTTAAAAGATTTGAACAGAGCAATGAGGCGCTTAAGGGTAAAAGTATTTTATGTAGTAAGATCATTAATTAGCTTTATTATATCTTCAATTGTAGGTGATGTTTTTTTAATTGTAATATTTAAATAAAATTCATCAATAGGTTTAATGGATAGATCAGAAGGCTCTTTATAGATAACTTCCATCACTTTATTTGAGTTTATGTTATTGGTCTTTAATAAGGACAGTTTGAATTTTGATAAACTTCCGTTTAACTTAATTATTCCATGGAGGCGCATAAGTTTTTTTAGTTGTGATAGTAAAATTAAACACTCTACTTCCTGCGGTATTAATCCAAAAAGATCAATAAGTTCAATTTTGATTGACCGATAATCAGTGTCGCTTGCAATGCGTTTGTAATAATTTAGCCTAAGGTTGATATCTGGAATATAGAAGTCTGGTATTAGTGCTGTTACCCCTAAATTAATTTCAATTCCTTGGTTGAGATCAATGCCAACAGTCGGATCTTTGCCAGATCTTAAAGCGTCGATGGCACGTCCTAAGAGCTCGTTATAATAATTGAATCCAATTTCTTGAATATCACCGCTTTGTTTTGCGCCTAATACCTCACCTGCACCTCTTATTTCTAGGTCCTGGGCTGCTAGCAGAAAACCTGAGCCAAGGTCAGACATAGACTCAATTGCTTCAATACGTTTTTTTCCTTCTGGTGTCAGTAGGTGTAATGGCTTAGTAATTATGTACGCATAGGCATTTTCAGAGCCCCTGCCCACACGACCTCTTAGCTGATGAATTTGTGCAATGCCCATAATATCTGCATCATTAATAAAAATAGTATTCACATTATGGTTATCTATCCCACTTTGAATAATAGATGTACATAAAAGCACATCACTTTGTCTGTTATTAAAATTATCGATAGCAGTGGTTAGCTCTAATATTGGCATTTGACCATGTGCAACACTAATATTAACGTCAGGTAAAATATCACTAATTAGAGATTTTATTTTATCGAGTGACTTGACTCTATTATGAACAAAGTAAATTTGTCCACCTCGTTTTAACTCCCTCTTACTAGCTTCGACAATAACTTCAGTACTAAATTCAATATGTTGAGTAAAAATATTTTTTTTGTTTGGCGGAGGAGTTGAGATAATAGAGATATCTCTAATCCCATTGAGGGTTAAGTTTAAAGTTCTTGGAATAGGTGTGGCCGTTAAGGAGATTAAATTTTGATCCGCACGCATACTTGTTAGTATTTCTTTTTGTCTAACGCCAAATCGATGCTCTTCATCGATGATAATTAATTTAAAGTATTTAAATAATTGTCTGTTTGATAGGATTTTATGGGTGGCAATAAGGAGATCAACTTTTCCACCAGTAACTTGGTTGATAATGTCTTTATTTTTGTTATCACTTTGAAGCCTTGATATCAGTTCAATATTAATTGCATATTCTTTAAATCGGTTGTGAAAGGTTTCATAATGCTGTTTTGCAAGTATTGTTGTTGGAACTAATACTACTACTTTAAATCCGGCTAAAATATGCATATAGGCTGCTCTAAGGGCTATTTCCGTTTTACCGAACCCCACATCACCACATACTAAACGATCAATTAATTTTCCAGCTTTAAATTCTTTTTCAATTACTTCTAATGTACTTAATTGGTCCTCGGTCTCGATATAAGGAAAATCGTCACAAAATTGTTTGTACTCAAGGGCATTATAGGTTATTGGTTTTAATGATTGAGAATTGCGATGAGCGTGAATATTTAATAACTCAATCGCAACATCTTTTATGTTCAGTAGTGATTTCTTTCTTGCTTTACTCCATTGATTTGAACCAAGTTTGTGTAGCTTTAGTGAGCTAGATGCGCTATTTGAGTGCTTTGAGACTAAATTTAAGTCATAAATAGGAACATATAATATGTCGTTATCAGCATATTCAATGATCATAAATTCATTGGTATAATTTACTCCCTGCAGTAATTTCAGTCCCTGATAAACGCCTAGGCCAAATCGTTTATGTATGACTGGTTCTCCAATCGATAGATGCTCTAGGCTTTCCAGAATACGATCAAAACGCTTAGATTTATTTTTATTTGTCGTCTGGGGTTTATCTAAGAATAGCTCTGGATTAATTAATATGATTGCTTCATCTTCAATTAAAAAGCTCTCTTTGATAAATCCATTAATTAGGAAAATATTATCTTCCTTTTGATAAATTTCATCGAATTCATTTAAGTGAGTACATTGTAGTGATCGATCTGAGAGCAGCTCAGATATGATAGTTAGCAATCCTTTTGATGGAGTGCAAAAAATGACTTTATAGTTCTTTTGAAGGCTGTAATCTAGTATTGAGCTAAACCAATCTCTGCCGTTATAGATAGTCTCGATTGGTTGACAGGAAATCTGCAGGTTAGATGTATTATGTATGTCTTTAGTTTTTGGGTTAAATATAAAGAATTGCTTAGATTTATTTAACATTAAATCAGCAGTTTTTAATTCAAATAATTGTTCGGGGTTTAGGTAATAATTTTGGTTGCATAATTCATAATTACTAACAATGATTTCCTGATAATGAAAAAAAAGATTTGAGAGATCTGAAATTGATATTATCCGTGGGTCATTTGGTAGCAAGTCATATAATGTTCCTGTTTCATTAAAAAAGAGCGGTAAATAAGATTCTATTTCTGTAGGAATATATTTTGTTGAAACTTTCTGATAGATTGAAGAGCTATGAATGTCTGCGGCTATATTTTCACGATAGTTAGCCTTAAAAGTGTTAATTGACTCATCAGAAGTACTAAAAAAACAAGTTGGCAATATAGTGGCCTGGTTGATGGCTTTAATATTTAGTTGAGAGGTTTGGTCAAATACTGAAATTCGCTCAATAGTGGTATCATCAAAATTAACTCTAATTGGGTTTTCTAAACCAGGTGTAAATACATCAATAATAGAACCTCTAATTGAAAATTCCCCAGCACTTCTTGTTTGAGCTGTTTGTGCATAGCCACTATTAGATAAAAAGTCAAAAATTTTATTTTGCGGTACGATTGTTCCGATATTAAATTTAATTGATGAGTTATTAAAAAAAGATTTTGTAGGTATTCTATAGAAAAAATTTGCAATGGATGCAATTAGAATGTCTTTATGTACATCTTTGGCAAGTTCGTATATTGATGCAATACGATCATAGTAACTAGATGGACGATTGATAATGGGTTTATAAGGGGCTGTCCCATAATCTGGAATAATTAGTATTTTTTTTGTTTTGTTAAGTAAAGTTAACTCTCTCTCTAATTGATAGGACTGATTGTTGTCTTCAGTAATTATGACAGTCATCCCGTTTTGGCTCGATAAAATCTGCTTACATGCCCAGGATTTTGCAGGGCTGATGACTTTGGTGATGTACTGTGTCTTATTCATATATGTAATTTTAGCTCAGCATTATCTCATAATTCATATCATTACCTTCTCGAAATCCAGCTATAAAACGATGTTATCATTAGGAAAAATGAACACGAATAAAACCATTAACTATATTGTACTTAGATACTTTGTCTGCCTAAAGGGCTCTGGTTTTTCTGGATTTCTAGCATGGGTCTCTATGCTAAGTTGTATGTTAGGTGTCATGGCCCTCATTTTTGTTCTCAACCTGATGAATGGATTTGAAGTTACTTTGCTAAATAGAATTATTAGTAGCAATAGTCACGTCACTATTCAAATTGAAGACGATGATATTGAGAATGCAATGTTATTCTTATCTGATGTTGCTGCTAATAAAGATATTGTTGATTTTTCGTTTACAAGTAGTGCCACAGTTATAGCAAATATAAATGATAATATTGCTCCTGTTGCAGTGAAGTGGCCCCAGGATATGCGCTCTTTTAGTGAAAATATAGGTGAGCAAATAGAGGCTGATGTCAATTCAAATTTAGCAAGTAATTTTGACTTAATGCCTGGTGATTATTTAACGCTTTATTTAATGAACAAGGATGCTTTCTTCCAACCCCCAGAAGTTTTGTCGATAATCATAAGAAGTGTTCATTCAAGCAACATAGATAGTGGTATACCAACTATTTATCTTGATAATTTAATTTCTAATGAGGGTGCTTTAATTGCTGATGTTCATGAGATTAGCTTATGGGTTGAACGACCCAGTGATGTTGATTTTCTGGTCAATAGTTTAAAAGAAAATTACCCTTTCATGCTAAATGTAATTTCTTGGAAGGGTAGAAATGCTAGTTTGTTTGATGCTATTAAAACAGAAAAGGTGTTTATGTCTATTATGATTGGGGTAATCATATTTGTTTCAATGTTTAATCTTTACTCGTCGCTCTCTTATCTGTTTAATAGAAAGAAATTAGATTTTTCGATTTTAAGAGGTTTGGGAATGAGTCGGCATGAAGTTGAGTCCATTATGGCACTTTACCCCCTATTAATTGTTGCTATAGGTGTGTTTTTGGGTGTCCTGCTTGGATCTTTTCTATCGTTATATTTAGATGATATTGCGTTTTATCTTTATGAAAATTTTGGTGAGACTGTATTAACTTTTGAAGTATTCTATCTTAGCCAAATTCCTGCAGTAATCTCTATTAGTCAATATTTGCTCACCATCCTTATTGTTTTAATTATGGCCTACTTAACAATTTTACTATTTGTTAAGCGAGAGATGAAAATTTCTATTGCCGATCATCTAAAAGGTAATCTCTGATGAACAGTGTGTCTTTGGTTTTTAAAATGGCATTTAGAATGTTTGTGCATGAGGGTAATTGGAAAATTTATAACATTTTTACACTACCTGTTTTAAGCATAACATTTGCAAGCTTTCTTGCTATTGCATCACTTTCTATCATAAATGGATTTGATAACTCTCTTAAAGAAGGATTACTTGAATCTTTACCGCATGTACGAATTACATCTTTAGAGAGTGATATAGCAGATGAAGTTATTAACTTAGTTGAGCAAGAAGCTCAAATATTGGGCTCTGCTAGTTTTACTACCTCTGGCAGTTATGTTATTGCGAATAATAATTATGCATTTGTAAACATTATTGCAACTTCCAGCGTAAATAATTTACCTTCTATTTTTTCTGGCCAACAAGTGCCATTAGAAAATTTATTTGACGTTGACAATCAAATCTTTATAAGTTCGGCGCTTAGTGAGAGTCTTTCTTTAGAAGATAATGATTCGGTTATTCTTTATTTTCCTATGTCTAGTGACAGCGTATTTGGTCGACTTCCTCGTTTAAAATCCTTTAATGTGCAATTGATACCATTAGACAGTCTTATGTCTATGGACGAGTTCCTGGTTATTATGAGTCTAGATACGTTCAGCCAATTTATCCCCTCTGGGCTGACTGTAAATATTGTAGATTTAACTCTTGAACAACCAATGAATGTTAATGATTGGAATCATAATATACCTATGCAGTTTAATGGTCGAGGCAGTATTTCCTATTGGTCAGATAATTTCATTAATCTTTTTAATTCAATCAATATCACTAAGTCTGTAATGCTGGTAATTTTGTCTGTAATTTATATCGTAGCTATTTTTAACCTAGTTTCTTCAAATCTTATTGAAATAAAATCGAGAGAAAAAACAATCTCTATGTTTAAATTGCTAGGCATGAGGAATGAATTGTTAATTAGTCTTTTTGTCGTTAGTGCACTTTTTAGGGCTACTCTAGGCATTTCTTTTGGTGTCATTTTGGGTTTATTATTTTCAGAATCCTTAGGAGTTATTTTTAACTTTATAGAGGTCATTTTAGGTGGTAGTTTAATTAATGCCGACATTTATGGCATTGATATAATAAGTGGAAGATTATTTTTTTCGGAAGTTAGTAAGCTTATTGCTATCTTTTTTTGTATAGCAATAGTTGTTTCTTATTTATCTGCGAAGAGGGTAACAAAATTAGTCGTAAGTCAGGTCTTAAGAAATGAATAATGTTTTATCCGCTAAGGGAGTGACCAAACTATTTGCTGATGGTAGTCGTGATATTCAGATACTTAATGAACTTGACTTCGATTTATTACCTGGTGAGAAAGTAGCTATTATTGGTGCGTCAGGATCTGGTAAAACAACACTAATGCAAATCCTAGCAGGTATAGATAGGCCAACATCAGGAAGGGTCGAGCTATTTGGAAGAGACCTCTCTGATTATGATGATTATTCATTATCTAAGATAAGAAATAATGATATGGGTTTTATATATCAGGCTTATCATCTCCTACCAGAGTTTACCGTCCTTGAAAATGTGGCTTTACCTTTAATGATAGGAGGCACAAAGACTAGAGAGGCTAAGGATAGGGCGCTTAGAATTCTTAAAGAAGTTGATATTGCTGACCGTGCAAATTTTTTACCTTATAAATTATCAGGTGGCGAGAAGCAGAGAACGGCTATCGCAAGGGCTTTAATTATCAATCCTAAAGTAATTTTTGCCGATGAACCTACGGGAAATCTAGATTATAATGCTGCCACGATGGTTATTAATCAGCTGTTAAATTTGGTTTTAGATCATCATACATCATTGATTATGGTTACGCATAACAAGAAGGTTGCTGAAAAAATGGACAAGATTCTGTTGCTTAAAAATGGTATTTTGGAGCAACAATGAAAAAGGCAAACTCATCAAATTTTTTAACTTTATACTTAAGACTTTTAACTTATATTACCCCCCATTGGAAGGTAATAGTGATATCACTTATAGCAATGATTTTATATTCAGGTGCCAACGCCTCAGTGCCTTATCTTATGGAGTCAATTATAAGAGCGCTTGATAATAGTACCCCAATTTCATCCTCCTTTATTCCTGTTTTGCTGCTCGTTATTTTTACTGTCCGAGGGTTGACTGACTTAGTAACTGTTTATGGTTTAGGTTGGCTTGGGAGGAGAGTCATCAGAGACCTTCGAAGGCAAATATTTTCAAAATATTTAATGTTGCCAACTGAGTATTTTGACCGTAATTCAGCAGGTTCTTTAATTTCAAAGCTAACCTATAATACAGAGCAAGTAGCACAGGCAATCTCCGAGGCACTAGTCGTATTAGTAAGAGATTCATTAACTATCGTTGTATTGGTCATTGCGATGTTTTATTACAGTCCGCAGTTGGCCCTGCTTATCTTAATACTTGTGCCAGTCATCGGCCTTCTAATTAAACTGATGAGTCACGCTTTTAGAAAATATAGTGTGCGTATTCAAGACTCTATGGGTGATGCAACAAAAATAGCAGAAGAAATTATTCATGGCCACAAGGATATTAAGATCTATCAAGCTGAGACTATACAAATGAAGACCTTTGAAGCTATCAACCAGAGTAATTATAAGTCTAACCTTAAGGTTATAGCCGTGAGAGCTTTGGGTGATGCACTGACGCAGTACACCCTAGCGCTTGGTATCGCATTTGTAATCTGGCTAACTTTAACGCCGATGGCATTTATATCAATTGATTCAGCAACATTTATGGCTTTTTTAACTGCAATGGGTATGCTACTTGCACCAATGAAGAGGATGACTAATATTAATGCCTCGCTTCAGCGCGGGGTGGCCTCAGCATTAAGTTTATTTCAACTAATTGACTTAGACAATGAAAAGGACACTGGTGATGTCAAGTTAAGCAATCCTCTGGGCCACGTTAAGTTCTTGGATTTATCATTTTCATACAATAATGACGAAGTAATCTTAGATAGGGTTAGCATAGAGATACCAGCAGGAACAAGTGCAGCATTTGTAGGCAAGTCAGGCGCAGGAAAATCATCATTAGTGTCTTTATTGCCAAGATTTTATGACTTTAATGAAGGAAATATTTTATTAGATGGTTTCGACATAAGAACCATATCATTAGATGATCTTAGAAAAAATATATCGCTAGTTAGTCAGGACATTACTTTATTTGATGGAACGATAAGTGAAAATATTGCCTATGGCAATCTTAAGGATATTCCATTAGACCGTATACGTGAAGCATCTTCTATGGCCAATATACTCGACTTTATTGAAGGCCTTCCTTATGGATTTGATACACCCGTTGGTGAGAGAGGAGCCTTGCTATCTGGCGGCCAGAAGCAGCGTATCGCAATTGCTCGAGCTATACTTAAAGATGCGCCGATCTTAATTTTAGATGAAGCTACATCAGCTTTAGACTTAGAATCAGAAAGATTCATAAGAGATGCATTATCTAACTTGATGAAAGATAGAACTACGTTAGTGATTGCACATCGATTAGCTTTTGTAGAAAATGTCGATAAAATTTTTGTCATTGATAATGGGAGGGTAGTTGAGCAGGGCAACCATAATGAATTGATTGCAAATAACGGTATTTATAAATCGTTATATGATCTTCAAGTGACTTAGCTAAAGTATAGAACACGTGGACAATTTTTTTTATTGGCTTTGGTATAGGGATAAATTTTTACATCTATTTCTATACCCATTTAATTTAATTCCATTACTGATAGTAAAAACTAAAAAATTTTTATACAGTTCGGGATTTCTTAAGGTATCCAAAATTAATGCCAAGGTAATTGTTATAGGCAATCTGACCTTGGGCGGTACAGGGAAAACACCAATCGTTATAGATCTTGCTGAGAGATTAACATTAGCCGGAAAGAAAGTCGGTATAATTTCTCGAGGTTACAAAGGTGTAAGAGAAGTTGACCCTTTATTGGTTGATGGGTCAGCAAGTGTAGAGTCCTGTGGCGATGAAGCGCTTATGATGAAAGAAACATTACATTTGCCAGTTGTGGTTGGAGTTAAACGAGTAGAGGCTGCAAACTTGCTGTTAAAACATTATGATGTTGATGTTATTTTAAGTGATGATGGCTTGCAACACTTTCAACTAGGAAGAGATCATGAGATTATAGTTTCCAGTGATTCCCTATCAAACAGAAACCGCTTAATGGTGCCATTTGGACCTTATCGTTCGAGCATACATGATCATCTGAGTGCTGATTTATATTTTAATAAAGGGGGCGGCACTGGTGCCGCTATAGGGTTCACTTTGGAGCCAAGCCTACTGTTTAGCCTTTCTGATGGCTGTAGCGTTGATTTTAGTGTTTTCGATAATAACTTCCATGCTGTTACTGCGATTGCTGATCCAGATCATTTTTTTAAAACTATAACTAAGTATCGCTCAGACTTTTATCGACATAAATTTCCTGATCATCACTACTTTTCAATTCAAGAATTAACTTTTGATGATGGGCTGCCTATCATAATGACAAAAAAAGATGCCGTAAAATGCAAAAACTATACTCATCTTCCAATTTATTATGTGGATGCTAAAGTTAAGTATGAAGGCGCTGGCGAAGAAATTATAAATACTTATATTGAGTCAATGCTTTGAATGATTTAGCGATCGTCATACCTGCAAGATACAGCTCATTAAGGTTTCCTGGAAAGCTTTTACAAAATTTAAAAGGAAAACCCGTAATTCAGTGGGTCCATGAGCGTGCAGCAAGTACTGGCATCGATCAAATTTTTATTGCTACCGATAGCGATGAAATAGAAGCATGCGCTAAAAAATTTAAGGCTAATGTTGTTCGAACGCAATCAACGCATATTAATGGCACAGAGCGTATCGCTGAAGTTGCTCATCATTTACAATGGCCAGATGACATGCAGATTATTAACTTACAGGGTGACGAACCCCTTATTAATCCTGCGATTATTATTCAGTTAGCAGAGATGATCAGTAATAAGAGCCCAGACATGGCAACCATCGTTTCTAACTTTAGTGATATTAATGACTATAGAAATTTAAGTACTGCAAAGGTGATATTAGATCATCATGGTTTTGCGGTTAACTTTACTCGAGCTTTTTTGCCTAATGTTAAGTTGGCAGATATTCAGAGTATTGTTTATAGACACCATGGAATTTATGGATATAAGGTGTCTACGCTAAAAAAAATTATTGCAACCAAGCCATCAAAACTAGAGAACTTTGAGAGACTCGAACAGTTAAGAGCATTATGGCTAGGAATAAAGATCCTAACTTTACCCACAACAATTGAATCTCCTAGAGGTATTGATACAGCTCAAGATTTAGAATATTTAGAGACGTACTTAGCCTCAGAATGAAGATTTTGATGGTCTGTATGGGTAACATATGCAGAAGCCCATTGGCTGAGAGCTATTTTAAAAGTTTAACTGCTAAAGCGTACCCTTCGGTGCAGATTTATTCAGCTGGAACCCATGATTATCATGATGGTTCTCCCGCAGACCCTAGAGCTATAATGCTGGCAAAAGAGAATAATATTGATATAACTAATCATAAAGCTAGATATATCAATAAGATTAATTTGTTAATGTTTGATTATATTTTTTCAATGGATCTTAATAACCTTTTATTCTTAAGTGCACACTTTATTGCACTCAAGCATAGGCAGTATTTATTAACATCTTTTTCTAATAAGCTTGAGGTTGTTCCTGACCCTTATTATGGTGATATAAATGCATTCAATCAAAGCTTCAAAGTAATTAAAGCCGGGTGTCGATCGCTATACGAGCAGTTGTTTATTTTGAATAAGTGATCGCTAGGGTTTTTTAGGTTGATTTGATCTTCTTTTAGAGTTATTTCTCCTGGGCTGACCATCATGATTTTTCTTGTTATTTCTATTTTTATTATTTTTATTATTCTTATTATAATAACGTCTTTCATATTTCTTTTTTGGCTTTTTCTTTTTTGGCAACAGACTTTTTAAAAATTTATTTAGTTTGCTGAGGATGCTTATTTTTGATTTAGGAGGTGGATTTTTGGGTAGTATATTTTTAACCAGTGGCTCTGTAGCAGTTAATTTCACATTATCTATTGGTTTAAATTTACTGTGGCTAATATCCTTATCTAATTCTTCTTTTATAATACCTTCAACCTTAGAAACCTCGTCTGACCTTATTCGAATTATATGATAAGCAGGTGTCTGCATTTTTTGATTGGCACTTAAAACAATAGAAATAAGGTGATTGTTCTCAATTTTATTTAAAATTTCCCTTTTTTCATTGATAAGGTAGTTGCTGACCTCATCAGGAACAAATACGAGTACTTTACCTGTACTTTCTTTTCTTGCCTCTTCGCCAATTCTCCTAAGGATGGTGAGTGTTATTGATTCTAGGCTTCTAATCTGACCCAAACCTGAGCATCTTGGGCATACAAGCTGAGTTGCATCTTCAAGGGGTGGCCTTAGTCTTTGTCTGGACATTTCCAATAGGCCGAATCGAGAAATTTTTCCAACTTGAATTCTTGCCTTATCTTCATTAAGGGCATCTTTTAGTTTATTTTCTACATCTCTTTGGTGTTTAAATGAGCTCATATCTATAAAGTCAATTACGATGAGCCCCCCAATATCTCTAATTCTTAATTGTCTGGCTATTTCATCGGCAGCCTCAAGATTAGTATTAAGCGCCGTTGTTTCAATACCCTCACCTTTTGTTGATCTAGATGAGTTTATATCGATAGATATGAGGGCCTCGGTATGATCTATTACCATACTCCCACCGGAGGGTAAAGTTACCTGATGGGCATAGGCAGATTCAATTTGGCTTTCAATTTGATAGCGAGAGAATAGGGTGGTTTGCTCGTCATCGTAAAGATTAATTTTTTGTAAATTATGCGGCATTACTTTTTCAATAAAAGCTTTTAAGTCTTCAAATTTGTGAACACTATCAATAATCACTTCACCGATATCATCAGTAAGGTGATCTCTGATAGTTCTAGTGATGACGCTTCCTTCTTGATAGAGTAAGACTGGTGCTTTATTGCTTATCGCGGCAACCTTAATGGCATGCCAAATACTTTGAAGGTAAGTAAGATCCCATTCTAGCTCTTCATAAGTTCGGTCCATCCCAGCGGTTCTTACGATATAGCTCATTGAATTATCAACGGTTAATTTTTTAACGATTTTTTGAAGGCTTTTGCGAGCTTCAAAATCAATTCTTCTGGAAATTCCCCCAGCACCTGGGCTGTTAGGCATTAACACTAAAAATCTTCCAGCTACGGATAGAAAGGTTGTTAGGGCGGCTCCCTTATTTCCTCTTTCTTCTTTTACTACTTGTACGACAATTTCTTGACCCTCGGTTAGAAGATTCTTTATTGATCCGCCGTCTTTACTCTTAAAATATTCAGAAGAGATTTCTTTAAGGGGAAGAAAGCCATGTCTTTCAGCACCGTAATTAACGAACGCAGCTTCGAGCGAAGGCTCTATTCTTCCGATAACACCCTTATAGATATTAGATTTAGTTTGAGAGCGGTTCGCGGTCTCTATTTCTAGGTTGTATAGGCGCTGCCCATCGACTAGCGCTACTCGCGTCTCTTCTGTCTGAGTGGCATTGATTAAAATTCGTTTCATTATAAATATCCTCAAATAGGCTAGAGGCTATACTAAAGTAGTTTTTTTGGAGTTTGATGTGTTGATTTTTAAACATATCTTTTAATTTCATTTTAATTACAAGCAAATTTTATGAAATAGTGTGCTTTAGGTTTAGCTCTAGCGTAAAACTGTAAATAATACTGCTTGATGTATGAATTACTTGTTTATTACAAGTTTCAGTGGTTAATAATACACTTATATAATTATTATTTCATTATATTATTAGGCGCCATGGAAACCTCACCAAACAGAACAATATTTAAAGTAGATGTGGAGCACAGCGAACAGCGACTCGATAACTACTTAATTAGAGAATTAAAGGGAACACCTAAGAGTTTGCTTTATAAGCTCATTAGGAAATCAAAAATTAAGGTAAATAATAAAAAAAGTCAACCCTCGTATAAGCTTGTAAGTGGTGATGAAATTTTAGTACTAGCTCAGGCTAAGAGTGATAGGAAAAATAGCTTAGCAAGTTCAGAGGGATCGTTCGCTTGGCTTGAAGAGCATGTTCTTTTTGAGAATCAAGATGTGATTCTTTTTAATAAGCCACCTGGATTAGCCGTTCATTCAGGTACAGGAGATTTTCAAGGGCTAATAGAAATGTTTCGTATTCAAAGACCGCAATTGAAGGCAATGGACCTTGTTCATCGTCTCGATAAATTAACCTCTGGCTGCCTATTGATAGCTAAAAAAAGATCTTCATTAAGGCATTATCACGAAATTTTTCGTAAAAGGCATGTCACAAAAGGTTACCTTGCTATTGTCCATGGGAGATGGAGTTTGGGCGATTATAAAATTGAACTTAGCCTAAATAGAACAAAGCAGCTAGGCATTACAAGATCAATTATTGCCCCCACAGGAAAACCGTCTATTACTAATGTAAGGCTAATTGATAGAAATCGTAGATATTCTTTACTGCATGTTCAACTTGAAACCGGAAGACTTCATCAAATTCGAGCACACTTAAACCATTTAGACTTTCCCATTGTTGGCGACCCAATCTATATTGGAAGGCGCTTACCTACAAAGTCGAAAAAAGAAAAGGGATACGCAAGAATGTATTTACATGCAAAATCTTTAAGTTTTGAAGATCATGAAGCTTTGGGAATTGCTAGCCAATTGACTGCGCCATTAACTAGTGATTTCATAAATTTTATAGGTTCTGAAGATTTTAAGGATCCATACCAAATTTAGCGAGCTGGTCAATGACCCAGAGTAGTGGCACACCCTGAAGAGCATAGGGGTCAATTGAAATTACCTCCGAAATAATCAGAGGGCCATACGATTCAATTTTAAAGCCACCTGCACAATCTGTAGCATTCTCAAGAGCTATGTAGCTATTTATTTTCTCCGAGCTATTATTTCTAAAGATAACTTTTGTGGTATCTACGTACGATGCAGTATTGCCACTAGTTTGATCTTTTATATATACACCAGTATAGAAGTAGACAGTATTGCCATTAAATTTCATTAGTTGTTCGAACTGATTTAATTTATTCCCCGGCTTCCTCATGTATTCATTATTAAAGTATGAAACTTGATCAATCCCAATAATGATTGAATTTTCTGGTGGGTTGGGAATAGATAAAACTTTTTCTGTCGCAATTCTTATGGCCTCAACTTTTGGGTTACGGTTTTGGTCAATCTGCTCCTCTGATAGGTGATTGATTGATTTTATTGATTTATAAACCTTTTTTAAAATGGCAAGTTTATAATTAGAGGCTGTAGCAACAAAAAGTGTTTTCATAAAATAGTGAACATAAAAAATATTACTATTGATGAGTTTAATCGTCTGGCTGAAGAGAGACAAACTTTAAATTTAAGGCTCAATGAGAGTAATCTTGACCAATATTTGAATAATCAACCCCATAAAAGTGCGCAATTTGAGGTGGATTTACAATTTGATACCCTATCAACTGGAGACATAAGATTAACAACTCATGTAATAGGAACGATAGCGATTGAATGCGTTCGATGCAGTAAATATATAGACTTTATCATTGATGAGTCGGTCGCTGAAATAGTTACATCAAAAGACACTCTAGGCCAGAAAGCATCACTTTGCATATCTGATATTTTATCCGATCATGGAAAAATTGACCTTTTAAGACTCGTTGAAGATACAATATATCTATTAATACCAATGCACCCAAGGCATGAAATTTGCTTGTAAAATTAAATATATATATATTTTTTGGTTATTTTTTTTTAATATGATGGGGTTTTAAGATTAAGGCAAAGTTATGGCAGTTCAAAAATCAAAAAAATCACGATCCAGACGAAATATGAGAAGGTCCCATGATGCTCTAACTGGGTCTACACTATCTATTGACTCGCAAACCGGTGAAACTCATAGAAGGCACCATTTAACTGCCGAGGGCTTTTATCGAGGTAAGCAAGTTATAGAAGTTGTAAGCGCTGATTCTGCTGAGCAAGAATAAACCCTTTTAATATTTTATGGTATCTTCGATTAAGATCGCGCTTGACTTAGAAGGCGGAGACTTAGGTTCAGAGGCTGTTTTCCTTGCAGTCAAAAATTTTTTAAAAAAAAATAAGGATACTAAGCTATTTCTTTTAGGTGAATCTCATACCATTGCTTTATGTAAAAGTAATATCCCTGCTAAATTTAATAACCTCGTTGAATGGATAGAGTCAGGTGATTCTGTCTTAATGGGTGAATCTCCGGGTGATGCCATTAGACAGAAGAAAGATTCCTCTATGCAAAAGGGAATCAATCTTGTTAAAAATGGCGTAGTTAATGCTTTTGTAAGCTCAGGCAACACCGGTGCGCTTATGGTTATGAGTAAGGTTTCTTTGCGAATGATACCAGGCATAGAGAGGCCAGCCATAGTTAGTCAATTGCCTGGCAAGTTACAACCATTTTTAATGTTAGATTTGGGCGCCAACATAGAATGTGACTCTAATCACTTATTTCAATTCGCGCATATGGGATCATTTTTAGCTAATGACTTATTTGGCGTAAGCGAGCCTAGAGTTCGCCTTTTAAATATAGGCGAAGAGCATACAAAGGGAAATGAAATTATAAAAAATGCATCTGATCTTCTCGAGGAATCTAACCTTAACTACCTTGGCTATATAGAGGCTAATGAAATATTTTCTGGAAAGACTGATGTAGTAGTTTGCGATGGCTTCTCGGGCAATATAGCTCTTAAGTCCATAGAAGGTACAGCAGATTTGATTAAAACCTTTTTAAAGGATGGTTTTAACCATAGTCCGCTAAGTAAGCTAAGTGCGTTATTTGCTTTCTCCACACTGCGAGGCATAAAAAGAAAGCTAGATGCTAGAAAATATAATGGCGCATTATTGATTGGTCTTAATGGTATTGTAGTAAAAAGTCATGGAGGATCCGATCATATTGCCTTCGAGTCAGCAATTGAGTTTGCTTTGGCTGAATCAAAAAATAACATTGTTAATAAAATCACCACTTTATTGAATTAAGAAATGAAATATTCAAAGATAAAGAGCACAGGTAGCTATTTACCCCCTAAAGTGGTGACTAATCAAGATCTTGAAAAGATAGTAGATACAACTGATGAGTGGATAGTTTCAAGAACAGGCATTAGAGAAAGACATTTCGCCCTAGATGATCAGTTTACAAGTGATTTAGCTGTAGAGGCCTCTCTTGATGCATTTAAGAAAGGCAATATAGACCCAAAGTCTATTGACTTAATTATAGTGGCGACAAGCTCACCTGACATGCCATTTCCAAATGTTGGTTGTATTATTCAGGAAAAGTTAGGCATCCCGCCATGTCCTGCCTTTAGTGTGGAGACTGCCTGTAGTGGTTTTGTTTATGGCGTTAATTTAGCGGATAACTTTATAAGGCTTGGGCAGGCAAAGCGTGCGCTAGTAGTTGGTGCAGAGCTTATGGGGCGATATCTTAATTGGAGTGATAGATCCACTTGTGTTTTGTTTGGCGATGGTGCTGGCGCTGTTATATTAGATCAGTCGGATGAACCGGGCGTTATTTATTCACATTTGAATGCAGACGGAAGGTACCGAAAACTTTTAGAGGCGAAGTCACTTGACGGATCTGGGAATGCACATTTAAATCCGACTATTACCATGAAGGGTAATGAAGTTTTTAAGGTTGCTGTTAAGACTTTAGAGGGTCTCGTCGATAAAGTCCTTGAGGATAATAATTTAGAAAAAGGATCTATAGATTGGCTGGTTCCACACCAGGCAAATCTTAGAATTATCGCTCTTACTGCTAAAAGATTACAAATTCCGATGGAAAGAGTGGTCCTAACAATTGAGAAAACTGCTAATACATCGGCAGCAACAGTTCCTATTGCGCTAGATATGGCTGTGACAGATGGAAGAATAAAAAGAGGTCAACTTATTTTGCTTGAGGCATTTGGAGCAGGGTTTACTTGGGGTGCAAATTTAATAAGATTTTAATTAATGAATGTATAGTCTAATTAAATTAATCATTGCTATTTTATTTTCATGCATCATTTAACCAAGAAACAACTCAAGGTATACGAGTATATTCTCTTATTTACGAAAGAAAATGGCTACCCCCCATCACGAGCAGAAATTTGTAACAAGCTTAATTTTAAATCCATTAATTCTGCGCAAGGGTATGTCAGAATCTTATCAGAAAAAGGGTACATTGAAGTTTCACCTAATAAAACAAGAGCGATAAAGCTACTTAAAACTGAGCAGACCAAAGAGGCGGACATCGCATTAATAGGTAAAGTTGCTGCTGGTTTGCCTATATTAGCTTTGGAAGAGTCAGAAAAAATGAGACTGAATGAAGCGATTCAGTTCAAATCTACAGCGGATTATCTTCTTCGTGTGGTCGGCGAGAGCATGATCGACTTTGGTATATTTGATGGAGATTTGGTAGCTATTCAAAAAACTAATACGATAGAAAATGGCAGTCTCATGGTTGTTAGAATTTCTGAAGAGGCAACACTGAAGAAAGTGTTCAAGGATAAAGACCATGTAAGGCTCAAGGCTGGCAATAAGGAGTTTAAAGAGCTTGTTTATCGCTTTAGTGATAGTGATATTAATGTTGAAGGGAAAGTTGTGGGTGTAATTAGAAATTATTAAATTTCATTTTTATCAAAATCTTCAAGCTCCTTCAATGCTCTTTTTTCTCTATTAGATCTTCTAATCTTTTTCTGACAGCTCCATCTATTTCGCTAGCATCAAAATCATCATCTGAATTAACAGTATTTGAGCCTTCTTCTTCATAATAATAAGTTTTTATTTAGGGGGGGGGGGTTAAGCAGTTTGTAGGCTAGAGATTATGCTATTTTTTTATCGACCACGATAGACGATTCGACCTTTAGAGAGATCATAAGGCGTAAGCTCTACCTTTACTTCATCGCCCGTTAAGATACGAATGTAGTTTTTCCGCATTCGTCCAGAGATATGAGCGGTGACAATATGATCGTTTTCAAGTTTTACACGAAAAGTTGTATTTGGAAGGGTTTCAACGACCTTGCCATCCATTTGGATTGCTTCTTCTTTAGACACTTAGCATGTATATTCAATAATCACAGAACCCATAATAATAACTTGCTAGTTTTTTGCAATGATTTTTAATTTACATTAACGTTATAATCGATTTAATTATCAAAAATTATGAGAAAATTTTGCTAAAGACCAAAAATAGCTTATCTAAAGAAAGTTCATTTTTAAGGGCCAGAGGCGTGAGAGAGTCACTTGTGGTTCTTTTAAATGGTCTAGCAATATTGATATTTTTATCATTAATAACTAGCAGCCCAAGCGACCCTTCGTTTTTTAACGCTAGTGGTTCTAATGAATTTAGTAATTTTATGGGTGCGTTTGGCGCTAATTTATCCGCGATATTGCTTTGGACTTTTGGTGTAGTGTCCTATCTTTTTATCCCACTTTTAGCTTATTTTTCATTTAAGTTATATCAATTTGAAAAGTACCAGCTCAATCTCTCTCGGCTTGAAAAATTTTTAATTTATTTCGGGATTGTGTTATTTATTTCATCTTCCTGCTCTTTAGTTTCATTGTTCCCATCGATTCTGGATAGCCCAGTAGGAGCAGGGGGGGTTATCGGAATAGAATTTTATGTCCTTGCTGAAGAAGCATTTGGATCGTCAGGGGCTATCGTAACATTAATTATTATTTTCTTACTTTCTTTATCGCTTAGCCTGCATGTCTCTTGGGTCGAAATAATGGATATCACAGGTGGAGCAGTCATAGCTGCTTTTAAAAAATTAAAACAGTTATGTAAATTCTTTTATGTGGGTATCTCTAAAATTAGAATTCAGATTCCTCAAAAGGAAAAAACCAAAGAGACTCCAAGAGATCTCCATAAAAAGAAAATGGAAATTATTAAGACGCGCCCTAAGGCTTGGATAGAGCCTAAAGTTACTAACATTGAGGCTAGTCAGCGTATCGAAGTAGAGAAGCAAAAAGAAATGTTTACTATCAAAGATGGTGGTTCGTTACCTGGATTAGATCTACTTAAAGATGGCGAAGTAAATAGTAGCGGTTTTTCTGATGAGGCCTTACAAGCTATGTCAAAACTTTTAGAAATTAAGTTATCTGATTTTAATATTACTGCACAAGTGGTTAGCGTAACTCCTGGGCCGGTCGTTACAAGGTTTGAAATACAGCCTGCGCCAGGCATAAAGGTGAGTCAAATTAGTAACCTTTCGAAGGATTTAGCTCGTGCACTTTCAACGATAAGCGTAAGAGTGGTAGAAGTAATCCCAGGAAGGCCATTTATTGGTATTGAGATTCCAAATGAATATAGGGAGCTAGTGACTTTGGGAGAGATTATAAAGTCTAAGTCCTATGAAGAGCTTTCATCATCATTAACGCTTGCTCTTGGTAAGGATATTTCTGGTAACCCGGTTGTTGCTGATCTAGTGAAGATGCCACATTTGCTAATCGCAGGAACAACAGGATCTGGTAAGTCTGTTGCTATTAATACAATGATCCTAAGTTTTTTATATAAATCCACCCCTTCAAACGTAAGGCTAATTTTAATTGATCCTAAGATGTTAGAGTTGTCCGTGTATGAGGGTATTCCTCATTTATTGACTCCAGTTGTCACCAACATGAAAGAGGCTGCTAATGCATTGAAGTGGTGTGTTGCCGAAATGGATAGACGCTATCACCTAATGTCACACTTGGGCGTTAGAAATCTGGCTGGCTATAATAAGAAAGTAGAAGAATCATTAAAACAAAAAACCCCAATCCCTGATCCTATGTTTAAGCGAACAGAGTCTCTAACCGAAGAGATCAGATATTTAGAAGTTCTTCCGAATATTGTTATTGTTATTGATGAACTTGCCGATATGATGATGGTGGTTGGAAGAACAGTTGAAGAATTAATTACTAGACTTGCTCAAAAGGCAAGAGCGTCAGGGATACATATGATTGTCGCTACCCAAAGACCTTCAGTAGATGTAATTACTGGTCTGATCAAGGCAAATATACCCTCGCGTATAGCATTTCAAGTTTCAGCTAAGGTTGATTCTAGAACTATTCTTGATCAAATGGGAGCTGAGAGCTTATTAGGAGACGGTGATATGTTATTTCTCCCTTCCGGCGCGTCTGTTCCGGTAAGAGTGCATGGTGCTTTTGTCTCCGATCAAGAGGTTCATAGCGTAGTTAGAGACCTTAAAAAAGTTGGCAAGCCAAATTTTATTGAGGAGGTAATTATCGAGACAATCGCGCCAAACTCAGTCGGAGGTGACGCAGATTCCGCTGAGGACGACCCTTTATATGGTCAGGCAGTGAGTGTCGTAGTAGAGTCAAGACGAGCATCGATTTCGTATGTTCAGAGGAGACTTAAGATTGGCTATAACCGCGCTGCAAGAATGATAGAAACCATGGAAGCAAATGGCGTTGTTGCTAAAGCCGAAGGTTCAAACAGCCTAGAGGTTATTGCACCACCCCCCCCAGAGTAGTTTTTATGAAATGCTACCGCCTTATCATTGATCTGTGTCTATTCATTCAACTTTCATTTTTCTCAGGATTCATTTTTTCATCTGACTTACTCAATTATTTGTATAACGAAGAGGTCTTACAGTTCTATGCGGATTTCCAAATAACGTCTGAAAATGAAGCTTTCCCTGACGAGCAGGGCAGTATCTTTTATCTTTCGGATAGCGAAGCATTACATTTAAATATAGGTTCACCTATGACGCATGAGGTATTAGTAACTAGGGATTGTCTTTCCCTGAATGATTTAGCAATCGAACAGTTGTCTATCCATTTGAATCAAGAGATATTGCCTGAAATTTTTAATTTTTTATTTTTTGATTTTAAACATGATGATGATCGATTTAGTTTAGAGCACGACAGTAACAATAATATTAATATTAAATTTAATACCTCTTATGATGGGGTGGATTATGTGTTGCTTCAAAAAAATAGTAGCAAGCTAGTAGTTAGTTTTTTTTATAGTAATGGAAATGTGGGGGATCTAACTTTAAACACTTTGATTAATTCCACTGCTATTGATTTCCCTGAGAATTTTATTCAACAGTCTGAGCTTACTTCAGTAATTGACACAACAGATGGCCTCTGTAGATAATAACGGACTTGTTTTTCAGCCATATTGGAAGCTTGCAGTAGGTCTTCTTGCAATTGTTATTATCTATTTATCATGGGCTCCCCTAAACAGCGATACAATGCTTACTTTCAACGATAAGCTACTGCATTTCCTCGCTTATTTTGTTTTTACCTTTTTATTTATTGAGGTAGTACATTATGATCGTTTAATAATGGTTTTTTATGGGGTCGGTCTTTTTTCGTTTTGCATTGAATATGGCCAATCATTTATACCTTATCGAAGTTTTGAGGTTTTTGATTTATTAGCGAATATAATAGGTATTACAGTTGCTATTTTCATTTCAAATATATTTGCAAAGGGCTGGCTGGTTTTAATTGAAAAAATGTTAATTCAGATATTTCGACATGATTGATATAAAGTTATTACGCTCAGAATTAGATAAGGTTGAAAAAAATCTTGTACACCGTGGCTATGCTTTAAATAAAGAGTTATTTACTGCCCTTGAAGCAAAGAGAAAGCAAAGCCAGGTAAGCGTAGAAAAGCTTAAGAATGAAAAAAAATTGTTGTCTCAACGCTTTGGGCAAGAGGCTAGCAAGGGTAACAACATTGACCAATTAAAATCAGAGATAACCGCTATAGATCAAAAGATCATTTTGATTGATGAGGATCTAAAGCTCATTCAAGAGGAACTTTTAACCTTCATGCTCGATATCCCAAATACACTTCACTCAACCGTTCCACATGGTACGACTGAAGCAGATAATGTGGTTGTAAGGGAGTGGGGCAAACCTAAATCTATAAAGGATCCTAAGGATCACATTGAGCTAGGAGAGAATCTTGGAGGAATTGATGTAGATACCGCTTCAAAGCTATCGGGTGCTCGATTTAGTTTACTTAAAAATAATGTAGCCAGACTCCACAGAGCGTTGACACAATTTATGCTAGATATTCATACAACTGATCATCTTTATGAGGAGATATACTCCCCTTATTTAGTTCTGAGTGACTGCCTCAAAGGCACCGGGCAGCTACCTAAGTTTTCTGAGGATTTATATAAGATTGAGGGTACAGATTTTTATTTAATTCCAACCGGTGAGGTACCACTGACTAACATGGTTAGAGGGATGGTATTGGAGGAGTCAAAACTACCACTTAAATGGGTCGTTCACACGCCATGCTTTAGATCCGAGGCGGGTAGTTATGGAAGAGATACGCGTGGCCTAATTAGGCAACACCAATTTGATAAAGTTGAGCTTGTTCATATCGTGCACCCAGATCATTCCTATGATGCACTTGAAGAGCTAACAGGTCATGCCGAAGTCATACTAAAAAAACTTGAGCTACCCTACCGTGTTATGAGTCTTTGTTCAGGAGATATTGGATTTAGTGCAGCGAAAACTTATGATCTAGAGGTATGGCTACCAAACCAGGGTACTTACCGTGAAATTTCATCTTGTAGTAATTGCGAATCATTCCAAGCTACAAGAATGCAGGCGCGTTATAAAGATACTAAAGAGAATAAAAATTATCAGGTACATACATTAAATGGAAGTGGATTGGCCGTCGGGCGAACATTGATTGCTGTTATGGAAAATTATCAGAATGACGATGGTAGTATTTCTATTCCTGCTTGCCTACAATCATATATGGGTGGTCTTGATAAAATTACCTAGTTTTTGATCTTGTATCCTGTTTTGAAGATTATGTATATGATGGTCACGCAAGTAAAAAGGAAAATTAATGTCATTATTAAGCTTGTTAAGATATTAACATCAGCATTTCCATAGAAAGACCACCTAAAACCGCTAATCAGATAAACAATAGGGTTTAACAAGGCAATTTTTTGCCATAATTCGGGAAGCATATTGATAGAATAGAAGGTACCACCTAAAAATGTTAGTGGGGTAATGATCACGAGCGGAATAAGGTGAAGACGATCAAAACCATCTGCCCAAATTCCAACAATAAAACCAAATAGACAGAAAGTGAAGCTAGTTAAAATAAGAAAAGATACCATCCAAAAAGGATGAAGTATTTGTACGTCAACAAATAGATGAGCCGTGAGGAGGATAGTAAATCCTAGAAGTATTGACTTGGTTGCTGCTGCGCCAACATAGCCAAGCGTAATCTCAAGATAGGAGAGTGGTGAAGACAGTATTTCATAGATTGTTCCGGTGAATTTAGGGAAATAGATTCCAAAAGAGGCGTTCGATACACTTTCGGTCAGTACCGAAAGCATAATGAGCCCAGGTACGATAAAGGCACCATAAGATATCCCATCAATATCTGTGATCCGGGATCCGATAGCCGATCCAAATACTATAAAGAAAAGACAGGTTGAGATTACCGGAGAGATGAGTGTTTGACCGAGCGTCCTAAGTGCACGGCTCATTTCATATTTATAGATAGCTGCAATACCTTTGAAGTTCATTTCTTACTCTTAATAATGTCTACAAAAATTTCCTCGAGTGTGCTTTCTTTAGTGAACACATCTTGTATGTTAATGCCTAGTCGATTAACTTCATTTAATAGGTTTTTAAGTGCATCTTTATCTTTATTGGTATTGTAAAAATAAACAAGGCGACTTCCATTATCTTCTAACTGCAAACTAAAAGATGCCAGTGATTCAGGAAGTCTACTTAGTGAGTCAGTTAGGTCAATTAGAATAGTTTTCTTTCCAAGTGAATTCATTAGCGATTTCTTTTCATCAACAATAATGAGCTCACCAGCATGAATGACTCCGACGCGGTCAGCCATCATTTCAGCCTCTTCTATATAATGAGTAGTAAGAATGATAGTGGTGCCATTTTTCTGAAGATTTTTAATTAGTTGCCACATCGACTGTCGTAGCTCGACATCGACGCCCGCGCTAGGTTCATCAAGAAACAAAATCTCGGGCTCATGTGACAAAGCTTTTGCAATTAGCAATCTCCTTTTCATTCCACCTGATAGAAATCTAATTTGTTCGTGCCGTTTATCCCATAGAGATAATTGAGAGAGAATTTCCTCGAGGTAGGCATCATTTCTTTTTTTTCCAAATAACCCACGACTAAACTTCACTGTGGCCCAAACAGTTTCAAATGCCTCTGTTGCAATTTCTTGCGGGACTAAACCAATAATTGATCTTGTTTTTTTATAGTCTCTAACGTTATCATTATTTTTAACTGTAATGGTTCCACTAGAAGCATTGATGGTGCCACAAATACAGCCAATTAAAGTTGTTTTTCCAGCCCCATTTGGACCAAGAAGGGCAAATATTTCACCTTTATTAATAGTTAAATTAATATTGTTTAATGCTCGGAAACCCGAAGAATATACTTTGTTAGTATTCTTTATTGTAATTATCGATTGCATTAAATGATTAAGCCTCAATTAAAACTTGCTCATTGTAACTTATGGGTATTTAAATGACATTAAGGAAAGTTATTCTTTCATTGTATTGATCTTGTTCATTGTAATACAATATGACAATCTTAAATTTCTAAATTCTTTATACTTAATGAGGCAAGCTAAATGAAAGTTCCGCATTTATTAGTTCACAATAAAACAGATAACGTTGGCGTTGTTGTGGTTGAGGGTGTTGAAGTCGGACAAGCGCTTTTTTGTGTGGTCACTGAGGATAATAGTGACTTTGAGATTACCACTAATCACGATATTCCTATTGGTCATAAGGTTGCGTTGACCGATCTAAAGGTTGGTGACACGATTATTAAGTACGGTGAAGATATTGGAAAAGTTGTGCAAGATACGTCCAAAGGTGATCATATTCATACGCATAACTTAAAAACAAAGAGGTGGTAGAGATGAGCGAATTATCAAGTTTTTGGGGTTATAGAAGAGAGAATAGCCGTGTCGGCGTTAGAAATTATGTTGCCATTCTTCCCGTGGATGATATCTCTAATGCAGCTTGCGAAGCCGTAGCTAATAATATCAAAGGAACGATTGCATTACCTCATGCATATGGTCGACTGCAATTTGGTGAGGACCTTGAATTGCACTTTAGAACTATCATCGGAACCGGAGCTAATCCTAATGTTGCTGCATGCGTGGTAATTGGTATAGAGCCTGGTTGGACAAAGCATATAGTTGATGGAATTGCCGCAACGGGTAAGCCTGTTGTTGGATTTTCAATTGAGCAGAATGGCGATATTGCAACCATTGCTAAGGCTTCTCATCAAGCAAAAGAGTTCGTCCATCTTACTTCGGGTCATTTAAGAGAGGAGTGCGATATTTCTGAGCTTTGGGTTGCGGCTAAGTGCGGTGAGTCAGATACCACCACTGGGCTAGCCTCGTGTCCTGCAGTTGGCAACATGTATGATAAGTGGATTCCAAAAGGGCTTTACGGCTGCTTTAGTGAGACGACTGAAATTACGGGTGCAGAACACCTATGTAAAGCGCGCGCCATTAGTCCAGAGATCGGTGAGAAATTTATGGCAACTTGGCAGGCTTATCAAGATGAAGTTATTGAGCCTTTTAAGACGTCTGACCTTTCGGATAGTCAGCCCACAAAGGGCAACATCCTTGGCGGGCTAACAACTATTGAAGAAAAAGCGCTAGGTAATCTGGCAAAAATTGGTAAAGATGTTAAGTATATTGATGTTTTGGAGCCAGCAGAGGCTCCTAAACAGGGGCCTGGGCTTTATTTTATGGATACCTCGTCAGCTGCAGCAGAATGCAATACTTTGCAAGCCGCCGCCGGTTATTCAGTTCATTGTTTCCCAACTGGGCAGGGCAATATTATTGGGCATCCAATTATGCCAGTTATTAAAATTACCGGTAACCCAAGAACAGTTCGGACCATGGGCGAGCATATTGATGTAGATGTATCTGGTGTTGTAAGAAGAGAGATGACAATCAGTGATGCGGGTGACGCGCTAATGGAATGCATTATTCGAACAGCTAATGGCACCATGACCTGTGCGGAGGCTTTAGGTCATCGCGAGTTTGTTATGACTAAGCTTTACAGAAGTGCTTAACCAGACAGCTAATTATTGTTATTAAGCTGAACTATTTAATCTTACTATGGCTTTTCCCGTTGGCTTATCTTGCCAGCCCCCTTCTAGCGATACTATCCGGTGCCTTACTGGCTATTTATTTTGATCGAGAGTTTTTTCCTCAATCAAAAAAAATTGGTGAGTACCTTTTAAAAACAGCCATTGTCTTAATTGGCTTTAATCTAAATGCAGCCGATATGTGGCTATTAAGTAAAGATTATTTTCCAGTTATTTTTATTTTAATCACTAGCGTGCTCGTTTTGGGAGTGCTGCTTGGTAAGGTTTTTAAAGTTGATAAAGTGATGTCGCAACTCATTACTAGCGGCACAGCGATTTGTGGTGGCACTACAATTGTTACGCTCGCACCCATCATTAAAGCTCGAGCAGATCAGGTTGCTTTAGCGTTAGCTATGGTCTTCAGCTTAAACATGATAGCCATCATTATGTTTCCAATTATTGGTAATTACTTTGAGATGTCAGATCTTCAGTTTGGAGTCTGGTCAGCGCTTTCTGTGCATGATACAAGTTCTGTAGTTGCTACGGCTTCAACTTATAGTGACGAGGCGTCAAGGATTGCAGCGACTGTAAAGCTTGGTAGGACCCTTTGGTTGATACCTATGGTTATTTTTTTTAGCATGAAGCATAAGGAAGCAAATACAAAAATGAAATTTCCTCTGTTTATTTTGTTTTTTATTTTAGCTTCTATCGGCGGAACCGTCCTTGATGGTATTATTCCGACAACACTTTATGAAATAAATAATACCCTCTCAAAAACTCTATTGGTATTAGCGTTATTTTTTGTCGGTACCGAGTGTAATCGAGGCACACTTAAGCTGATACGCCCACCGTACATTATCCAGGCATTAATTTTATGGGTAACTGTGGTTTTCTTTACTCTTGTTTTTAGCTTAAGTTTGTAGTCACTATTAATGTAGTCACACAACCACGATTCTGATAGCATAAAAAAATATTAATTGTTAGGAGTAACGATGCATCGGTTAGCGGTTATCTTTTTTTCTTTGGTTGTGTTCAATGCATCTTGGGCAGATCCGATTCCTGAGGGGGCAAGATATGAAAATATCGAGGTGGTTGGTTATATCGATGCTCCAGATGCTTCGCCATTTAAGTTAACGCTTTATGAGCATGAGGGGCGATGGTTGATGTACACCTCTAACTTTTTTCATAGAGGCTGGTCGATTTTTGATGTGACTGATCCAGGCGATCCGCAATATTTAAAATTTATACCAGGCGCAGAGAATACTTCTAGTTGGCAAATTGATATAGCCGATGATTTAATGATTACTTCTTACGACCAACTTTCAAGGGGGTGGGGTGGTGACCCAGAAGCCCCTCATGCGCCTGAAGCAGTTTTAATATGGAGCCTTAAAGATCCGCTTAATCCAGATGTGATTGGCCGATTTGTAACTGGTGGAGGTACACATAGAAATGGTTACCCCGGGGGCGATTTGATGCACCTTTCATCTGGCCTACCTGGATATTACGGTGATGTTTATCAAATTGTTGATATCTCTGACCCGTCAACTCCTATAGAAGTAGGGCGCTTTACTCCAGCGGGAATACAAGGGGGTGACGCTACGCCTTATGACCAAGCGAGGCTCCATGGGCCTGCTCAGATCAGGGATGATATTGCCTATCTTTCCTTTGGTGGCGCAGGCATGATCATGGTTGATGTTAGCGATCCTAGCAATATTAGTGAAATTAGCCGATTAGACTTTGGCCCTCTTTTTGGTCCAACTCATCTCTCGGTACACACCGTTTTGCCTTATCTAGATAGGAATTTATTACTTGTTAATGGTGAGGCGATTAATGAGGAGTGTAACGAGTCACTTAATTTCGCTGGTTTAGTTGATATCGCTGATATTGAGAACCCAAGACTGATTGCGAATTTTCCATTACCTCAGCCCCCACAAGGCGAGCCACTCGGATTTTTTTGTTCGCGTGGGGGGAGATTTGGACCGCACAATCAAAATGAACTTCAGCATAATCCGTTGGTTAAACAGCAGGATGATATTGTTTACTTGACTTACTTTAATGCAGGGCTTCGTGTATATGATATTTCAGTAGCTCGCAATCCGCAGGAGGTTGCGTGGTTTATCCCGCCAGACCCAACCGACCGGAGAGGCCCGCTTCCGAGGGGCGCGCTCGTCGCTCAAAGTGAAGATGTGGTGGTTGATACGCGTGGATATATATATGTAAGTCATAAGAATCAAGGCATATGGATTTTAAGATACGATACTGAACAGTAATTTAAACTTAGGAGTAATAAAGTGAAATTAAATATCCTTATTTATGTAGTTTCTCTAATGGGACTATCGGTTGCATACGGGCAGCAAGATTTTTCGCAAGTACAAATTGAACGCACACAGGTTGCCGAGGGTCTTTATATGTTGGTAGGTGCCGGAGGTAATTTATCTCTTTCGGTAGGGAGTGACGGTGCTTTTCTTGTTGATGATCAGTACGCGCCAATGAGCGACAAGATTCTCGCAGCGATCGCAGAGGTTACTGATCAAGACATATCGTTTCTCGTCAACACGCACTTTCATGGTGATCATACTGGCGGAAATGAAAATATCGGTGAAACTGGTGCGTTAATTGTGGCACATGAGAACGTCAGACAAAGAATGAGCGCCGATCAATTTCGGGCAGCCTTTAATCAGACGGTTCCCGCTTCTCCTGTTTCTGCTTTACCGGTAGTGACCTTTTCTGATGAAATTAATTTCTATTGGAACGATACCGAGGTCCGCATTTTTCATGTTGATAATGCACATACTGACGGCGATGCTATCGTGACTTACCCTGAGAAGAATGTGGTTCACATGGGTGACGTTTTTTTTAATGGGCTGTATCCCTTTATTGATGTCTCGAGCGAGGGCACTTTGGATGGCTACATAAGAGCCGTGAGTCAGGTCCTAAGCCTCCCGTTTATCAATAGTGATACTAAAATTATTCCTGGTCACGGACCTTTGGCCAGCCCCTCGGATCTAGAGAATTATCTTAATGTATTAATGACAGCACGTGATCGTATAGGCGCATTGGTTAACCAAGGGCTATCTGAGGATCAAGTGGTTGCTCAAGATCCAATATCAGAATATCACGACGCTTGGGGATGGATGTTTATCAGTGGCGAGATGTTTACTCGTCTGGCTTACCAAAGTCTTTCAGATTAATTCTTAAGGAATAAAGGTGGTTCTGACGCTTATGTCTTGACCACCTATACCTTCGTAGCGAGTAATGTATTCAATTGGCGTATTAACTCTGATCGGCGGCATGTAAGATCCTGAGCTGACGAAGTCACCAGCCTTAAGATCAATACCAAGTCTTTTCATTTCATTAACAACAACAAGCACGCCGTATAGCGGGTTAACACCTAAGTAAGATCCAGGCTCGCTGGCAAGGATATTCCCATCACCATCCTCAAAAGTAACCTGCATTGTTTCCAAGCTTCTAAGAAAGCTTTCAGAGTTTTTAACTTCAACGCTCTCACCTATGACGCCCCAGCGTGCCATAATGTTTGCCGATTGCATGAGGTATGCGTTAGCTGGTGAATTGACGAAGGTGGGTGCAAGTGTTTCTATGAAAGCATAAATACGATCAAGGTACGGTAATAGCTCTTCTAATGTGGTTGCATTCATGACGCCCTTATCTTTGATGCTGATTAAAAAATCAGGTTCAGTAATGATAATGTCCGCTGAGCTAATAGAAAAAGGGTCACCACTTAACATAAACATACTCTCATACATTGCCCCGACCATTGGTCGGTCAACGCCTTCAAGTGCGGCATTAATTGGATCAAGACCTACCACCTTATAACCTATTCTAGGTAGCGTCTGATCTAATTGCTCCCATACTTGATTGCGAAGATCTCTAGCAAGATCCATGTTGTTAATGACGCCACGATAGCAGTCTACGTTTTCAATGAGACTCCTTGAATCCCAGGCAGCCATAAAGTCATCGACCCATTGATCTTGCGAGCAGATGGATGTTTGTGAGAGCAAAGGTGATGAGATAGCTAAAAAGAGGAGCGAGATAAAAAGTTTATGTGTCATAGGAGCCTTATATAAGTTAGTTTGATTTTACTGATTTTAATTAAAAAAGATAAATATTATAAGAGATTATTAAAATTGTTGTTTTTTTAGCAACAATTATTAATATAACCCACACCTAAGTTTGACACTAAGGCTAATAACTAGGTAAAGTGAAATTGAAACAGCATTAATTTGTTGTTTCTTGTATAACAAAGGGGAAATTATTTCCACTTTTTTTGCAATAATTAGCTAGTTATTTCTTACAATTCTAAAATTAATGGAGGAAATATTAATGAAATTAACTAATAGTCTATTGGGCGCATCCGCTGTTTTAAGCAGCGCTATGTTGCTCCAGGTACAAGCCAATGCACAAAGTGCGTCAGCTCAAGCCATGCTCGAGGAGGTTGTTGTTACAGCCCGTCGTCGTGAGGAGAGTTTACAAGACCTACCTTTGTCAATCGCTGCTATTTCTGCTGACGCTATGCAAGCACAAGGCATTATGAGTATCGACCAAATTGGTGACTTTGTACCAAACGTTACGCTGAAGACTTCAGATCGTGCGAACAACACCCGTATCTATATTAGAGGTATTGGTGGTGGTCACCCAGATCCTGTCTTCGTTTTTGGTAGTGGTATGTATATTGATGGCCACTACATTCCTAACTCACTAGGTGGGTATATGAGCACTATGGACATTGAGCGCGTTGAGTTGCTCCGTGGTCCACAAGGTACATTGTTCGGTAAGAACGTGACCGGTGGTGCTGTAAACATCGTTTCTGCGAAACCTGGCCCTGACTTTGATGCGAGCGTAACGCTTCGTACTGCAGAGGATGGCGACAATGACGTTCGTGCAATGATAAATATGCCACTAGCTGAAAATCTATTTATGCGAATAGGTGTTGCCAGTGAAACTTTTGATGGTTACTACTACAACCGTCATAAAGGTAGAACGCAAGGCGGAGAAGATCTTAAGAGCTTTAGTGTTGCTCTAAGAGCGACTCCAGGTGATTGGACAATAGACTTGTCGACTCATCTGATCCGTAAACGTGATGAAAACAAAGCTGGTCAATGTAATCGCTTAGATGACTCAAGAAATTGGGGTGGATACGTATCACCAACTAATGGTGTGAAAGGTAACCTAGAGCGTGTAGCTGACGGATTCCAAGAAGCCTATCGTGCTGCTTGTGCATCTGATGCTGCTCAGGGTCTATATGTCTTTTCCTCT
>Ga0114996_10000254_pt1 | contig 74521 bp, 54 predicted proteins | sample ArcticOcean_MG_C_4_FD_87039 | JGI IMG/M metagenome (GOLD analysis project Ga0114996, IMG submission 87039) | Marine microbial communities from western Arctic Ocean - ArcticOcean_MG_CB4_134 | ecosystem: Environmental > Aquatic > Marine > Oceanic | place: Arctic Ocean: Canada Basin | collected...
CGTCATTCCCGAGTCGTCGGGAATCCAGAAAACGCTGATTGGGCATACTCGCGCCTGATCGGCGGAGACTGTTTCTGGATTCCCACCTTCGTGGGAATGAGGGAGTATCTGGGTCGACGAACACGGGCCGGATGGAGTTCAGGCCTGGAGATTCTTCGCATCGGGCTCAGAATGACAAATTCGAGGTGATCCACCAATGTGCCGACCGGTCTACAATCTCCGGGGTTCTGGCCTGACTGACGGTTAGCCCGGACAATATTCTGTCCATCAACGCGCCAATTACGGATACTTCTCAACCCTCGTATGTATTTTGACTTCCGGCTCTGGGGCCTCACTCATGGCGTAAGGCTTCGAATCCTGTGGGCCGTGTTTATAGGTCTGTTGACCGCGGCGGCCGGGGTAGCTCGACTGGCCCTGCTTGGCTGGCTGCTTGCCGAGGTTTTCGATGGCCGTGGCGCCGGGTCGCTGATGGTCCCGATCGCAGGGGTTGCGGGCGTGGTGCTGCTCAGGGGTGCGCTCCAGTTCTACAAGGAGATGGTGTCCCACCACACGGCGGCACGCGTCCAGATAGCGCTCAGGGCTAATCTCCACGAAAAGGCGATGGAGCTCGGGCCGTCCTATTTCAACCAGCAACGAACCGGCGACACCGTCCTTTCGCTTGTCGATGGCGTGGAGCAGCTTGAGACCTTCTTTGGTCAGTACCTTCCGCAGTTTTTCGTGGCCATCCTTACGCCGATCGGCGTGTTTGTTTTCATGGCATTTCTGGACCTTACGACGGCATCGATTTTCCTTGTTTCTGCGATCGCGGCGCTGTTCCTTCCGGCACTGTTCCACCGCCTGAACCGGGCGAGCAGCACACGGCGGCGTGAGGCATATGGCGAGTTCGGGGCCGACTTCCTGGATTCGATTCAAGGGCTTGCGACGCTCAAGGCGTTCGGCCAGAGCGATGCGCAGGGCCGGATGCTGGCGGTGCGCGCGCGGGCGGTGTTCAAGAGCACGATGTGGGTGCTGGCGACGAACGCGTTTTCGGGCGGGTTGTCGATAGCCGCGATCTCGATAGGCGCCGCGGTCGCGCTCGGGTGGGGCGCGCATCGGGTCGATACCGGCGGGCTTGAGCTGAGCGTGCTTCTGGTGATTTTGATGCTCGGCGTCGAGGTATTTCGGCCGTTGCGGGAACTAACGCAGCTATTCCACCAGGGCTTGCTCGGCATATCGGCGGCGTCCGGTGTGTTTGCCATGCAGGACGCAGAGCCGACGGTGATCGAGCCAGAAACTATCGAACATGACCAGTCGGAGATGGAGCCGACTCTGTCTTTTGCGGACGTGACGTTCTCATACCCGGGCGGCCGCAAGGCTGCCCACGACGGCCTTACGTTCTCTGTTTCTGCTGGCGAGAAGATCGGGCTTGTCGGACCGAGCGGTGCCGGAAAGACGTCGGTCGTGAAGTTACTCCTGCGGTTGTACGACCCCGACGGCGGTCGTGTGACGATGGGCGGCGTTGATCTAAAAGAGTTGTCGTTTGATCAGATCCGCGGCCATCTTGCGGTCGTTAGTCAGGACACCTACCTGTTCCACGGCACGGTCATCGACAACCTGCGATTCGGCAACTCGGACGCCTCTCCGGAACAGATCGAGGACGCGGCGCGCGCCTCAAACGCGCACACATTTATCTCGGCGCTCCCAGATGGATACGGAACGGTTATCGGCGAGCGCGGTGTGAGGCTCTCCGGCGGTCAGCGGCAGCGAATAGCGATCGCTCGTGCTCTATTGCGGGACGCGCCGATTCTGGTCCTGGACGAGGCGCTCTCGGCGGTGGACGCCGAGAACGAGCACCTGATTCAGGAGGCGCTCGACCGGCTGATGGAAGGCCGAACGACGCTGATAATCGCCCACCGCCTGTCCAGCGTGATCGGCGCCGATCGGATCATTGTCCTGGACGAAGGCCGAGTGACTGAAGAAGGCACCCACGCCAAATTGTTGGCCGATGGCGGCATTTACGCCGATCTGATGCGGGATCAGGTTGTGAGCGCCGGGTCGAACGGCCAGTCGCCGGTGATCGGATCGCCGAGTCCGAACGGGGAGACCCGGGAAGCTTTTGCAAGCCAGGCGGCGGAAATGGCGCCGACCGAGGCGATTCTCCGGGCCGAGGGTATGAACTGGCGGGAGACCGGGCGGGAGTTGTTCCGGCTCGTCATCCCGTGGAAGGGCAAGCTGACGCTGACCTTCCTGCTGGGCGTCGCACGATTTGCCAGCATCATCGGCATCGGAGTGGCGTCTGCGCTGGCGGTTGCTGCCGTGAAAGACGGCGATGACTTTGGCTGGCTGCTTATATCGCTCGGCGTTCTTGCGCCACTGGCGGCGGTGCTGACGTGGCTGGAATCATGGGTAGCGCACGATATGGCGTTCCGGCTGCTGGCCGAGATGCGCATCGATCTGTACCGAAAGTTGGATCAGCTTGCTCCGGCATATCTGGCGCGACGCCGGACCGGGGACCTGGTTGGCATGGCGACGCAGGACGTGGAGACGATCGAGTATTTCTTTGCGCATACAGTCGCGCCTGCCTTTGTCGCGGTGGTGGTGCCGACTGCCGTACTCGTCACGCTGTTCACCTTCGACCCGATCCTCGCACTGACCCTTGTGCCGTTCTTGATGATCGCCGCCGCAAGCCCTTTCCTGGCCCGTGGCAAGGTGGACCGGTTGGGCTCCCGATCTCGTGAGGAGCTGGGGCTTCTCAACGCTCATGCGGTGGACACGCTGCAGGGGATTAACGAGATCGTGGCCTTTCAACGGGGACCGGAGCGTGCGGCGGAGTTCTTGGCGCGGGCTCGTGAGGCGGTTCGCGTTCGCCTGCCTTTCTTTAAAGAGCTAACGCTACAACGGGCCTATCTGGAGATCACGATGGGGATCGGCGGGCTGGCGATGGTTGGCGTGGGGGCGTGGCTGGTTTCGGAGGGACGGCTCGATTCGGGATTGCTGCCGCTGGCGACGCTGCTTGCGATGGCGTCATTCCTGCCGATTTCAGAGATATCGCACACCGCACGGCAGCTTGCGGACACGCTTGGCGCAACCCGGCGGGTGTTCGCCGTGCACTCCGAACGGGTGCAGGTTGAGGACGGGCCGGGGGTCGCTTCTGTAGGCGAGCTTGGAGGCTCGGGGGAGTCGGGCGTTGGGGAGAGATCCGTGCTTCGAAAGCCTCAGCACTCGGGGGAGCAGGAGTCTCACGATTCAAACGGGCCACTGGCCCTGGCCCTTGAGATGGATTGTGTGACGTTCTGTTACGAGACGATGAATCGGCCGGCGCTGGAAGAGGTTTCTTTCGGGGTTGAGTCGGGCGAGACGCTGGCGCTTATCGGGCCGTCTGGCGCCGGGAAGACGACGGCGGCGCATCTGTTCCTACGGTTCTGGGATGCCGCGTCCGGGTCGGTCCGGGTCGATGGCGCAGATCTCAGGGAGTACCGTCTCGACGATCTGCGGGATCGTATCGCACTGGTGTCACAGGACACGTATCTGTTCAACGCAACTCTAAGACATAACGTACTTATCGCCCGTCCAGAAGCCAGCGAGTCCGAGCTTGCGGAGGCGATAAAGAGCGCAAGCCTGACCGATTTCGTTGACTCGTTGCCCGAGGGTCTGGATACCGTGGTGGGCGAGCGAGGGACGTTCCTCTCGGGCGGTCAACGACAGCGGGTGGCGATCGCCCGGGCATTCCTCAAGGACGCGCCGATTTTGATTCTGGACGAGGCGACTTCACACCTGGACGCCTTAAACGAGCGTGCGGTGCGGAATGCGTTGGATGCGCTGAAGAGCGACCGGACGACGCTGGTGATCGCGCACAGGTTATCCACGGTGCGGGAGGCGGACACGATCGTCGTGATGTCGGACGGACGTGTCGCCGAGACGGGCAGCCACGATGAGTTGATGGTGAGCAATGGGCTATACGCCCGTCTGGTGGCGACGCAGGTGGGCGGCCCCGGCCCCGTGGGGCCTTTGTCTTAGCGTTCTTGAGGGACCGATGTCGGCTACGAATCTCCTCGTTGACGGCGTCAGAACGATGGACCTTCTCGCGCTCTGCTAAACGGGAGATTCCTGAATCAAGTTCAGGACGGGCTCTTCTCCTTCCCCGGAAGGATCAGGATGGCAGTATTGCCGTTACGTCCGTTCGTAATGTAGCCGAAGAACACGCGAGGGCGGATACCAATCCGCCCCTACGGTGTTGCCTCGGATTAGGGTGCGGTCGTACGACCGGGCGGGGCAAGCGCCGCCCCTACGGTGTTGTTGTGGGGACGATCTTGATGCGCGTCAACATCACGCTAGCGAGAGCAAAGGCCCCACCAGGATAAGGTGCAGGCGAGCCTGCCTAGTTGAGGGGGCTTCCTGAGCTCCAGTTCCACTGGTCTGACGGCCACACATTTTTGCCTCGAATGGCCGGAGCGCGTTCGCCGTCGTACCAGTCGGCCACGGTGTCACGCCATTTGGCGATGTGTGGCGTCGTGGTGTGGAATTGGAAAGCCTCCGGGTTTACGTAGACCTCGTACAGCCAGAGCTTCGTCGGATCGCTGGTGTCCTGGTAGACGTCAAATCGCAGGCAGCCCGGCTCTAGGTTTGTTGATCCGACGCCGTCCAGCTTTACGGACTCGATGAAGTCATCGACCTTGTCTGCCAGTACCGGCAGCTCTGCGTGAATGATGAACAGGTTCTCTGAGGAGAAACCCTCATTGACGCCGTCACGTCGTGCGTTCCAACTTGCGAGGTCGCTCGGGAAGATGTTCCGGCAGCGGCCGACCTTTACCGGTCCGTCGATCATGTCTTTTGTGGCGTCGCGCCAGGCTGTCATGTGGGATTGCGCACCATGGATCTCGATGGCGTCGTCGTCGTCGTAGACCTCGGTAAAGGCGATGCGATTCGGGTCGTCCCGGTCCTGGATGATGTCAAATCGGTAGCAGCCGGCCTCATTGCCGACCGAGCCTCGTCCGTCGCCCTTTGCGGCTTCGAGGAAGGCGTCTGCCATCCCGTCCTTGATCGTGAACTGAACCATCAAGATGCGCATGCGAATTCCTTTGAGATGAATCTTTGAACGTGATTTTCGTCGGGCAACCGAGGCGACCCGGAGATGGCCCTTTAGTTGAGTAGAGGGCGGGGTGCGGCGAGAGTATATCCGGGTGCGGGCGATCGGGGGTAGGTTGTTGTCCGTTTCTCGAACGGCGGTGTTGTGGTGTCACGGTTGTAGGGCGCGATTGGCGATCGCCATTAGGGTGTCACGTTTGAATTTACGAACCCCTCTGTCTTGTCATGCTGAGCCCAAGGCGAAGGATCTCCCGAGTACCCGTGCGTCTGGTTATCTTGAAGTGATCAGTTCGCTCTCGTCCCCGTTCATGGTGCGGCCGCGGGAGGATCGGACAAACGGTCTTGGATGCGGTGATTGGGCGTTCATTTTGGATTACCCGAGAGATCCTTCGCCTCGGGCTCAGGATGACAGTGCTCGGGTAGATCGACTGTCATTGGCAAGATGACGCCGCATTGAAGGTCGAATGATAAACGTGACGCGTTATCGGGCGGAGCAAGCGCCGCCCCTACGGTGTTGTGGCGGGATGGACCTTTCGAGAGCCTCAGGATGGGTTTCGCGTGCATAAACAACCGCAACCTCAAAAACTAAGGCCCCGCCAGGATAAGGTGCAGGGACACCTGCCCTGCCTAGACGATCTGGTGGAGGAGGTCTGCTTCGCCCCGGGTTAGTCGGCCCATGTTTTCGATCAGGATGTCCATCAGGTTTTCTTCGTACATCTGGGTTTCTGAGGCGTTGTGCGGTGTGACGATCACGTTATTGAGATCCCAGTAGGGGCTATCGGCTCCCAGAGGCTCCTGGTGGAAGTGATCGAGTGCAGCGCCTGCGATACCGCCCGACTTCAGCGAGGACACCAGGTCATCGTCCACGACGCAGCCGCCACGGGCCACGTTCACGAGAAACGCGCTCGGCTTCATGAGACCTAGGCTGCGCGAGTTGATCATTCCGGCGGTTTCGTCGGTTAGCGGGCAGGTTAGTACGACGTAGTCGGACTCCCGCAAAAGGTCGTCGAGCCCGTCTGCGCCGGTGACTCTGTCGGCCGGGCCTTCGTAGGTGGACGGGTTTCCTTTGGTGGCGATGACGCGCATGTTGAATGCCTTGGCAAGTTCGGCGACACGTGATCCGATAAGGCCGATTCCGACAATTCCGACGGTCTTCCCGGCGAGTTCATCCTCACGATTTGGGATGTCGGATATGTAGGGTCGCCAGTTGTGCTTTCGCTGCTCGTCGCGGAGGAAATGGAGGTGCCGGGCGAGCGATAACATGCACGCTAGGGCCTGCTCGGCGACCGCCTCTCGCATGACGCCGAATGCCCGGGAGAGGTGTATGCCTCGCTCCCGAAGTTGGTCCAGCGGGAACTGGTCGTACCCGGTGCCGACCGATTGGATCCAGCGAAGTTTCGGGGCGTTGTGCAGCAGCGCGTCGTTCCAGAGTCCTGAGACGACCAGGACGTCCATGTCCGCTATACGGTCGCCAAGTTCTTCCGGTGTGTAGACCTGAAAGTGGTTGACGCCGGTGTCGCGGGCGGCAAACCGTTCCTTGAGCTGATAGGCGTGGTGCGCGAAGCCGATCGTGAGGATGTCGGTCGCTGGAAACGGCGTGTCGGAGATGGTCACTTGCGGCTCCTGTGGTTATTTGTTCCTGGACGGACGAGCTTCTCCCTCACCCTAACCCTCTCCAGCTGGGAGAGGGGACCTGTTTTGGCGTCACCCATGCTGATGCTTCCGAAGAAGGAGAAGTGCAGGTAAGGGCGGCCGCTGCCCGCCTCTACGGTGTTGTTGTGTATTCGGCATTGAGTTTACGAACAGGCGCTGTTGTCATCTTGAGCCGGGCGAAGGATCTCCCGGGTGTCCGTGCGTCTGGCCATCTTGTAGTGATCAGATCGCTCCCATCCCCATGCATGGTTCGGCCGCGGCAGAACCGGGCAAACAGTCTTGGATGCGGCGATTGGGCGCTCATTTTGAATTACCCGGGAGATTCCTGAATCAAGTTCAGGACAGGCTCTTAGCCTCGGACTCAGGATGACAACACAGTTGTTACGTCCGGGTTTCAAGCGTGATAGGTGAAGGAGCTCGGGCTGGGCAAGCGCCACCCCTACGCGAAATAGCGTTCCAACGTCAACGCGGGATGATTGGTAGTACGAGGCGTGATGGGCGTACGGTATCGTGGAACACCATCTGATGTGCCACCCGGAACTCGGTGTCGGACCAGAAGTCTTTTCCGATGTTGTGGTTTCGGAATCTTGAACGCGTCCCGTGCCGATCGACTGGTTGCGGAATTTCGAGCGGCCGAAGTTCAGGACGACGCTGATAGCGACCGTCTCCAGTTCGTATCTCCGGCAGCATTGCGAGCATCCAAAAAACCCAACATCCCTACTACTCTGAAACCAAAACGATCATACCCACCACCAGGATCAACAAGCGGTACGAAACTAAAAAACAGAACCCGCACGCGGGTTGTTTGGATGTCGTTCTGCATTTAACTTATCCGGACAAATTACATATTCGTGCGCGTCCAGCCTAGATCCTGGCGGCACGGTGGGTCGAATTTCGCAGAGTGCTGGTCCCTGAATGAAGGGCTGGGGAGCGGCGTGGCCGTTCCCGAGACTGGCCTTAACAGGAGAGTTTATGGGCACGAAAGAACTGGCCGCCACGGCGATGGCGCTCGTCGCCGCCGACAAGGGCGTCCTTGCAGCGGACGAAAGCAACGGGACCATGTCCCAGCGCCTGGAGAGCATAGGCGTGGTCCCCACCCCCGACACCCGTCGTGACTGGCGTCAGCTTATTTTCACCGCCGACGGATTCGCCAAATACATCAGCGGCGTGATTATGTACGATGAGACGATACGCCAGACCTCCGACGACGGCCGCAGTCTGGTCGGTATGGTCTCCGATGCAGGCGTGATTCCGGGTATCAAGGTCGACAGGGGCACGCACCCGCTTGCGGGGGCAAAAGGTGAGGTCGTGACCGAGGGGCTGGACGGGCTCAGGGGAAGGCACGCCGAGTACTTCGACATGGGAGCGCGTTTCACCAAGTGGCGCGCTGTCATATCTATCAGCGACAAGACCCCGTCCGATTACTGCATATCCGTGAACGCCCATGCGCTGGCGCGATACGCAGCGCTGGCGCAGGAAGCCGGGTTGGTACCGATCGTAGAGCCGGAGATCCTGATGAACGGGTCTCACTCGATCGACGACTGCTACAAGGCGACCGAGCGCACTCTCGCACGGACTTTTGAGGAGCTGTCGGCGCAGAACGTGGACCTGTCCGCGATGATCCTCAAGCCAAATATGGTCACCTCAGGACACGAGGCTCCGGATCGAGCCACAACGGCGGAGGTTGCGGAGCACACGCTCGCCTGCCTGAAGAAAAATGTCCCGGCCGATATCCCGGGCATCGCATTCCTCTCCGGAGGTCAGAGCGATGAAGAGGCGACGCTAAACCTGGATGCCATCAATCGGTTGGCGAAGGACGAAGGCTCGCCCTGGGAGATCACATATTCGTACGGACGAGCCCTCGTTGCGACGGCGCTGAAGACATGGGGCGGCTCAGCGGCAAACATAGAAAAGGCGCAGAAAGTGCTCCTGGAACGGTGCAGAGCAACAAGCAAAGCAAGAAGCCCCAGTGGGGCAGCTACCTAAAGCCCTGCCGGGCGGCTATTTAGATATTGTTTGCTTTGATCTGGTGTGACAACGATCAGGTACTGTCATCACTGATGAGCGAAAATCCCAGATAAAGATCAGGTAACCTCTGGCGGGATGGCTATTGCCGAAATATTCTCGTTTGAACCCATGACATTCAGTCTGGTCTATCGTTTTCGGTCCCAAGTAAAAACGGAATCCAATAGCGATCACGCATGATCAACCCCAACGCTATCTAAATAGCTGCCCGGCAGGGCAAGGACAGGGTCCCGGCAGGGCAAGGACAGATATATATGCCTCGAATTAATCGTGTTATTGAACTTTGGGAACAGGGTCAGCCCGTTTACCACGAAGGCATCGGCGAGCTCTCGTACGACAACGGCAAGAAGATGTCAGACACCTGGGCCGATTACCTCCTCACGGACTTCGAGCACGCGCCGTTCGATATGGTCGGTCTTCGGGCATTTATGCAGGGACTTGCGGACGCCGGGCCGACTCGAAGCGGACATCGGACCCCTACGGTGATGGTGACCCTGCCTTCCAACTGCCGGACTCGTGCGGAGATGTGGGCCAACTCGTGGCAGGTGCGGCACGCCCTTTCGACCGGCGTACACGGCATCCTCCACACGCACACACGCCAGCCGGACGCCGTGCAGGCGTTTGTGGAGTCCACCCGTTATCCGTTCCAGACGATAGGAGTGGGCATTGGGTTGCTTCAGGGCCAGCGTGGCGCCGGTGGGCAGCAGTTCCCGGCCCAGATCTGGGGCGTAGACCCGGTTACATACACAAAAATCGCAGACCCGTGGCCGCTCAACCCTGAAGGGGAGATTATTCTTGGCCTCAAAATTGAGGACCGTGAGTGCCTGGCCAACTGCGACGAGATAGCCGCCATCCCGGGCATATCGTTCGGCGAATGGGGACCCGGAGACATGGGCATGTCGTTCGGAAACGGCGATGCGCACGATCCGCCATACGATCCAGAGATGGAAGCCGCACGGCAGCGCATCAAGGCGGCGTACGATCGCAACGACATCAAGTTCTTGTGTGGCTGGAACGACCCGAATATGACGATCGAAGAGGCCACGAAGAAGATGATCGACGAGGGCACGATGATCATCGGCGGTAACGAGCAGGCTGCGAAGTTCGGCCGTGAGTACAGCAAGCGAACAATGCCGGTATAGAACACCGGTTATCTGGTCCCGGCCGTTCCCGGAATGATCTCGGGCCGCCCGGATGGTCAAATCACGAGTGAAAACTGGCGGTGGACTGCTTCCGCGCTCCATCGTCAGACTTTGACAAAAGTTTCACAATGTTTGATACTCGCCACTTCGATTCTTAGCTTTATAACGACGTGCCGCGCGCCCGAGAGGGAGCCGGACCAGGTAGTGCCGGCCTACCCTGGTACGCATCGTCACGAACTTGTGGACACGAGAACGTAACACGCGTAGCGCAGAATTCTTTGTATGACCTTCTACGCACCAACCCATCACCACACACGACAGTTTTGATGAATCTGACCCCAGACCAGGCCGCAACGAGCTACGTTTTGCACTCCGCAAACGAGCTTGACGTGAAGTTCATCCGACTCTGGTTCACCGATATTCTTGGCACGCTCAAGGGCTTTGCCATCACGATCGATGAACTGGAGGAGGTGCTTGACCGCGGAGCCACAATAGACGGCTCCTCGATCGCCGGTTTCGCGCGTTCGGACGAATCCGACATGATCGCCATGCCAGACCCGACCACCTGGCAACTGCTCCCGTGGAGGCCGCGTGAGAACGCCGTGGCCCGCATGTTCTGCGACATCCTGCGTCCGGACGGAACGCCGTTCGATGGCGATCCCCGGAACGTGCTGCGCCGCAACATCCAGCAGGCCTCGGACAAGGGCTACTCGTTCTACGTCGGGCCGGAGCTTGAGTACTTTTACCTTGAGGACTCTGACACGGTCGTCCCGGTCGACCAGGGCGGCTATTTTGACCAGACATCGGCCGGCGCCGGACCGGACCTGCGGCGAGAGACTGTCCTATCACTTGAGGAACTTGGCATACCGGTGGCGCACAGCCATCACGAGGTAGCTCCGGGCCAGCACGAGATAGACCTTCGCCACCAGAACGCCCTCGCGATGGCGGACACGGTGATCACGTATCGCGTTGTGGTGAAGGAGATCGCTTCACAGCACAACGTTTACGCCAGCTTCATGCCCCGTCCCATGAACGGCGAAAACGGCAGCGGGATGCATTGCCATCTCTCGCTTGCCAAGGGCGAGCAGAACGCTTTCTTTGACGAGGACGACGCGCTGCACCTATCGTCCGAAGGCCGCAGTTTCCTGGCCGGGTTGATCAGGCACTCTCCTGAGATAACTGCGGTGACCAACCAGTGGGTCAACTCATATAAACGGCTGGTACCGGGCACCGAAGCCCCTGCGTACAGCGTCTGGTCGGGCGGCAACTGGGGCGATCTCGTTCGTGTCCCGCCCTACCAGGGCCGGGCCGAGGCCGTCCGTATCGAGTACCGGGCGCCCGATTCCGCCTGCAACCCGTACCTCGCTTTCAGCGTGATGCTCGCCGCCGGGATGAAGGGCATGGAAGAGAGTTACGAACTTGGCGAACCCGTGACGGCAGACGTCGACAGTATGACGCCCTCAGAACGTGCCGACGCCGGCATTTCGAGGCTTCCGAGCAATCTGGGCCAGGCGCTCGAACTGCTGAGAAACAGCGAGCTTGTTCGTGAGGCGCTCGGCGATTCTATTTTTGACAACTTCATACGCAACAAAGAGATGGAGTGGCGTGAGTTCGAGGCCACGGTTACCGAGTACGAGGTTGACCGTTACTTGAAGGTTCTTTGATCGAACGTAACTAGACCGTAGTCCGGTAAGGCCTGAACGAATTGGCATTCAGCATCCGCAACAGAGAGACCGCTTTTACATCTATGCAAGACCCCGCTACAACGACCGACAACGATCAGACGCTCTGCGCGGCACATGGCCTACCGAACGGCCACGCGCCGGTCGCGCCGACGCGCTTCAAGAAGATGCGCAAGGCGGGTCTGTACGACCCGGCTTTTGAGCGTGACGCCTGTGGCGTCGGAATGGTCGCCAACGTCGACGGCTCGGTCCATCACAAGCTGATCGAACAGGCGCTTGAGGTGCTCGTCAATCTCGGGCACCGCGGCGCAACCGGTTCCGACCCGGATACCGGCGACGGCGCAGGCATCCTGATCCAGACGCCGCATACTTTCTTCAAGCGCGTCACACACGATCTGGGTTTCGATATCCCGGAAGCCGGGCGCTACGGTGTTGGCATGGTCTTCCTCCCGCAGGAAGACGATCTGCGCTCAAGCGTGGAGGCCGAGATAGTGGCAGCGCTGACGGGCGAGGGTTTGTCCGTCCTCGGCTGGCGTGATGTCCCGACCGACCCGACGGCCATCGGCTACCTGGCCCGCGAGGTGATGCCGGTCATCCGACAGGTGTTTATCGTGGAGCCGGGGACCTCCCAGAACGGCGTGGACGGGGATGCTTTTGAGCGCCGTCTGTATATTGCCCGAAAGGGGATCGAGCGTCGCATAGTTGCCCTGACCAAGACCGTTCCCGAGGAAGACCTGGACGTGTTCTACGTCTGCAGCATGTCCTCCCGGACGGTCGTGTACAAGGGACTGATCATGACCGAGCAGCTTGAGGGGTTCTTCCCTGACCTAAGCGAGCAGGACGTGACATCCGCTTTCGCCCTCGTCCACTCCCGGTTCAGCACAAACACGCTGGGCGAGTGGAAGCTGGCGCACCCCTACAGGTACCTGTGCCACAACGGCGAGATCAACACGGTGCGTGGTAATCGCAACTGGATGGCGGCACGGGAGCAGTCTTTTACCTCCGATGTGTTCGGAGACGATGTATCAAAGTTGGCGCCGGTCAACACCGTGGCGGCGAGCGATACGGCTTCGCTTGACGAGGTGTTCGAGATGCTCAACATCGGCGGTAGGAGCGTGGAGCACGTCGCCGCAATGATGATCCCCGAGTCGTGGTACGGCCACGAGTCGATGAGTCAGCCCCGCAAGGATTTTTACGAATACCACGGCGGCGTGATGGAGCCGTGGGACGGCCCGGCGCTTATCGCGTTCACGGACGGCCGCAAGGTCGGCGCTGTTCTCGACAGGAATGGCCTGCGACCGTTCCGCTACTACATCACCAAAGACGGCCTCCTTGTGATGTCGTCCGAGGCGGGTGTGCTTGAGATCGAGCCGGAGCGGATCGCCGAGAAACGGCGTCTCGAGCCGGGACGCATGTTCTTGCTGGACCTGGAAGAGGGCCGGATCGTCGGCGACGACGAGATCAAGGACAGCCTCGCCGCCCAACAGCCTTATGGCGAGTGGTTGGAGCAGGAGCGGGTCGTACTTGATGACCTACCGGATGCGCCGTCCAACGCCGTACCGGGGGTCGACCTTGAGACGCTGGTGACGCGCCAGCAGGCGTTTGGATACACGCAGGAGGATCTACGGATCCTGATCGAGCCGATGGGCCGCGAGGGCGCGGAGGGGATCGGTTCCATGGGTAACGACACGCCCTTGGCCGTTCTCTCAGATCGCCCGCAGCCACTGTTCACTTATTTCAAGCAGTTGTTCGCACAGGTTTCCAACCCGCCGTTGGACGCCATCCGTGAAGAGCTCGTAACGCAGATGTCGATCCCGACAGGCAGGCGCGGTGGGCTGTTCCAGGAATCTCCGGAACACGCACGTCTGCTGCGGATCGACTGTACGGTGCTGCTGAACTCGGATCTTGCCAAAATTAAGGCGCTGGATCGGCCGGGGCTGCGGACGAAAAGCATTTCGACCCTCTTCCCGATCTCAGACGGCGTTCAGGGTCTTCGGGACGCGCTTGACCGGATTCGTGCCGAGGCGGACCAGGCAACGGCCGACGGCTACACCCTGATCGTGCTTTCAGACCGCGGCGTGGATGCCGATCATTCGTACGTCCCCATTCTTCTGGCGGTCGGTGGCGTTCATCACCACCTGATTCGTAACAAGACGCGGACCCAGCTCGACATCATCGTCGAGTCCGGCGAGCCGCGCGAGAACCACCACTTCGCCACTTTGTACGGGTACGGGGCTTCTGCCGTTAACCCTTACCTTGCGTTTGAGACGCTGGCTGGTTTGCGTGAGCGCGAAACGGCCGATGAGCGTGAGCTCCCGGATCAGGCCACGGTGGAGTACAACTTCGCCAAGGCGATCGAAAAGGGAGTCCTGAAGGTGATGTCCAAGATGGGCATCTCCACGATGCAGGGTTATCAGGGCGCGCAGATTTTTGAGAGTCTTGGGCTGTCCGACGAGCTGATCGACGAGTTCTTCACATGGACGCCTACCCGTATCTCGGGAATCGGCCTTGAGGAGATCGCAGGCGACGTGCTGGACAACCACGCACGGGCCTACCCGGAGACAACGCTCCCGGGCCGGCTGGCGCTGGAGATCAGTGGCCTTTACCTGTGGCGCGGCACCGGCGAGAAGCACATGTACGACCCGGACGCCATCGCGTTGCTCCAGCACGCGTCCAAGTCCAATAATGCACACACTTATTCGTTGTTTGAGAAGTCCGCGGACGACGAATCTGAACGGCTCGCAACGATCCGCGGGTTACTTGATTTCAAGTACGACGCAGACGGCGGCGTTCCGCTGGACGAAGTGGAGTCCGCTGAGTCAATCGTCAAGCGGTTCGCGACGGGTGCGATCTCTCTTGGATCGATCAGCCGGGAGGCGCACGAGACGCTGGCGATCGCCATGAACCGGATGAGCGCTCGTTCCAACACCGGCGAGGGCGGCGAGGACCGGGCGCGCTATACGCTGGACGCCAACGGCGATGACCGCTCCAGCCGCATGAAGCAGGTCGCGTCCGGCCGCTTTGGCGTGACGCCTGAGTACCTGGTCAACGCCACCGATCTTCAGATCAAGATGGCGCAGGGCTCCAAGCCGGGAGAGGGCGGCCAGATCCCCGGTTCCAAGCTAACCGAGTACATGTCTGGCATCCGGGGCACAACCCCGGGCGTCGGCCTTATATCGCCTCCGCCTCACCACGACATATATTCGATCGAGGACCTGGCGCAACTGATTCACGACCTCAAAAACGTGAACCCCGAGGCGCGTATCCATGTCAAGCTCGTGTCCGAGGTCGGCGTCGGGATCATCGCCGCCGGTGTGTCCAAGGGCCACGGCGATGTGGTCTTGATATCCGGCGATTCCGGGGGCACGGGTTCATCTCCGTTGTCCTCGATCAAGCACGCCGGACTGCCCTGGGAACTCGGCGTCGCAGAGACACAACAGGTCCTCGTGCAGAACGGGCTGCGCGGCCGGATTGTGGTGCAGACGGACGGCCAGATAAAGACGGGCCGTGACGTGGCGATTGCCACACTGCTGGGCGCCGAAGAGTGGGGCGTGGCAACGGCTGCGCTGGTTGTGGTGGGCTGCATCATGCTGCGCAAATGCCACCTGAACACCTGCTCGGTAGGCATCGCCACCCAGGACCCGGAGCTTCGCAAGCAGTTCGCCGGGGATCCTGAATCTGTCGTCAACTACTTCATGATGCTCGCCGAGAGTCTTCGTGCGTACATGGCAAAACTCGGCTTCAAAACGGTCAACGAGATGGTTGGCCGGGTGGACAAGCTTGAGTCCCGCCGTGCCGTCGATCACTGGAAGGCGCGGGGCCTGAACCTGGACAATCTCGTGTATAAGCCGGAGCCCGCCGAAGGTGTGGCGCTGTATCACTGCGAGGACCAGAAGCACGGGCTCGAAAACGCCATGGATCATCTCTTGATCGAGCGGGCCGCCGCGGCGCTGGAGAACGAAACGCCGGTGGAAGGCGAGTTCCCGATCAGGAACTCGAACCGCGTCGTCGGGACGATGCTCAGCGGCCGGATCGCCAGGAAGTACGGCGTGCGTGGCCTGCCGGACGACACCATCCGTTACACGTTCAGGGGCTCGGCCGGCCAGAGCTTCGGGGCGTTCCTCGCCGCCGGGGTCTCGTTCCGGCTTGAGGGTGACTCGAACGACTACTTTGCGAAGGGGCTGGGCGGGGGACGCATCGTCGTCGTACCGCCGGAGGGTTCGTCTTTCGTCGCTGAAGAAAACATCATCATCGGCAACGTCGCGCTTTACGGCTCAACGGGCGGTGAGGCGTACATACGTGGCATGGCCGGCGAGCGTTTCGCCGTTCGTAACAGTGCCTCACGCGCCGTGGTTGAGGGAATTGGCGACCACGGGGCCGAGTACATGACCGGCGGTACGATCGTCGTGATCGGACCGACCGGACGTAACTTCGCCGCCGGAATGAGTGGCGGCGTAGCTTACATCTACGACCCGGAGAACACGTTCTCGTCCCGGTTCAACCCGGAAATGGCGAGCCTGGAGAGTGTCATCGCTGGTTCCGCCGATGAGGCAGAGTTACTCGGACTCCTCCAGAACCATCAGCGTCATACAGGAAGCCCCGTTGCCGAGCGAATTCTTGGCGACTGGGACACTTCACGCGGCCTGTTTAGAAAAGTAATGCCAGAAGCGTTCGCACAGATTCAGCGTGAACGCTCCGAGCAGGCCGCAACGGCCGGAGACTAAAAAACTTATATGGGTAAAACGACCGGGTTTATGGAATGGGAACGCGAGCTGCCAGACAAGCGGTCCGTGGCCGACCGACTGGCAGACTGGCGTGAGGTTTACGCGAACTGGTCAGAGGACCAGGCGCGATCCCAGGCCGGGCGCTGCATGGATTGCGGCGTCCCGTTCTGCAGCTCGTCGATGGGATGCCCGCTCGGCAACCTGATCCCGGACTGGAACGACCTGGTGTACTCCGGCGACTGGGAGGCGGCGCTTTCAGAGCTCCACGCCACCAACAACTTCCCGGAGTTCACCGGCAGGGTCTGCCCGGCGCCGTGCGAGGCCGCATGCACTCTGAACATTAATCAGGACCCCGTGGCGATCGAGATGATCGAGAAGTCGATCTCCGAGAGGGGCTGGGAAGAGGGCTGGATCAAGCCCGAACCGCCATCACATCGATCCGGCAAGAAGGTCGCCGTCATCGGCTCCGGTCCTGCCGGACTCGCCACAGCGCAGCAGCTTAATCGCGCCGGCCACCTGGTCACGGTGTTCGAGCGGGACGAGGTGATCGGCGGGCTGCTGACCCTCGGCATCCCTCATTTCAAGCTTGAGAAGACAGTCGTCAGTCGACGTGTGAAGCAGATGGAGGACGAGGGCGTCGAGTTCCGCACCTCCACATGGGTCGGGCGCGACTACCCGACGGACCAGCTCAAGGCCGATTTCCACGCCATCGTGTTGTGCGGCGGGGCGACGGTGCCGAGGGACCTGCCGGTTCCCGGGCGTGAGCTGGACGGTGTCCACTTCGCCATGGACTATCTGAAGCAGAGCAATCGTCGTAACGAGGGCGCCGAGTTCGGACCCGACGACACGATCACCGCAGAGGGCAGGAACGTCGTCATCCTTGGCGGCGGCGACACCGGAGCGGACTGCCTCGGGACATCGCATCGCCAGGGCGCGCAGGAGACTTTTCAGTACGAGTTGCTGCCGATTCCTCCGACCGAACGGGACGATGAGGCGAACCCGTGGCCGCAGTGGCCGATGACCTTCCGCACTTCGGCGGCGCACGAAGAAGGCGGTGTCCGTGATTACGACATCCTGACGAAGCGCCTGAACGGCGAGGATGGCAAGCTGAAGAGCTTGACGGCGGTCCGTGTGGACTGGGAGCCAGACCCGAACGGCGGACGCCCGAAGATGGTGGAGGTTCCTGACTCCGAGTTCACGGTCGAGACGGAGCTGATTCTGCTGGCCATGGGATTCCTCCACGGCGAACAGGGCGGGCTGCTTTCGGACCTCGGCGTCGGGTTGGACGAGCGCGGCAATGTGGCGACCGACAGCAACTTGATGACCTCCGTTGACGGTGTGTTTGCAGGTGGTGACATGCAGCGTGGGCAATCGCTCATCGTGCACGCCATCGCAGGCGGTCGACGAACGGCGCGCGGCGTGGACACCTGGCTCATGGGCACGACGTCGCTGCCTCGTGTGACGGGATACGTCCGGGGCGGCGTCTAACCCCCATTCGGGGGGCTTATTTGGATAGGGTGGCCTCGATCATATGTCCCCCGGAATTGACGTCCACAGGTCGTTAAAGGAGTTCGGATACGTGCGGACACTCCGCATAGCGCTGGGGCAGGTGAACACAGCGGTCGGTGATATCGACGGCAACGCCCGTCTGATCATCGACACGATGGCGAAGGCGCGCGAGGCCGGTGCGGAACTGGTGGCGTTCCCGGAGCTCGCGATTACCGGTTATCCGCCGGAGGACCTTGTGCTGCACCGTCGGTTCGTCGCCGACAACCGTGCGGCGCTTAAGCGCGTGGCGGCCGAAGCCCGGGGCATAGCGGCCATCGTCGGGTTTGTGGACGGGTCGCCTGAACGGGGTGAGCCGGTGTACAACGCCGCCGCTTTCCTGCACGAGGGTTCGATCGCATCCGTATATCGAAAGATCCACCTGCCCAACTACGGCGTCTTTGACGAGGAGCGCTATTTCGAGCGCGGGGCCGAGTGCCCGGTTATCGATTTCCGTGGCATCCGGATTGGCATGACCATCTGCGAGGACGTGTGGGAATCGGTCGGGCCGTCCGAGGTTGAGCGCGCATCCGGGGCCGAGATCAATATCAACATCAACGCGTCGCCGTTTGAGCGCGGCAAGGACGGCGTGCGCCGGGAGCTGATCGGCGATCTGGCACGCCGGAACCAGGTGTTCGCCTGCTATGTAAACCAGGTCGGCGGGCAGGACGAGCTGGTGTTTGACGGCACGAGTCTTGTGTACGGCCCTGACGGGTCTCTTATCGCCGAGGGTGAGCGGTTCTCGGAGGATCTGCTGGTGGTCGATCTCGGCCTCGACCGTGTGTCCGAGGTGCGGTCCGGCAGAGCGTGGAGCGGGCCGAGTTCGGGTGAGTTAGCGGCGATCGGTAACGCGTCCGAGATTTCGCTGAGCCGGGTGTCTTCGTCAGTCCCGGGATCAGCCATTTCGACCGAAGCATTGCTTTCTAGAGAGCCTCTTAGCGAGGAGGCTGAAGTGTACCGGGCGCTGGTGCTTGGCACCCGCGATTACGCCCGGAAGAGCGGTTTTGACAAGGCTGTGATCGCACTTTCTGGCGGTATAGATTCGACCCTCACGGCGGTAATCGCTGTGGACGCTCTGGGCGCAGAGAACGTGCTCTGCGTCGCCCTGCCCTCCCGCTATTCCTCTGACGGTTCTGTCACCGACGCGGAGGATCTGTCCAAACGACTCGGCATCAAGCTCTGGAATCTGCCGATCGAGCCGGCGCACGCCGCATTTGAAGAGATTCTTGAAGAGGAGTTCCGGGGTACGGAGCCGAACGTTGCCGAGGAGAATGTGCAGTCACGGGTCCGCGGCAATGTGATCATGACGATCTCGAACAAGTTCGGGTATCTCGTGCTGACGACGGGCAACAAGTCGGAGTTCGCCACCGGATACGCCACGCTCTACGGCGATATGGCAGGCGGATACGCGGTGATCAAGGATGTGCCGAAGACGCTGGTGTTCCGGCTGTGTGAGTACCGAAACGAGGCCGGGCCGGGCGCGCCGATTCCACGGACTGTTATCGACAAGCCGCCGAGCGCAGAGCTAAGGCCGGATCAGTTGGACAGCGACTCGCTGCCGCCCTACGACATCCTAGACCGGATTCTCGAGCGCTACATCGAGGATCTGTGGGATGCGCCCGAGATCATCGCAGAGGAGGCCCGGCTGGATGGCGGCGACGAGGCGACGGTGCGTCGAGTACTGCAGATGGTTGATCGCAATGAGTACAAGCGTCGGCAGTCGCCCCCCGGCGTCAAGATCACGCAGCTAGCCTTCGGCCGAGACCGCCGCATGCCGATCGCGTCACGCTACCGGCCACACTAAAGGGCTACTAAAACAGACAGTCATGCCGTCCGAGCCAATTTGTTTTCCGATTCGAAGCTCTGTTCGCTAATGGCTGAGCCACTCTTCGTCTGCTCATTATTGACGGGCTCAAAAAACGAAGTCCCGCCCGCCACCGTGCCAAACGCCAACCTCACGGTCATCATCGGCTGATCTACAACCGATAACGCGCAGTCTCTGATAAACGCAGAAACCGGGCGTCCTTCGAGGTCCGCTCGTTCGGCGATTCAGTTGAATGTGGAGCGGCCCGGAGAATTTTTGATCATAGGGCGAATAGATGATTCGGATGAAGCGCGTTTCCCTTTCCGGATCATCGCTGCTCCGGGCGTCAAGGTGCCGGACAGCCCACAAGGTGGAAATGAAACCGTCTAGTCAATCGCCAAGGCGAATCCTTTGGCAAAAAGTGGGGCACCTCGGCCATCTCACGATATGCCTACTCAAACCCTCTGTCGTAAGCGCTTCCGGCTGACTCCAGGATTTCTTCTACGTCTTCCGAGTGGCCGCGCTGGATTCTGTGTATCGCCCCTCCGAGCGCGGCTCTGAGGTAGTCGGATCTGGTCCGAAGTGATTCGTAGCCCGATGTTGTGGCGTCTTCTGGCTGGCCGTTGAGGGGCACGACGTCGGAAGGGACCGACTGCAGGGCGGCCACGCCGTCAGGGAGTCGGCCCGGGAACTGGCCCAGCTCATCCAGTGTGGGGCGTTCGTAGTACGGGTGATCGACGCAGTTGCCATATCGGTTGCAGTCGCCGACGTGGTCGTAGCGCCATGCGAGGACTCTGACGGCCATTAATTTTCCTTCACTAGTAGATCCGTGCTCGTAGGACAGCGCCCTTCGAGGGCCTCAGGGCACTTGCTGGTAAGTTTCGTAGTAAAACTCTGAGGCGAACGTTAGCGCCCTGAGGTTCTCGAAGGGCCGGGGCTGGTTGGCAACGTCAATCGATTGGCCTGAGCAGCGCGCTTGGATCTTCCTTCCCGCTGGGAAGGAACTCCCTCACCCTGCACCCTCTCCCGTCTGGGAGAGGGGATTCTACGTCCTGCTCGCCGGTGTCTACCCGAGGGCGGGCAGCGGCCCGTGCGTACGGTGTTAGTGACCTACAAGTGTTTTGGTGGAAATGTCATTCTGAGGAGCTTGCCACAAAGTATCTCCCCGCTGAAAATCCGGGAGATACTTCTCCTTCCCCGGAAGGATCAGCATGACAAATTGCTGGACGTTCGATGTGTTCTCGAAGGAACCGGCGGGCCAAGCGCCGCCCCTACGGTGGTTCTGATGCGGGGGATTTTGCGAGCCGCGCATTCCTGAACCCCTACGGCCGCACTACTATTTGCAGTTGGTTGCTTGGTTTTGTCAGGCCTTCGAAGGCTTCTTGCATTCCTTCAAGCGGGATGGATTCCACGTCGCCGATCAGTGGCTTTACGGTCAGCTTCCCGGACGCCATTAGACCGATGGCTCGGTGCCAGTCGCCGGGTAGCGATCCCCAACTTGCCTTGAAGCTGATTTCGCGCGCCATCCAGTCGACCGGCCGCAGCGGTAGTTCTTCCCACGGCACGGCGACCAGCACGACCTGTCCAGCTCGCCGGACGATGTTGAATGCCTGGTCGAGCGTGGACGGGAAGCCGGCGCAGTCGAACACGATGTTTGGGCCGCGGCCGTCCGTCAGCGCGTCGATCTCTGTCTGAAGGTCCTGTTTCAGAGGGTTGATCACGGCGTCTGCCCCCAGTTCAAGAGCGACGCGCGCCCGTTCGGGGGCAGGTTCGGAGACGTACACGGCGCTTGCTCCGGCGGCCTTTGCGGCCTGCAGAGTCAGTAGCCCGATAGGCCCGGCGCCCAGGATTCCTACGCTGTCGCCGAGCTTGAGATCGGAGTTACGGATGGCGTGTATCGCGACTGCGGTCGGCTCGCACATGGCGGCCTCTTCGTCGGTGATGCCGTCCGGGATCAGGATGGGCTGCCACTCTTCCATCAGGACGAACTCGGCGTAGCCACGGATTAAGCCTTCCGGGAATCCCATCGTCCGGTAGTTATAGCGCGGGTGGGTGCGTGTCGGGAATTCAAACCCGGACGGTGGATCACCGCCGCCACCGATCACTCGATCGCCAATTTTCCACTTCGTGACAGCGGACCCGACCTCAACCACATCGCCGGCGAACTCGTGACCGAGCACAGTCCCAGGCGGTGCGACGTCGTAGAGGAAAGCGTGAACGTCGGTGCCACATACGGCGCAGAAGTGGACCTTTACGACCACCTGATCTGGCCCCGCCGTGGGTGTCGGGATTTCTTCGATTTCGAAGCGCTGGTTGCCTTTGTAAACGGCCGCTTTCATTCGGTTGCCTCCCTGTTCAGAGGGTTCGTCCGCGCTGAGATGGGATGTTCTAAAGCCCGGACACGCGGGTCGGCAGGATACACCGCCCGGGCGTGGGCGGATGCAGTTGAGGGAAAGAGTGAGGGCGCGCCTGACGAGCCTCGCAGTTGGAAAGCCGGGAGATCCTTCGCTTCCGCCTCAGGATCACAGAAGTAACGCGAGTCGGAAGCGGGCCTGCACGGGGCGACACTTACCAGTCGAAGATCTCGTCCTCGGGGTAGGCGTAGCCGCCGCCGTAGAACACGGCCACGCTCAGATGGTAGGTGCCGCCGTCCAGCAGTGGGATGTCCGGGAGCGTGGCGGACTCTGCGTCCCACTCGAACACCTGCGACACGAAAGCGTCGGGCGTACCGCTCTCGTTGCCGATGATTACCTTGTACCACATGCCCTGTTCGACTCCGGGCGGCGGTTTCCATCATCGACTCCGCCTCGGCGAGCGACACGCTGTCGGGGATCATGGCATTTACGGTGAGCGGGAACTCTTCGTCCACAGAGACGTTGTTGAAGAGGGGCGAGAAGAGCCACCAAACGAGGGCGACCGCAGGGATGGCGACCGCAATCGCTATCGCCAACGCGATAGTGCTGATGGTTTTACGCTTACGGGTCGATGTGGCTCGACGGATGATCTGCATTGCTCACCCCCAAGCAATTAAGACAAGAAATCTGCACTTCTCCTTCGTGATCAGGCGTTACGTTTCCTGTAGTACGCAGAGCGGATAGATACCGATTTCGAAAACTCTAATCTAAGTCCTCTAAGTACGGGGCCATGAATTCCGTATGTCGGCGCCTGATGACTTCCGGCGTTAGATCTTCCCGACCAATATCCACGAGACCGTGCGACCATCCTTCCACGACGGGGAATGATTGAACCAGCACGTGCGTGGTCCAGAGGGGTAGTAGTTCAAGACTTCGTCCTGACACTTGAGCGTACTCACGGACAAGCTCATCTGCACCCAGATCCCAGCCCTGGAGTCTGAGGTCCATGGAGGTATAGGCAAGGTCCATAATCGGATCGCCAAGGGTCGCGCTCTCCCAGTCGATTACCGCCTTCAGGTTCTGTCCTTCCCACAGGACATTTGCGATCCAGAGATCGTTATGAACAATGGCCGTATCCCCGATCGGGGCATCTGCGAATGCGGCAACTCCAACGCGCCAGACCCGATCAGCACCCGCCAAGTTTGAAAAACTCTGTGCGGCGCTTGGGGATGAATACTTACGATTGATCTCTGCTCGATTGTCCTCCAGCAAAGCCGACGCATCGGGGTCAACTGGAATAGCGTGAAGGCGTGCAAGGAACCTGGCCATCTGACGCGCCCAATCCGCCTCGTCTTCAGGTCTCGTGAGCGTCTCGCCGTCGATGTATTCAAGTACTAGAGCGGGCTCTTGGAATATCTGATTTTTATCGATCCAGACTGGCTCAGACACCGGCAAACCGGCTGTACTGAGGAGCCGAAGTATCGCTACCTCTTTATAGGCGTGTACCTGTCCTTTGGACGCTATCCATTCGCCGTAACGTCTCAGGATCACCTTTCTCTGTCGCCCGGAGTCGTCTGTAAGCCTCAGCAACTCCATCGTCGCATCGATGCCGCCGCCCAAGCGACCTAACAACTCCACGCTCCCAGTAGGGTCTAACTCAGTGGCAAGTGCCTCCAATTGATCCGGGGTCGGTCTCGGGCTGCTAACTGACAAACTGATGATCCTTGCGGAACCCTGCGTTATTGGGCGGAACCCCGCAGTTGCTGCCTGGACTACGTGCCGCTCTACGCTCTAACTAACTGGAGCCATGCTTGCGCATTAGCGCGGCCACATCTGAATCAGTCTGATCGCCGGACGCATCCAGAGTGTCCGCTACCGCCTGTCTGTCGGCATCGCTGCGGTTCTGGTTGAGCTTGAACTTGGCCTCGATGGTGGTGACCGTCATACGGAAGCCCACGATGCCGCCTATTAGACTCGCCTTGAGTTCCGGGTTCGGAGGAGCAGGCGGGTGGTCGAGCGCCCTCGACTCGTGGAACTTCACCATGTCATCCACATGGGACGAGAGCCACTCCCGGTCATCGATCAGCTCCAGTGGTCCACGCATGTGCACGACGGCGAAGTTCCAGGTTGGGACGGCCGGAGCTGTTTCGTACCACTCGGGCGATATGTAGGCGTCGGGGCCCTGGAATATCGCGAGGGACTCGGACTGACCTTCGATAGACCTCCAGTGGTCGTTCGCCCGGGCCATATGCCCGTTGATGATCCCTGCATCTTCGGACGAGCCCCGAGGCACATACAGAAGCGGCAGGTGAGTCGCTTTGATGCCCTCGGACGACGGCGTGATCAAGGTCGCGAACCCGTTCTCGGAGACGATTCTTTCTATCGCCTCCGGGTCTTCGATTTTGAAGTATGGGGGTATGTACATTTTGACCTTTGTCCGACGCGATGATCTGCGACCGATATCGACGTTGTCCAAGTGCATCCTACTTCAGCACATCGCCAAGAGATTCCAGCAAACCGTCGGTGTCGGACACGCCCCAGCTTTCCACGAACTTTCCGTCCTTGACGCGCCTGAACTGCATGGCGGTCCATAAGACCTTTTTGCCGGTCGGGGCGATGTCCCTGAACTTGCCTTTGTGGGTGCCGTTGTAGGTCAGGTGGAAGGCCAGCGTGTCGCCCTCGGCGATGATCTGATTGATATCTACGTGGAAGTCCGGGAATGCGGCGAGGATCTTGTTGTGGTTGGCTCTGTAGCCTGCCGGTCCCCTCGCGTCTGAGGTGTGGTCGATGTAGTCGGGGGCGACGAACTCTTCCATGCGCTCAGGCGCGCCGGGGTTGACTACCTCTTTTAGGAAACTGCGGAAGAGTTCTTTGTTGGCTTCTTGTTGGTCGGTTTTTGGCATCGAGAGCCTATGTGCACGAGAGTTGAATTGGATTACGAGGTTGTTCCATCCCCGCACTTCGAGAGCCTCAGTGTAGGTTCGGTAGAGTCTTAACGTGGGTTCAGTCCTTTGCGCTGCGGACGGGTAGCGATCCTACCTGCGAGATTACCCGGAAGAGTATTTGCGGTAGCTTGCCGAGACTATGACTCTCGGTGATTTTGCCGATACGGTCGCTTCACCGGAGCCGCTAGGCTCCCGGTCCGGCTTGACGAACCCCGACCCGCCCAGCAGACTTCGCGGGCAGCCAAAACCGGCGGCGATCAAGTCCATATCGAAAGGAGTCGTGATGCAAGTCTTAGTTTTCCTGAAATGTTCGCGACTAATTTCTATGGATGATCACATGCCGCTGCACGACGCGCTGGTTTAGTTCAGCGTCGCCGATTACGGAAGGTCCTCATCCCATGAGGAGACCACACCGTTGCCGCCCTTAGCTCACACGGAATCTAAATTCCCGTTCCTGACCTCTATCGGTTGGAACGATGACATTGCTACCAAATTCTCTGACGATCTTGAACCCGGTTTAATTCCAGGTCGCGTCTCACGGGTAGACCGAATATCGTCGATCATCCTGACGGAGGACGGCCCGGTCAGGGCTGAGCCTTCCGCCGACATGCTGGAAACGACACCAAGCGAGGAGCTTCCAGCGATCGGCGACTGGGTTGGGATGCTCAGACGTCCGAGACACGACACAGACTCTATCGAGGTCGTGCTGCCGCGCGTATCGACCCTGGCACGTGTTCGCGGCAGCGCCGATAGCCGGAGGACGGCCTCCCGAATACAGGTGATCGCAGTCAACGTTGACTTCGTTTTCGCGACCCACGCCGCCGTCCGGCCAAGCACAGCGCGGATGGCCCGGGAGGTCTCCCAGATCGAGCAGAGCGGTGCGGTCCCGATCCTACTGCTGACAAAGGCCGATCTCGTGGACGATCCGGCGGCAGTGGTTGAGCAGGTGGGAAAAGCGATGCCCGGGTTGCGCATCCACCTGACGAGCGGCTTGAACGGCGACGGCATCAACGAGTTACGCCAGTACCTGACGGGCAACCGTACGGTGGTGTTCATCGGCGCTTCCGGGGTAGGCAAGTCCACCATATCGAACCAGCTTCTTGGCGAGGAAGCGCTTACCACGGAAGAGGTCCGTGCCCATGACGGCAGGGGTAGGCACACCACTACCGCCCGCCACCTGATGCCGATCCCCGGCGGAGGGGTCCTCATAGATACGCCCGGGATGCGGACTTTCACTCTCCAGGCTGCGGACGACGGCCTGGAACGTACTTTCACCGATATCGACGCTCTGTCTCAAATGTGCAGCTTCCGAGACTGTCGCCACGAGAGAGAACCCGGATGTGCTGTGCAGGCAGCTATCGCCTCAGGCGATCTGAACACCGAGCGATTTGACTCGTATCGCAAGTTGGGTAACGAGTTGCGCCACATGAAGGCGAAGGCCGATAAAGCGGCGTACGCGGATGAACGACGACGGGGTCGGGATCAATCGATCAGGTACAAGCGGAATGTAAAGCCGAAGAAGCGATGATGGTCCACGCGTCACCCATGCGACTGCGGACTGCTCAGCGGTCCGTCGCTAAGTCCTGAGGCCGTCCCACAGCGCAGAGTTTGTGGAAATCACCGTTCTTGAGATCATTCGATCGGCTCCCGTGGTTTAACCTTTCCGCACTATCTCCCGCACACCACAATCCAATATTTGGAGAACGCATGGTCAAGCTCGCCGCCAACCTTTCGATGATGTTCAACGAGGTCGACATGCTTGACCGGTTCGATGCCGCCGCTAACGCGGGGTTTAAGGGCGTCGAGTATCTGTTTCCGTACGACTATCCAGCGGAGCAGATCAAGGAACGGCTCGATAGGAACGGTCTGAAGCAGGTGCTATTTGACCTTCCGGCAGGCGATTGGGACGGCGGAGAGCGTGGGCTCGGCGCGCTGCCGGACCGCGTGGGCGAGTTTCAAGACGGGGTTGGCAAGGCGATCGAGTATTCCCGGGCGCTTGATTGCGGGTTGCTGACATGCCTTGCCGGAATTCCGGCCGAGGGCGCTGACCCGGAGGTGGCGACGCAGACGTTGATCGACAACATGGCGTTCGCAGCGCCGCTTGCGGCTGAGGCCGGGGCGAAACTGCTGCTTGAGCCGATCAATACGCGGGACATCCCGGGTTACTTCGTTTCGACGAGTGAACAGGGGATTTCGATCCTCGACGCGGTGGGCCACGAGAACGCCTGGCTGCAGTACGACATTTATCACATGCAGATCATGGAGGGCGATCTTGCACCCACCATTGAGCGGATGCAGGACCGCATTCCGCATTTCCAGCTCGCCGATAACCCAGGCCGAAACGAGCCGGGAACCGGGGAGATCAACTATCCCTACCTGTTCTCTTTTATTGACGGTCTCGGGTATGACGGATGGATCGGCTGCGAGTACAAGCCCGCCGGGGTGACGGAAGACGGTCTCGGCTGGGCCGCGACGTATCTGGGGTAGGTGATGGGGTGTGGGGACGGGCTTGCTCCACCCACCGACAGAGCCCTGAGGCCATCGAAGGGCCGGGTCACACAATCACGCGTCGTATCCTCGCTAGCGCGCTCGTCCTCATGGACGGATTGCGATCCGTCCATGTTCCCCTCACCCTGCGCCCTCTCCCAACGGGAGAGGGGGTCGCGGGCCGCTGCCCGCCCGAGCGCCATTTTGTCATCCCGAGCGTAGCCGAACGACCTTCACCAACAGATCTTCCAGGGAACTAAACATCTTGTCGTGGAGATCATCGTTCTCCCCAGCCCTCTCCCGTTGGGAGAGGGCGTCGCGTTGTTGCGGCTTCATCAGCATGAGTTGTTGTAGAAGGAGCGAAGGCGTTTTGCTATACGCCCCTACGATGATCGCGCTCCACCTACGTAAATCCGGATGGCCGTATGCCGGGGGGAGACATAAACTCCGTACTTCACGGGTGTTCTCGAGAGCCGCTTCCAATGTTTTTGACCGGGTATGACGCCGCTGTGTTGCAACATTAGAACATCCGTGCTAGCGTCATCTCCGCCGCCGGGAACGGACACAAAAGAGAAGCGTCCGCCCGGGGGCCAATAAGAAATTAAACGCCGACAGGTCTGCCAGAAGAAGAGTCAAGAGATATGTCCCCACTCCGTAACGCCAAAGCCGCTCGCGCTGAAAAGCCCGTTAATACCAACAACGGGAATCGATCCGAACGCGAGAAGGCGCTAGAGCTTGCGCTATCGCAGATCGACAAGGCGTTCGGTCGCGGCGCAATCATGAAGTTGAGTGACCGGGGTGACCAGGACGTTGACGCCATTCCCACCGGCTCGATCGCTCTGGACATGGCGCTCGGCATAGGCGGTCTGCCCCGTGGCCGTGTGGTGGAGATCTTCGGCGCAGAATCTGCCGGCAAGACGACCCTCGCTTCACATGTGATCGCAGAGGCGCAGAAACTGGGCGGCACGGCCGCTTTCATCGATGCCGAGCACGCCATGGACCCTGCTTACTCGAAGTTGATCGGCGTGGACATCGACACGCTGCTTGTATCGCAGCCCGACTCTGCGGAACAGGCGCTCGAGATCACGGACTACCTGGTGCGCTCCGGCGCCCTGGACGTGATCGTGATCGACTCGGTCGCGGCGCTGGTGCCGATGGCTGAGCAGGAAGGCGAGATGGGCGATACCCACATCGGCCTCCAGGCCCGCCTCATGTCACAGGCCCTCCGCAAGCTAACCGGTTCCGTGGCACGCACAAGCACGACCCTTATCTTCATTAACCAGTTGCGTGAGAAGGTAGGCGTCGTATTCGGAAACCCGGAAGTCACCCCGGGCGGACGTGCGCTCAAGTTCTACGCCTCGGTACGAATCGACCTCCGCCGCATGGAGGCGATCAAGAGCGGGACCGAGATCATCGGCAACCGAGTTCGCGCCCGCATCGTAAAGAACAAGGTCGCTGCGCCGTTCCGTGTCGCCGAGCTTGAGTTCCTCTTCAAAGAGGGCATCAGCAAAGAAGGCGCTCTGCTTGACTTGGGTGTTGAGCACGGGATCCTGAAGAAGAGCGGATCGTTCTTCTCTTACGGCGATACACGCCTGGGCCAGGGACGTGAGGCTTCCCGAACGTTCCTGAAGCGGGAAGTGGTTATCAGGGACGAGATCGACACCGCTATTCGCGCTGCGGTGGCGGCTAAGAACTCGCCGCCAGACCCGGCGCTGGCATCGGTGAAGTCTGACGCTTCGGAAACGTCCGACTCCCCAGAATCTGAGGAGTAGATCTAACCTCTCACGCACGTTTCCAGGCCGGATGAGGCTCGGATTTACAGTTAAAGGTCCGTTCCCACGAACGGGCCTTTATTCGTGCTGAGATAAACTCTTCGTAATAAGGTCATCACCGGACGACCCGGAACGATAGCCGACGAGGAGAACACGCGGGATGACTCTGTCCATAGTGATCATCGTGATTGCCGTTATCGGCAGCGCTCTGATCAGCGCGTCCGAAGCGGCAATCGTCTCGGTCAACAGGTTCAGGGTCCGGCATCGTGCCGTACAGGGCGACCTGTCGTCAGAGGCTATCGTCCAGATCACCGACGAGTACAACAAGTTCTTCGGAACGATTTTGCTCATCGGGAACGCCCTTAACATCATCATCACTGCCGTGGGCACGGCGCTCGTGATCAGTCTCTGGGGGAACTCGGCAGCCGTGGTCGCCATCGCCACGCTTGGGGCGACCATCATCGTGGTTGTCGCGGCGGAACTCACCCCGAAATCCGTCGCCGTAGTCGGAGCGGAACGCTGGTCGCACATGGTCTCGCGTCCTGTCCTGCAATTGATGCGCATCATGGGCCCTGTGGTGTGGATATTCACGCTTGTCCCGCGGGTAATGACACACATGCTCGGCGGCAAAGACGCCTTCACTACGCCGACCATCACCGAGGGCGAACTCCGAATGCTGATTGATGTCGGTGAGGAAGAGGGCACGGTGGACGAAAGCCAGGGTGAGATGTTGGAGAACATCTTCCGTTTCGGCGAGTCAGAGGTCAGGGACGTGATGACGCCCCGCAACGAGATCGAGTGGATAGAGCTCGGCACAAGTGTCGACGGGTTCATGGAGGTCTACGCCAAAAATCCGCATACACGTTTCCCGGTTTTCGACGACGATCACGACGACGTAGTCGGCATCCTTTCGGTGAAAGATGTTCTGCAATCCATCGCAGTCGGCGATCTCAAGGACGGAGCACCGGTGACAGGTCTGATGCGCACGACACTGTTTGTGCCCGAGACCAAGATGCAGGACGAGTTGTTCCAGGACATGCAGGCAGCGGGACACAAGATATCTCTCGTGGTTGACGAGTTCGGCGGAATAGCAGGGCTTGTCACCCTTACGAAGATCCTGGAACAGGCCATCGGCACGACCGGCGAGGAAGGCCTTAAGCCTGACGACCGGTTCATCACGCTCGACGCCAACACGTTTGAACTCGATGCGGCTCTCTCTATTGAGGACGCCAACGACCGGCTGGAACTCGGCATCCCCGACGGCGACTACCAGACGATCGCCGGGTTCTTGCTTGACCAGTTGCAGCGACTGCCAAAGGTCGACGATCGAGTCAGGCTGGGCCCGGTGAGGTTCCAGATTACCGAGATGGCGGGCAACAAAATTGTGCGCGTCCGGGCCAGACGCTGGGTCACTTCGCAAGAGGCGTCGCCAGCCCTGTGAACACCGGTACGCCCGAAACACCGGCGCACGTTCTCTCGGTCAGGAACGCTATAAATGAGGCGTTGGGTCAAGCCGCGGTAGATCCGGATCGTCCTGTTCTGGTCGCCGTGTCCGGCGGCGCCGACTCGATGACGGCGCTCGATGCGATGCAGGCGATCGGCGCAGCGGGTGGTCCCAGGGTCATCGCATGCCATTTCAACCACCAGATGCGCGACGCAGAGTCGGACGCGGACGAAGAGTATGTCCGTGACGCCGCCGAAGACCGCGGTCTCACATACATCGGCGACGGCGCTGACGTGGCCGCCCACGCGAAGGACAACCGGCTGTCGGTAGAAGACGCCGCACGTCGCCTTCGCTACGGATTCCTGGGGCGGGTGGCGCAGAGTGAAGACGCCCAGGCCGCGATCACCGGCCACACGCTCGACGACCAGGCGGAGACGGTGCTCCTGCATATCGTGCGCGGATCGGGGCTCGCCGGCGTTCGTGGAATGCGGCTCGTCTCCCAGACGCCGAAACGCTGGGGCGGCGGCTCGTTAACGATCATCCGGCCTCTTTTGAGGCTCCGTCGTGAGGACACGGAGCAGTACTGTCGTGACCGACGGATCGTTCCCCGTATGGATGTGAGCAACGAATCGACGACCTTCGCACGAAACCGATTGCGCCTGAATGTGATGCCGGAACTGGAAGCGATCAATCCGCGCGTCGCGGAGGCGATCACCCGGCTTTCGGACACGGCCGCAGAGGAACTCGCCGCGCTGAAAGAGGTTGTTGACGAGTTGTGGGAGCACGTGCTTGATGTCTCGGACCCGGAAACCAGTTCGGTGACGCTCGACCGGAAGCTGCTGCAGATCACCCGTCCGGCGCTCAGGCGTTCTCTGTTGCGACGTGCATTCGTTGAGGCAGCGGGTACGGCGACAGACCTGCTTCGATCCCACATAACAGAGATGGACCGGCTGTCCGAATCCGGGGCGGGCCGATCTCTCGACCTTCCGCACGGCATCCGGTTCGAGACCCGGTCCCATACGGTGATGTTTGCGCCGGTCGGGCAGGAAGATTCACCCTACCCGGCGCCCATCGAACCTATCGAGATCGTTATTCCCGGACGGCTGGAGTTCCCGGGGGGTGAAGCGCTGGTGGTGGAACTGGTCGATCGGCCGGACGATCTGACCGCCGATTCCCACGTTTCCCAGGCGTTTCACTATGCCGACGCCGATGCGATCGGGAGTGCGGCAACTCTGCGGAACCGGGTCGAGGGCGATCGATTTCAACCGCTCGGCATGGATACCGATACCCGGTTAAAGGACCTGTTCGTTAACGCCGGAATCCCACGGACGTGGCGCGACCGCGTGCCGATTATCGAATGTGAGCGCGGTATCGCTTGGGTTGCCGGGTTGCGCATCGCGGAGTGGGCGCGGGTGACGCCGGATACGAAACGAGTGCTTCAGATCAGTCTGGAAGAATCGTCTTAGGACGAAGCCCGCTAAAGAACCCGGGTCAGGCGTGGGTTTAGCGTTATTCCCGGGACGAAACCTCGGCTAGCCACCGGTCGGCCCTCGAGTTCCTTTATCTGCACCTGGAATTTGATCGGTCGTGCGGCGCCGATGTGGAACCCGACTCCGAAGGCCGCAACCGGCGCCCTCTCGTCCGTGAACGCCTGTATCTGTTCGGGATCCAGGTCGCCGCTTACAAAAATGTCCACGTGGTTGTAACCGGCCTGATCCAACCTCGCCCGGAGTTCGTGCACGAGATCGGGCGTTACGCCGCCCCGTGTCTGTGCGGTCTCCAGCCGGACGCCGCGCAGCCGGTCCCGCAACATGCGTGAAACTTCGATCGCTTCGATCGACTCATCGCCGATAATTCCGACCACGGCGACACGCTGCACTTCGGGCGGCATGTTCCGGTCAAACGCCTCCAATGCGGAACGGGTGTCTCCCATGACTATCACGAGCGCGGCCGCCATGGTGCCGGACGCCGTGACCCCGGCAAGTCGAGCGCCGAGCACGGAGGAACACGAGCTGGCTCCCCCGGTCACGGCCGAGTAGTCCATCACGCCCACGACGCTGGGGTGAACGTGGTGCGCGCCCAGAGAGACGATCGGCACGCCATCAGCCGCGTCTACGCATTTCCGCGCCGCCGTCGCCCAGCCGGCGCTTGAAGAGAGAATCCCATTTATGGCCGTCTCATACAACCCGAACGAGGCGTATGGGCCGCGAACCCGGAGCACAACCTCGTTTTCGACGAAGCTACTTGCCTCGTCGAGCGCCCACACCTCTCGTCCGGTCTCTGGTAGGTTTCTGTTGAGCAGTGTTTTGACATCGTTTATGCCGGCCAGCACGCCCGATTTTTCGGGCGAGAACTCCATAACGACCTCGGGGTTGATCGATTCATTACGAAGAATTTCACGGGCGCGATGAAGCTCGATGTCGGCCGTGTGGCCAAGCACAAGTGCTCGGGATATTTCAGGTTCGCGATTTGTCATCGGCGCCTGTACGGCTCATCTAAAGCTTGTAACACGAAGAAGTACGAGGTTCCGCAGCCAGTAGCGCATAGAAGCACATGCGCTGCAACGCACCCCGCGTAAGGTTGCGTAACTCTATCTAGGCCTACACAGGGGGGTCAAGGTCGGTCCGCCGGTCATAGGCGCTTCGCCCGGGGCACGCCGCCGAAGCGGAGACGCAGCAAACCTTTGATATCTTCTGTAACCGTCGCAGTCACATTTACCCGGGTATCCGGGTCATCCTCCCAGTGGACGGGGTGAGATTTGATCTTGTACCCGGACCTGGCGGCGATTATCAACAACTCGGTATCGAAGAACCAGTTGTTGTTCACCACCAGCGGGATACATGCCTCGGCGGCCTCACGAGTGATCCCCTTGAACCCGCACTGCGCGTCTTTGAATGGCGAGAAAAACATCACCCGGTGCATCAGGTTGTATACCCGTGACGTGATCTCGCGCTGGAGCTTCCGGCCTACGACTTCAGACCCTTTCATCAATCGGGACCCGGTGGCGACCTGGTACTCGCCTGATTCCAGGGCCTTTATTAGTGGCATCAGCGCATCAAGCCGGGTCGAGAGGTCCACGTCCATGTAGAACCTGATGTCGGCGTCGCTCTCCAGCCACGCCTTCTTCAGGGCGCGGCCGCGGCCGCGCTGTTCCAAACGCGTAATGCGTATGGGGTATCCCTGTTCGGCGAGGTCCCCGGCGACTTCCTGCGTACGGTCGGTCGATCCGTTGTCGGCCACCGTGATCTGCCAGTCGCGACCGGGGTGTTCGTCTATAAATGCCGATAGCATTTTGACGCAGGGCGGCAGGGCGACCTCTTCGTTGAGGACCGGGATGACTATGTCTACGCTTGCGGCCAAGGGGATTGGTGCCAGCCTTTTAGTGAAGAAAGTGCCGGTTGCCGGTCATGATGACCGCCATGCCGAGCCTGTCCGCAGCTGCGACAACTTCATCGTCACGGATCGATCCCGCAGGCGAGATCGCCGCCATAACTCCGGCCTCCGCGGCGAGTTCCAGCGTGTCCGGGAAGGGGAAGAAGGCATCGGAGGACAGCACCGAGCCGGGAGCCGATTCCCCGGCGGCCCGTACCGCAAGGAAAGCGCTGTTTACGCGGTTCGGCTGCCCTGCGCCCATGCCGACGATCGCCCGGTCTTTCACGAGGACAATGGCGTTGGACTTGATCAACCGGCAGGCGTGCCATGCGAACTCAAGGTCCGCACGTTCGTCGTCGGTGGGCTGCCGCTTGGTTACGACGTTCCACGACGAGAGATCAACGGCGGCACGGTCGGCAACCTGGACCAGCAGTCCGCCCGAGACGGTGTGCAGCCCGACGTCCGGTCCGTTTACCGGTTTCACCTTGAGCAGGCGCAGGTTTTTCGACTTCCGCTTGAGGATCTTGAGCGCCGCTGGCTCGTAGTCGGGTGCCGCCACGACCTCGTAAAACACGGGCCGCATGGCCTCCGCCGTCTCTTCGGTGACCGTCGTGTTAAAGCCGACGATTCCGCCGTATGCCGAGACGGTATCTCCGGCGAAGGCCCGTTTGTACGCCTCGGTCTGGTTTTCGTGCATCGCCAGGCCGCAGGTGTTTGCGTGTTTGACGACGCTGACCGCCGTGGACGGGAGCATCGCAACCGAAGTCCACGCCGCGTCTGCATCCAGGTAGTTGATGTAGGACATCGCCCGGCCGTGGAGTAGCTCTGCGGAGGCGATTCCGCCGCCGTCTCCGCCGTCACGGGAGTAGAGAGCTCCAGACTGGTGCGGGTTCTCCCCGTACCGGAGGACGCCGCCGAGTTTGAAGCCTGCCGTGAATTCGTCCGGGAAGCGCTGCCCCGCCTGCTCTTCTTCGTCCTCTGTCGGTGTGTCCCGCAGGTAGCCAGCGATCGCTGTGTCGTACAGGGCGACGTGTTGGAACGCCTTGGCGGCGAGGCGGCGACGTTCGTCCTGGGGCACGCCGCCGTCCGTCAACATGGCGCCGATGCGCTCGTAGTCAGACGGGTCCACGACGATCACCACGTCCGGGTGGTTTTTGGCCGCGGCGCGGACCATGGTGGGTCCGCCTATGTCGATGTTCTCAAGGGCGTCGAGGAGCGTGACGTCCGGTTTTGAGATGGTCTCCCGAAACGGGTAAAGGTTGCCGACGACAATGTCGATCGGCTGGATGTCGTGTTCCTTGAGCTGGGCCACGTGGTCCGGGTTGGAGCGACGTGCAAGCAATCCGCCGTGGATCACCGGGTGGAGCGTCTTGACGCGTCCGTCCAGGATTTCGGGCGATCCGGTGATCTCGGCGACCTGTTTGACCGGCAGACCGGCGCCGTCCAGCACGGCGTGTGTCCCGCCTGTGGACACGAGGTCGTATCCCGCGGCCTGTATGACCCGGGCGAATTCGATCAGTCCTGTTTTGTCGTACGGGCTAAGTAAGGCGAGGGTCAACTCAGTAGTTCCTTTTGGGTGTGTGGCTATACGTATCTGGAGGTGCGTGTCCGGCAACTTAATATCGCCGGGAATGTCTCTCGATGTGCGGCGTGAGCGGGTTCCTGGCTGACGATTAGATAAGGGCTACGCGCTCGGCATCTGCGGCGCGTTCAACGACGCGTCCGACGATCCACGCGTCAGGAATAAGGTCCATGATCTCGGTTGCGCGGTCTGCCGACGCCAGCAGGACCATGCCGAGGCCCATGTTGAAGACCCGGAACATCTCGTCACGGTCGACCTTGCCCTGCTCCTGTATTAGCCGGAATAGTGGCGGTACTTCCCAGCTGGAAAGATCGATGTCCGCGCCCATTCCGTCCGGAAGTGACCTCGGGATGTTCTCGAACACGCCGCCGCCGGTGATGTGCGCCATCCCCCGGATCATGCCCAGTACAGGTGTGACCGGCTCGAGGTAGCTCCGGTGCGGTTCCAGCAGCGCGTCTCCAAGAGATCGTCCAAGGTCTGGCGACCATTCTGTCTCTTCGAGCACTTCCGGGTGGTTGTCGATATCGAACACTTTCCGGATTAACGAGTATCCGTTGGTGTGCGGGCTGTTGGACGGGATTCCGATCAGGACATCGCCGAGCTCCGCCGCTTCGCCGCCAAGTAGATCGGATCTGTGGACGTATCCACAGATAACACCCACCACGTCCATATCGTCGCCGGAATAAAGTCCGGGCATGACTGCGGTCTCTCCGCCGATAAGGACGCATCCAGCGGCATTGCAGGCCTCCGCCATGCCTTCAACGATCTCAACCGCGTCGTCACGTTCTGCGTGCCCGAGGCCGATGTAGTCCAGGAAGAACGCCGGGCGTGCCCCTGTTGTCAGGAGGTCGTTTACGCAGTGGTTGACCAGGTCCATCCCCAGCCCGCGAAAGTTCTTGGCGGCCTGTCCGACGGCGATTTTCGTCCCCACTCCGTCGGCGCTTGCGGCCATCAGCAGATCGTCGTCCGGTGATCGTTCGTAAACCCCGGCGAAAAAGCCCGGGCGTCCGATGACTCGACCGCCAAAGGTGATGCCGGCGACCGCTTTGATTCGGTCTTTGAGAGCGCCCGCCGCGTCGAGATCGACTCCGGCGGCCCTATAGGTATTAGGGGAGGTGTTGGCGGTCATGGGGATGCGGCCACTACCTTATGGATCACGGGGGGTGTTGGCGATTTCTGGGGGGAGTCCCGGAAGTCTGACAGAACCATGGAAGGACGACGGGAGTCTCGGGAAAAGTACGAAATTTAGCTTAATACGCCCCAGCTTCGCGCGAAAGCCATTTGGGAGGGAATCTGGTGGGACAGGCACGCCTGGATCGTTTTTAGATCGGAATCTGCTCAGGGCGGTCAGGTAATTCCGGACGTACACAGTCTGGATGTCAGGCCGCTAATCGGTAGCTGAGACCCCTTCAAACTCCATCTTGTTCATCTCAAGCTGGACCGGGATGGGGTATTTGCCTGTGAAGCAGCCGTTGCAGAAGGTTCCGGCCTTGGCCTGGACCGCATTTCTCAGTCCGTCTACGCTCAAATATCCGAGGGAATCGGCGCCGATTGCGTCCCTGATCTCGTCCACCGTTTTCTGAGCGGCGATCAGTTCGTCGATAGTCGCCATATCTACGCCGAAGTGGCAGGTGGAGATGATAGGCGGTGAGGCGATCCGGACATGGATCTCGGCCGCGCCTGCATTTCGGAGTAACTTCACCACGCGGGATTTGGTCGTTCCCCGGACAATGCTGTCCTCCACCACTACCAGTCGCTTGCCTTTGATCACGTCAGTCAACGCGTTGAACTTCATGCCGACGCCGATGTCACGCATGCGCTGGCTCGGCTGGATGAAGGTACGTCCGACGTAGCGGTTTCGTACGAGACCTTCCCCGTAAGGAATACCGATCTCGTTTGCGTATCCGACGGCGTGGGGGATGGCTGAGTCCGGTACCCCGATGACGAGATCGGCGTCGGCCGGATGCTCTCTTGCGAGCTGGGCGCCCATTTCGGCCCTGGTCGTCTGGTTGAGGTTTCCGTTCAGGATGCTGTCAGGTCGGGCGAAGTAGATGTGCTCAAAGATGCACATCGCGTGGCCTTCCTTGGTGCCGGACCACATGAACGACTCTAGGCCGTTCTCGTCGATCACGACGGTCTCGCCGGGTTCGATCTCCCGGATGAACTCGCCGCCTACGTGGTCGATGGCGCAGCTCTCGGAGGCCAGGATGTAGCCATCCCCAAACTTGCCGATGCAAAGGGGGCGAATGCCGAGGGGATCACGTACCCCTACCAACTGATCTTTGGTCATGATGACCAGCGAGTAAGCGCCCTTAAGGCGTCTCATTGCGTACGCAGAACGCTCTTCCCAGGTCGTCCCGGGCGCCTTGGCGTACATCTCGGCGATGACTTCGGTATCGGAAGTTCCGGTGAAGGTGGAGCCCCACTCTTCGAGTTCCGTGCGCAGGGGTCCGGCGTTGATCACGTTGCCGTTGTGGCCCATCGCAATCGTCAGGCCGTTGTCGCCGTGTGCAATTATCGGCTGTGCGTTGGATCGCTTGGGCGCTCCGGTGGTGGAGTACCGGGTATGGCCGACGGCGATATGGCCGGTCAGCCGCTCAAGGTCTTCTTCACGGAACGCCTGAGCGACCAGGCCCATAGAAGTGTGAAGGACCATGTCACGGCCGTCCGCCGTAGCGATACCGGCCGATTCTTGCCCGCGATGCTGCAGGGCGAAGAGACCAAAATAAGCGACATTGGCGACATCGTCGCCCGGCGCGTATACACCGACGACACCACAGGCCTCGCGGGGCCTGTCGTCGTCAAACCAGTCGGACCGAGAGGTGTGCGGCAATTGACCTTACGGTGCGCTGCTCCCGTGGCACCGCCGCATTTGCGATGGGCCGGGAATCGCGTCGTTAAGAGCTACCCTATGGTACCCCCGTCCGGGTTTCATCCGATAGCCCTGTTTTGCACATCCGGTCACACGGTATCGTGAAACGCTCTTCAAATAGTGATGGGAACAAGCGCCAGGTGGCGTGCCGATCGCTGGATATCGAAGATCACGATGGCGGCTCTATCCATAGCAGGAACTCGGCGTTTCCGGCATTTCCGAGGATGGGCGACTGGATCAATCCCCTGATTCGGATCCGGTTCTCTGTCAACCAGGCCACGAATCGCCCGACGAGCTGCGCTCTCAGACCCGGATCCCGGATGACGCCGCCCTTTGGAACCTCTCCGCGGCGCGCCTCAAACTGTGGCTTGAACAGCACTATCGCCCGAGCGCCGGGACGCAGGTGGATGAACACCACCGGCAATACTGACTCCAACGAAATAAAAGAAACGTCCGCGACGATGAGATCGACCTTGCTCGGAAGTACTATCGGCTCGCGCGCGTTCGTGCTCTCCATGGACGACACGCGCTCGTCGGCCACCAGGCGGGAGTGGAGCTGGGAGCGCCCGGCGTCCACGGCGTAGACGCGAACAGCTCCGTTCTGGAGCACGCAATCGGTAAACCCGCCTGTCGAGGCGCCGATATCCAGAACGGTCATTCCCGTGGGATCGACCCCGAACCGCTCCAGCGCGTGCGCCAGTTTCTCTCCGCCGCGCGAAACGAAGCGGGAGCGGGAGCGCAGCACGATCTCCTGGTCTTCCCTCAACTGCTGCCCTGCCTTGGGCCGACCATGTGTTGAAGGCAGGGACACGTCCCCCGCCATTACGAGCGCCCGAGCCTCTTCTACGCTACCCGCGAGACCTTTATCGACCATCAGTTGGTCGAGCCTCAACCGCCTTCTGGGGCTCAAGCCGAAACCTTCCTGATGATTTCCGCGCGAATCGCAGTTCCGGATTTGGACTTCAAAGATCTGTAACTGGTTTCCGTATGTGTGGCGGGCATGTGGTCCGGTATCATCCGCTCGATGGCAAGCACTCCTGCAACAGATCGTCGCTCCGGCTCTATTGTGGCGATCCTGTACGGACTTATACGGTCCATACGACCGAGACAGGCCCCTAAAAACGGCCTGGTTCTTATCGCGCTGTTTTTCACCGTAAACAAATGGTGGGACCTTGACCAGTTTGAGGGCATGGTCCGGCTGGTTGCGACGAGCGTAGCTGCGACGCTTATCTTCATCATCGTGAGTGGCGTCGTGTATATCGTCAACGACCTGTTCGACGCCGAGCGTGATCGCACACACCCAAGCAAGCGATTTCGGCCGATAGCGTCGGGCGTGGTGCCGAGGGGGGTGGCGTGGGCGGCGGCCGTCGTACTGTTAATAGGTGCTATCGCCGCTGCGTTTGTGATCAGCATGTCCTTCGGCTTCATAGTCGTCGGGTACTTTGGCCTTTCGCAGGCCTACAACGCGTTCCTCAAGAGTGCGGTAATTCTTGACGTCGCCACCGTGTCTGCGGGATTCGTGCTACGTGCGGGGGCGGGCTCGGCAGCGATAGACGGGTTCGCATTTGGCAGCGGCCCCCATCGCTTTGAACTTGCGCTGACGATCTCGCCCTGGCTTTACGTGTGTACTGCTTCAGGTGCTCTACTGATCGCGTTGATAAAGCGTCGGGCAGAACTTGTTTCGGCCGGCTCAAACGCAGTCCGGCAGCGGCCGATCCTCGGCGAATACAGCGTCGAACTGATCGACCGGTTGGTTGCGGTTGTGGCGCCGACCACGCTCATGGCTTACACCCTGTACACGTTCAGCGGCAGTTTCCTCACGAACGTGAACCTGCCGGACAACAACTCGATGATGTTGACGATTCCGTTCGTTGCGTACGGGCTTTTCCGATACCTCTACCTGGGGTACAAGAACGACAAGGGCGAATCCCCGGAGGAGTTGCTTGTCCGGGATCGGGCCTTGCTGGTGACCATCGTGTTGTGGTTGACGACCGCCGCCCTCGTGCTCGGACTCAATTAATGCCCTTAACTATCGGACGGGTAACGAGTACGCTTCGCTTCTGAGACGACAACCGCGCTGCGGTGCGTATTTGGGCCGACATAATTAAGACCATTTCGCCCGTATCCTGAGGCCCTCGAAGGACGGGGGTGGGCGGATACCAATCCGCCCCTACGACCGGTCGGCATGCATGGCGTTGAATTGGCGACCATAATTCGGACAAGAAGATTGAGGAACGTGAATGCCTGCCGGACGTGAGGATTTTTGGAACATCGGGTATCCGTTTCCCGCCATCCTCGTTTACCTGGCCGCCCCCATCATCATCGCAGCGATCGTATACGGCATCCGACGCCGTTCGCTGATGTGGCGGCTCGGCAAGCCCGTCGAGGACTTCGGCCCGATGGGGCCGCGTGTCCGAGAGTTCATCGGGCTTGGCGTGGTCGATCTGCTGGCCCACCGGAAGTTCGTGAAGCGCGAGCTTTACCCGGGGATCATGCATTTCTCGATCTTCTGGGGCTTCATGATCCTGCTGCTCGCGACAACCGTTGCGGCGATCGAGTTCAACGTCGAGAAGTACCTGAATCGTGAGTTTCCGACGGTCGAGTACCGGGTCGCAGCCGGGTTCACGTGGGACATCTTTGGCGGCGTTCTCGCGACCATCGGCCTGGCGATGGCCGCCTTCCGGCGCTATGTCGTTCGGCCTAACCGGCTTCATTCCTACTCCGACAACGCCTTCGTGCTCGGCTACCTTGCGCTGTTGCTGCTCACCGGATTCCTGATCGAAGGAGCGCGTATCGGCGCTACCGAGCTCAACCCCGCGAGCAGGTTCTTCGACGAAGGTGTGTCAGGTTGGTCACCTGTCGGCTGGTTGTTCGCAAACGGGCTGCAAGGGATCGGTTTCTCGGTGTCCGGTTTGAAGGACCTGCAGCAGGTGATGTGGTGGACGCACGCCGGCATATTCACCGCCGGAATTGTCTACATAGCGGTCAGGAACAAGCATCTTTCGCACATCATAGTGAGCCCGGCAAACATCTTCCTCCGGCCAACAAAGCCCCGTGGCGCGCTGAAGCCGATGGGCGATTTCGAGACGCTTGAGACGTTCGGGGCGAAGGACATCACGGACTTCACGTGGTGGCAGAATTTGAATTTCGACGCCTGCACGAACTGCGGACGCTGCGAGGAGCAGTGCCCGGCATGGGCCTCCGATAAACCTCTGTCTCCACGTGCCGTGATGCAGGACATGAAGTCATTCATGGACGAGCGCGCGCCCGTGCTGCTGGCGACGCCGGAGGGCGAGACGCCACCGGCTCCGAAGCGTGCGATGGTGGGCGAGGTGATTACGGAGGACGTGTTGTGGTCATGCACCTCTTGCGGGGCGTGTGTCGAGGCGTGCCCGGTTTTCATCAACCACATCGACACGATCGTCGACATGCGCCGCTACCTTGTGCTTGAAGAGTCACGGCTTCCAGAAACGGCGCAGGCGGCGCTGTTAAACCTTGAGCAGCGCGGGCACCCCTGGCAGGGCACGACCCTGACGCGCACAAGCTGGATGGAGGGACAGGACGTCCCGACCATCGAGGAAAACCCGGACGCCGACGTACTGCTCTGGGTTGGCTGCACAGGTGCGCTGGTAGAGCGGAACGTGCAGGTGACGCGTGCTGCGGCGTCGATCCTCAGGAAGGCGGACGTGAACTTCGCCGTTCTCGGCAACTCGGAGACCTGCACGGGAGATCCGGCAAGGCGGATGGGCAACGAGTACCTGTTCCAGATCCTCGCCGAGACCAACATCGCAACTCTGAAGGACATCAATGTAAAGACGATCCTGACGACCTGCCCGCACTGCTTCAATACGATGAAGAACGAGTACCCGCAGTTCGGCGGCGTGTTCAACGTCCAGCACTACTCGGAGTTCATGGCCGGGTTGATCGACGACGGAAAGCTACGGGCGCTGGCGACGATCACGGCCGAGAAGACGACGTATCACGACTCCTGTTACCTGGGACGTCACAACGGGATTTACGACGCTCCACGACGTATTGCAGCCGCTATCCCCGGCCTGGAAGTCGTTGAAATGAGTCGCTGCAAGGAGCGCGGCTTCTGCTGCGGCGCAGGCGGCGGTCGGATGTGGATGGAGGAGAAGGGGACGCGCATCAATCACATGCGCACCGACCAGTTCCTGGAGACCGACGCCGATTCGATCTCGCTCTCGTGCCCGTTCTGCCTCCAGATGATGGAGGAGGGAATCGGGTCCAAGGACGTGGAGGACACGAAGTCCGCCAAGGACCTGCTGGAGATCATGGACGCTAGCTTTGAAGGCATCGGTTCGGGCGTTGAAGAGACGGTTTCCGACCCAGTCGGTTCGGCGGACTAAGACTCTTATGCCGCGTCGCAATCCACCGACCAAGCCCAGAAGAAGAGCCACAAGCACCAGTTCGTTTGGCGCTAGCGGACGGATTTCGCACGACGCCTCTGAATACTACGCGCGTGCGTTTCAGCCCGAGATCGATACATCGAACGTCGGCGAGGAGAATCCTGCGCCGGAAGAGTCGCTGGACCGGATCTACTCGCACTCCAGCGAAGACATGCACGAGTTGCCGGACGGCAGCGTGCATTTGATGGTCACGTCGCCGCCCTACAACGTGGGCAAGGAGTACGACGAGGATCTGACGATGGACGACTACCGCGGGCTGCTCCGTCGCGTGCTTGCCGAGACCTGGCGCGTCGTCGCCCCGGGTGGCCGTGCATGTGTGAACGTGGCGAACCTTGGCCGCAAGCCTTACATCCCGTTGCACGCATATGTAATCGTAGACGCAGCGGAAACAGGATTCCAGATGCGCGGCGAGATCATCTGGGACAAGGGGGCCGGAGCTGGAACTTCGACAGCGTGGGGGAGCTGGCTCTCGGCGTCAAATCCAACCCTCCGCGATACCCACGAGTACATCCTGGTGTTCCAGAAGCCTCACCCGAAAACCGGATTCGGACGGAAAGCGCCGGAGGGGCACGAGAACACGATCGAGCGGGATGACTTTCTGGAGTCAACGAAATCTGTCTGGCGCTTCAGCCCCCAGTCTGCCAAGCGTGCTAGCCACCCTGCCCCGTTCCCGGTAGAGTTGCCTCGCCGGTTGATCCAGCTTTACACCTACACCAACGATGTGGTCCTCGACCCGTTCATGGGCACGGGCGCTACGGCGATTGCGGCGGCGAACGCCGGACGTCGATACGTTGGTTACGACACCTCTGCCGAGTACTGTTCGATCGCCGAAGAGCGCATTGCGGAGGCGATCTCAGGGGACTGATCCGTCGATCCTCGCCGCCCGATTTAAAATACCCGTAACCGTGTAAATCCGCTTTACTTTTAACTATGGGAAATTGCCGGGAAACACTAGTGTCCCTCCCAGCCCTGTTCCCCCAGGGTTGCTCCTAGCGCCCCTGCCCACCCCCCACTCATGTGGACCGCAAGGGCGCTTTTTTGTGTCCCGGGTCGGGCTCCACAGGACGTATTGCGATACGCCCTTGCACCTGCGCTCACGACTCCGCGTCGTTCCCACGCAGAAGCGTCATTCCCTCGAAGGAGGGAATCCAGAAGACGCGTGTCTGAGACCTGAATCTCGATCGATGTCTGGCCTGCATCTACGGTGCGGCCGGCGGGGATCCGGATCACCACGCTCGGTATTACGCAGGTCGTGGCCACTCTGGACAGTCAGCTCGGGCCTATCATCGTCCACGTTGTTCTTCGTGAAACGCCGGTCGAGGATCAACTGGCCGCCTGATCTACCGGGTTAGTGTGCCCGACCCGTGCTAGATCCGACGCACTCATTTTTTCGATCAGTCCCGTAGCCGTGCGCTGTAGTCCCCGTATGGCGTGTCACGCCACTGCACCGCCGCCCGGAACCCTTTCTCTTTCATTGTGTCCTGCCATGTATACGAGTGTTCCGTGAACTGGCCCGCAGCGTCCAGGTCCGTGCTTGAACGGACGGACGAGTAGATGCCCATGTTCTCGTAGAAACGGTTCATGTTGAGCTTGAGTATCGCCAGGTTGTCTGCGGTCATGTTGGTGATCCTGTCCGCAAGGGCAATGGTTCGATCTTCCAGTTCGTCCTCCGGCCAGGCGTAGTTGATCATGCCCATCTCCTCCGCCTCGGTCCCCGTCACGGGATCGCCGGTGAGATAGAGCTCCTTCGCCTTGCGCATGCCGATAACGAGCGGCCAGATAACGCCAGTCCGGCTTGTCCCCATACCGCGAAGTCCCGGATGCCCTAGCTGTGCATCGTCCGCTGCGACCACGAGGTCCGCCATCATCGCCAGCTCACATCCACCGGCGATGGCGAATCCATGGACCTGGACGATGGTCACCTTTGCCATGTTCCAGAAGTACATGTGGATATCGGTGACCTGCTGCATACCGGTCCGGATTCCCATGAGCATCCGCCGGTTCTTGCTGTCCACGTTTTTGTAGCTACGCACTACGCCGTCAGCGCCTTCGCCACGCGGCGTAGTGATGTCGTACCCGGCGCAGAAGGCCCTGCCGGCGCCTTTTACGATGATGGCTCGGACGGTGTCGTCTGCTTCCAGCACGTGAAGCGCGTCCCAGAATTCGAAAAGTAACTCCTGCGATAGCGCGTTGAGCTTCTCGGGACGGTTGAGCGTGATACGGGCGACGCGCCCGTCCGTGCCGACCCGGTCCAACAGAAGGTTCTCGTACTGGTCGGGTTCCCCGTATGTTTCAGGGTATGTCTCGGGCATGGTTGCCTCCACCGGGTCGTCTGTTGAGCCACAGCTTTGCCGTGGCTTGATTTGCGTTGCTAGCCGGATTCTAGATCGCCCGAGTTCGTTCCGGGGCATGGTTCCTGGAATAGGGGCCCGGCATCCTGCCCTATGGACCTTCCGATGGGTTAGCCTCACCTTCTCGCCTGATTGTGCTGGCGAGTGGTGTACATGAATTTGAATAGTTGCCATATCTGGAGGGCCACATGCCGGGAAAGGTCTACGGACGAGTTGCTCTTGTTACAGGCGGAGGATCGGGAATCGGTCGCGCGACCTCCCTGAAATTTGCCGCCGAGGGGGGGCGCGTAGTTGTTGCGGACATACGACCCGAGGCGGGTGAAGAGACGGCGACGCTGATCCGTGACGCCGGGGGCGAGGCGCTGTCCACGCACGTAGATGTGACCGACGAGGCGTCTGTGGGCTCGATGGTCGAGTTCGTTGTGAGCGAATACGGCCGACTGGACTGCGCACACAACAACGCCGGTATTCTTGGCCCCGTCGCCGAGTTCACCGAGTACAGCCGTGAAGATTACGATCGCGTGATGAACGTGAATGTGACGGGCGTGTGGCTGTGCATGCAGGCGGAGTTACGGCAAATGCTTGTCCAGGATCCACCTGAGGGTGGTCACTCGATCGTGAACACGGCCTCCGTGGCGGGGTTGGTAGGCAGCCCTACGATCCCGGCGTACTCGGTTAGTAAGCACGCTGTTGTGGGCATGACGAATTCAGCAGCCCGGAGTTACGGGGCGCGAGGGATTCGCGTTAATTCTGTCTGCCCGTCGCTCATCGATACGCCGCTTGCTCAACCGTTATATGAAAACACCGAGTCTGAAACTCGGATGCGGCTCCGACAGGCGATCGGCCGTTTCGGGAAGGTGGAGGATGTCGCGGCGACGGTGGTGTGGCTATCGTCCCCGGACGCGGCGTTCATAACGGGCGTGCCGATGCGTGTGGATGGTGGGTCGCTGACTTAGGGCTCTCCCCCGCGATCAGGCTCCCCAGCAATCTGTCATCCTGAGTCGAGGCGAAGGATCTCCCGAGTAGTAGTGCGTGAGAACATTCGGCGTGCAATCGGGTGCGGCTGTTGGACGGCGCGCTGGCGGACTGACCGCCTGCCGACGGTCCCCCTCACCCCAGCCTTCTCCCGACTGGGAGAGGGGGCACGAATGTCCTCGATCGGTCGATGATTGAGCCGTCACCGCGGTCCCACGACAAGTCATCCCGAGTCGAGGTGAAGAGCCTGTCCTGAACTTGATTCAGGACAGGCTCTCGAGTAGTACTGCGCGAGTACGTCCAGCGTGCCTACGACTTTTCGGTGGAAGGTTCATGAACTAAGTACACGGCCGTCTCGGTCACGCTGTGTAGGGGCGAATGTCTATCCGCCCTTGGGTCGATACCAATCGACCCCTACGACTCTCGCGTAAAAAGAACTGTGGCTCCGGGAGTGACCGCCCTTCGAGGGCCTCAGGGTGGGTTATTGGCTCAACGTGGGTTCATTGGCCCAGGCCGTGTCGTCGGGGCAAGAGAGTGACAAAACCGCCCCTCGCCTAGCCCCCGCTGAGCACCTTGTGCGCCAGAATGCGGCTGCGGTCTGTGTCGGTGAATAACGGCTCCATCCTGGCGACAAACTGGGCCATTGTGTCCACCAGTGCGCCGCTGTTGTCGATCGAGATTTTGTTACCCAGCAGTTACCAGTCCACCAGTTCTGCAAAGCGCTTCTTCACCTTGTCAACGTCGTCCGCTTGAAAGATGACGTTCTCGTGCGGATCGTCCTTCATGCGCTGCTTGATCACGTCCGTGTCGGCGGTGATGTGAACAATCACAGTGTCGTTCGTGAAATAAAGGATCGTCTTCTAGACCTGATGCATCACGAGTTCGCGGTCGAATTGGTGGCCCTTTTCGCCGTACCCGAAGTACAACGGAGCGTACACCGCATCGTCGATGTGTCCGCCAACGACCATGCCGTTGCCGCCGTTATGGATGGTATAGGTGGAGACCTGCGTGTGGTAGTAAAGGCTGTGTCGCTGGTGCATTTCCTTGTATTTGGGAGTTGCCGCCAGCAACCATTCCTGCTCTTCCGACGTGGTGTTGTCGGGGTGCCCGGAGGTGTGCGGGATCTTCCAGTGTTCGTGGATCAGGGAGACACGAGTGCCCATGTTTTCCGACATCCAGTCGTCGATGGCATGCGCCACAGTGGTCGTTCCGGCGTATTCACATCCAGCAAGCAGCAGCCGCATAATTTCTCCACCCCAGTGGGGCGCTTATTCGGATTGAGTCTCAGTTAAATATCTCTTGATGTGGACTCCCGAGCATTTGGTTCGCTCCGAGTGTCCCCGCTAGGAGAGGGGACACTCGGAGCGGTCACGCCCCGCCGAACTGTTCTTTGACCCGCGGGCGGATCACCTTGCCGAGCGCGTTCCTCGGCAGCTCGTCCGTGAAGTGAATCTTTTCGGGTTTCTTGTAGCTGGCCAGTGCCTTGCGCGTGTACTCGATCAGTTCATCCTCTGAGACCGACGCGCCGTCCTCGATCACCACGACGGCGTGGACCAGCTCGCCCCACGTAGTGTCCGGCACGCCGATAACCGACGCCTCACGAACGGCCTCGTGGCGCTCAAGCGTCTCTTCGACTTCTTCCGGGGAGATCATCTCTCCGCCGCGCTTGATGATCTCTCTGGCGCGACCCGTCAGGAAGATGTAGCCGTCTTCGTCCCGGTATCCAAGGTCTCCGGTGTGAAGCCAACCCTCGCTGTTCAGTGCCCTGTTTGTGTCGTCGCCCCAGTAGCCCTTCATCAGGCGTTTGCCGCGGGCGACGATCTCTCCCTGTTCGTTGTCGGGAAGCTCCACGCCCTCTTCGTTCATGATTAGAACTTCGACGCCATCGAGCGGGACCCCGATAGACCGCAGCCGGGTGCGCTTTTGGGCGATCTCCTCCGGCGTTCCGCTCAGATCGTGGTCTTCCGGCGGGAGCATCGTGATGGTGGCGGCGGTTTCGGTCTGGCCGAAGGCGTTGATGAACTTGACGTCCGGGAATTTCGCTATGGCTTCGAGGATTACGGATTCCGGCATCGCGGCGGCGCCGTACGTAATGACATCCAGGCTTGAGAGATCGAACTCGGAGAATTTCGGATGGTCCATCAGGGTCTTGAGCATGGTTGGGACCATCATCGCCCTGTTCACGTTCTCCCTCTGGACCAGCTCCATCCAGCCTTCAGGCTCGAACTGTTGCTGAAGGACGAGCGTGCGGCCTCCCCAGACACTGGCCATCATCGATTGGACGCCGGCGATGTGATAGAGCGGCACCGTGAGAAGGTTGCATTCGTTGGCGTCCGGGTCGGCCGGCGGCACGTTGTCCATCACAAAGGATGTAAAGCTGCCGTGCGTGAGCGTCACGCCCTTTGGCGCAGAGGTTGAACCGGACGTGAACATGATCATCGTCGTGTCGTCGTCGTCGCCGGTCGGGTAGCCGAGATACGGCTCCGCAGCGCCGATGGCGGCCTCATAATCCGTCCAGTCGTCCGGGTTGGCACCGGGTTCGAGTGCGATACGGCCGGTCTTAGCTCCGTCGATGCACTCGCACGAATCGATCAGTTCCATGTAGCGATTGCCGGCCAGAACCACCAGTGGTGTTGTGCGCTCCAGCATGTGGTTGGCTTCTGCCGTGCGGGAGCGGAAGTTCACCGGCACGTAGATGGCGTCCAACATAGCGCAGGCGAAATAGGTCTCGGCGTGCGCAGGCGTGTTGACGTCCATGAGGGCGACACGATCGCCGAGCCCGACGCCCATACCTTCGAGGACGGAAGCGAGCCGGGATGCCCTGTCCCGGAACGTCGCGAAATCTGGCTTGATCTCGCCATTCACGCCGGCCACGAACGCCGGGCGGTCCGGAACGATCGCACATGCGATCTCGAGCAGTTCAAATGTATTCAATGGTCTCCCGGTTGCGCCGGTGTTTTCTGGAATTTACCTGTGTCGTAAAGGAGGTCAGGTACCTGCGATGCCACGGTCCAACATGATAGACAGCCTTCGTTCGTGCGCAAGGCCGTCTACAAGGGGAAGATCACGCGCCGTAGCTAGCGCGGCCTTGATGGCGCCCGCTAAGGCTGGATCAATCTCCGCCAGATCGCTGGCAATTCGCTCGGATTCCCTCCCAAGATCATCAGGTTTTACGACGCGTTGGATCAGTCCGGCGTCCACGGCTTCTGCTGCACTGAGGCGGCGTCCGGTGAGCAGCATGTCGAGCGCCCTGCCCTGCTTGAGGGCTCGTGGCGGTGTCTGCGTACCGCCTGCCGCTGCGATCAGACCGTAGTAGGTTTCGGGCATCGAGAAGACGGCGTTATCGGCGGCAATACGAATATCGCACAGTAGCGCCAGCTCGACGCCTGAACCGATAACGTGGCCGTGAAGCACGGCGAGCGTGGGTACGGTCAGGTCACGCAACGCGCCGAAGACGTCACGCTCCCAGCGCGCGTTCCTCGCCGCCGATTGTGAAGGAGCGCTTCCGAATTCGGATAGATCGGCGCCTGCGCAGAAACCTCGATCTCCCGATCCTTTGAGCAGCACCGCCGCCACATCCGGGTCCCAGCGCACCGCATCGAGCACCTCTGACAGGTCGTCCCTCATCTGCACGTTGAAGGCGTTGATCACTTCGGGCCGGTTCAGGGTGATGTGCGCAACCCGGCCGCGCTTCTCGTACGTTACGGTCTCGAACGCGCCTTCGGTCATTGCGATCCGTCTTCTTGCCGAAAGTCCGGTTTCCGGCGTACGTTAAAGGCGTCTATCCCTTCCGCACGCTCGGGGTCTGTGTGGAGAAGTATCGCTAGATCGGCCTCGAGACGAAGCGACTGTTCAAGCGGCATGTCGGCCCCTTTGAGCACCGCTTCTTTGGTGAAGCGCCCGGCCGATTTACCGTGTGATGCGATCTTTCTGGCAAGTTGTTGTGCCCGAGTTGTTGATTCTCCCGCCGGACATATCTCGGTCACAAGTCCAGCCCGTAACGCCTCCTCCGCAGTGATCCTTCGTCCGGAAAGAAGCATGTCGGTCGCCAGCCCGGGGCCGACGATCCGTGGGAGGCGCTGTGTCCCGCCGTCCGAGGGCAGTTGGCCGTTCCCGGCTTTAGAGGCGGGGCTCATGGCGAAAGTCGTATTGGTATCGCAGACACGTACATCGACGGCAAGCACCAGTTCAAGCGCGCGGTCGTCGATTCGGCCCGACATACCTGAGACCACGGGAATCCGTAGCGCGGCGATGGATGCAGGCATCCCCGGTTCAACAGACACCTCGCCAGACAGGACGACCACGACCAACCGGACCGCTTCATCTGTCGACGCCCGGGCGCACGCGTCTTCAAACGCAGCTCTGTCGCTGACCGGGATGGTCAGGACGCGGCCGTCCGAATTATCTGGATATTCTGGCGACTGATTAACCGGGTTGCTCATGATGATCGTTATGTGTGCTGAGTTGGCGGGTCAGGGTTGTAATTTTACAGGCGTCGGGGCGCCGTCAGGAATTTGGCGTCCTCTGGATCAGTCGGTCCTCGACTTCTGAACGGGTTGGAACGCCGGACAGCCCTTCACGCTCTACGGAGAGACTTGCAGCCGCGTTGGCGAACCGCGCCGCCTCCACGGGTTCAGCGCCCTCGGCCAAACGCACCAGGCAAGACGCGCCCCAAATATCGCCCGCGCCCGTCGGGTCCAGCTCATTGGCTGCATATGCCGGGACATGTGACGGAGCCCCGCCGGTGTAAATCCGGGCACCGTTTGCACCTTCCGTGACGCCGAGAACGTGTGTCGAAGCCATCCAGCCCGCCATCTCACCGGGATCACTCTCATGGAACTCGGTGGTCGAACCCGCCAGCAACCGGTATCCGTTTGCCAGTTGAGGGTGCGGTCCGCTCTCCTCGGTCACACGGCCGTAATCATCCCATCGCCTCAACCAACCCTGTACCGTCGCGCCAACTGTTGCGTTGGGGAACCAGTTCACGGCGTCCGCGGGCACCTCGCGAACCAGCGGACCGAGGAACACGATGGGCGCGTCCAGCCACTCAGCGGGTATATCTGAACAAGTAATAGAGGACGAACGAGCGCCAAGCACCTGGGTTCGTTTGCCGTCACGGCCGTAGACGTTCTGGAAGAAGGTCGTGAACCCGGACTCGACAATGGATACTTCGATCCCGGGCAGGACGGACTCGACCGGATAATCGGCGTCGGCGCTTGCGACAACCGCCACTTTGAGTCCGAGCGCCTGCGCACACAGTGCGCTGTAAGTTGCTGCGCCTCCCGGTCGCACCCGGCCGTGGGAATTTCCCGGTCTGGGCGTCACGTCGTACGTCAGAACACCGATGGCGAGGAAGTCCGGCGTCGTGAATTCAGGCATCGCCAGCGCACCTGTCCAGGATTAGATCGGTTCCAGTCCCCGGGCCGCTCGCATTTTCGGCGAACGGAACCCGGGAATAAAGATCAGAGCGCCTTAATGTCGCCCCCTGCGCCCACCACGGCCTCGCGGTCGACGCCCACCCTCTGAACTTGATCCATCACCGCCACCCCCCGGGTAGATGACGACGAATCGTTCCGATCCTTCTCCGCTGCTCTCGGTCCGCACGTCGGTGTTGTTGGCGAGGGCCATGTGGACCCAGCGCCGCTCGTACGCGGGCATAGGCTCAAGCTCTGCGGACTCACCTGAGTCTACGACACGCTCTGCGGTGCGTTCCGCCACGCCGGCCAGGGTGTCCCGGCGACGCTCTTTGTAGCCCTCGATGTCTATCTGGACGTACGCCGAACGACCGAGCTGGTGGGTGACGATCAGGTTGACCAGGTACTGGAGAGACTGGAGCGTCTCGCCGCGTCGCCCGATGAGCAGACCGGAGTCCTCGCCCTCGATATCGAACACGGGGACGCCGTCGTCCGTCTCTTCCCGGATATAGGTGTCAGCGACGACGCTCATGCTGGCGAGGAAGTAGTCGATTACTTCCGATGCGAACTCGATAACCTCGGGGTCCGGCTCCCTCGGCTCGGAATGGTCTCTCCGCTCCGGACGAGGTGAACGTTCCCTGCTATCCGAGAACTCTGACTGACCACGCCGTCCGCCGCCACGCCTCTGGGCGCTGACGGGTTCCGGAGTACGTTGCTGGTCCGCCGGTGTTTCTTCTCTGACTTCCCTGTACGCATGAGCTACGGGCGCTGAGATATCTTCTTCCGAAGACTCGTCCTCGAATCCCGCGTCGTCATCGTCCGGTTCAGAGGGCTCCTCATCGTGTTCGTAGTCGTCGTCTGAATCCTGCGCGTAGTCGTCATCGCCGGATTCAGGCTCGTCTTCATATGTTCGGCCGGTGGCGCCTGCCTCAAGCAGGACTACGGTAATTTCGGCCGGCTCTCCGCCGAACCCCAGGATCCCAGATCGTCCAGGGTTAACGACGACGATTTCTACGTCTTCGAGGTTTGCGTCGAGCGCTTCGAACGCGTTGTCTGTCGCTTCTTCGACTGTCTTCCCCGAGAACCGTCGCGGTTCCATCAATGACTTCCCCCTTATTTTCATCTTCGGCCTCCTCGACGTTGGCTTCTACAGCCGCCGCCGCGGTGGCCGCTGATGTTCCGAACCGTGTGCCTAGAAGGGCACCCGGTCCGGAAATCACGGCAGTAATTGCGACTCCAATCAAGTTGGAGAACAGGATGTATACGGCCAGTCCCGCCGGGAACTGGAATGTGAAGAACCCGAACATGATCGGCATCAACCACAGCATCATCTGGTTGGTCTGGGCTGATCGTTCGTCCATCGAAGGCATGGCGCTGATCTTCTGCTGCGCCCACATCGATGCGCCAACCAGGATTGGCAGCGCGAAGTTGAACGGCGCAGGAGCGTTCTGCACAAGGTCCACGAGGTCCATGCCTATGAACATGCTGTCCAGCGGCACATCGCTCGCCGCCGGGTTCCATCCGTACAGGACGGTAGACAGATTGGCTGTGCCCTCCGGCGTCGCCGGGACGGCCTTGAAGATGGCACGGTACAGTCCAAACCAGATCGGCATCTGCAAGACCATCGGTCCCAGACAGCCGATCGGGCTCACACCCGCGGTCTTGTACATCTTCATCGTCTCTGCGGACTGGATGCGACGACCGTCCGGGTGATCCTTGTAGCGCGCCTGCATGGCCTTCATCCGCGGCTGAAGCGCGGACATTTTGCGCATGTTGCGCGTCTGCATGACAGTCAGCGGGATCATCAATAGCCTCACCGTTACGGTGAAGAAGATGATCGCCAGACCGAAGTTGCTGAACAGGATCTTGTCCAGCAGTACCAGAGAGTTCACCATCGGCCCGATGACGAACAGGTTGAACCTGAAGATGGCGAGCGCAATAACTGCGACGCCGAGGATGATCATCGTCCTTCTGGAGAGGAACGCATTCATCAGCACGTCGCTCCCGTATCTGCTTCTATGCACGACAACCGGTTGCGGTCAGCGGTGTTGAACTTGATCACCAGATCATCAGTGGTGTGGGCGTACAGGAAGCCATTGTCGACAAGCAGGCTGGCCTTGACGCCACCTTCTGTGGCAAAGCCGTTCAGCTCATTTCCGTTGGTCAGATTGAAGACGCCGATGTTGTCTTTGCCGGAAGGAACTGCAAGTGCGTCTCCGCCGTTCCGTTCAGTGATAACGGCGGCGCGTCCGACGATCTGGCCAATAACTTCTCCGGGCTCCACCCAGATTTCCGCCCCGGTGTCCGCGTTAAGCGCGTAAAACTTGCCGTTCAAAGTGCCGACGTACAGTGTGTTCTCGTAGACAAGAGGGGTGGCCCAAAACCAGCCGTCTGAGTTAAACGACCACTCGCCTGCGCCCAGCGGGTTTGATCCGGGTCCACCGGCTTCCCGGGCGGCTATGTCAAGCGCGTAGAAGTTGTCGCTGAAATCTCCGAAGTAGATCTTCCCGTTCAGGATGAGTGGTTCTGCGACGATCGCACCCTCAGCCTCGAAGCTCCACAACTCGTCGCCTGCGTTTCCGCTATCGCCGCCCATCGAGACGGCGTGGAAGACGCCATCGAGGTCGCCGAAGTAAACAACTTCACCGGACACGACCGGCGTTCCCCAGACGGAATCCGTGGTGGCGAATCGCCAGCTCACGGTCGGCGTTGCGGGATTGCTGATGTCCAGGGCGTACAGATATCCATCTGCGTCGGCAAAACCCGGACCCGGGTCGTTGTCGAACTCGTCGTCGATCTGCGCCGTGCCAAACAGCACGATGTCGCCTGCTACGGCGACTGCGCCAACGACCTGGGTCTTACGCTCAAATCGCCAGAGTTCCTGGCCGGTTTCGGTTGAAATACCGAAAATCGTTGCAGAACAGTCGAGATTATCGCAGTCGTACGCGGCGCCGATCACCCTGTCTCCGTCTACACGTGGCGTGCCGTAGATCGGTCCAAGCGTGTCCACGCCGGACACCGGGTATCCCCATGCGCCGTCGAATCGACCGTTGTCGTTTAGATCAAGCCGTGTGATCCGGCCGTCTTTCGCGCCCAGGTAGACATGGTCCCCACTTACTACGGGCGCGGCCCAGCCACCGTCCGGGTCCAGGTCTCCGATACAAGCGGCGAGTATGAAAATTGATGCCGAGAACAACAGGGCGAGGGCGAGGGGCCTTGGCCTGCGTGATCTGGACCGCGGTATGGACGGCCCAGATGTTCTCTCCGGGTGTTTATTCAAGGGCGGGTAGTTACTCCGGGTCTGGTCAATTGCTCACTCCGGCCGGACCGCTGTTGGATCCGTATCGGGGAGCGGGATGTGCTCGATATTCGCAGGTGGCTCAGGCGTTGTGCCCTGCACCGGCGTCGGAATCTACGGCGCCTGCCGTCGGGACTGGGTCGTATCCACCTTCATGTCCAGGATGGCACCGGCCGAGACGGTTAAACGTCATGGGGATGCCTTTGAGGACGCCATGCTCGCGCACTGCGTCCTGTGCGTATATGGAGCACGTGGGCTCATACAGGCACTGTGAAGGCAGATACGGAGAGATTGTCTTTTTGTATCCCTTCAAAAGCAGGACCACAACTCGGCGCATTTCAGATCATTCCTTTTCGAGTGCGCTCTGGGTGACCGTGCCTTCTTGAGAATTGTTGACCGGCGCCGTTTGGGGGGGGTGCAAAACCCCGGCACGTCCGGCCAACCGTCTCAATGACGATAGCAACATATGGTAGTTCGCTTGCGCCGCCGCGGGTCTTGCGGAGACGACTATGTCATAACCGGGAAGGATCTCAAGTGATGAGAAACACTCCCGCAAACGACGTTTAACTTTATTTCTGGTTACGGAGCCGCCAACCCGTTTACTTACCGCTAACCCGTACCGGCTGATCTCGCCGTCTGATCTCGCGGACCCAAACGACATGAGGCCGTCGCTCACGCGGCGTCCGCGTTTGCGGACATCACGGAATTCAGCGCTTTTGCGAAGTCTAGTATCGGTTCGCATCAGTAAACCTGTGCGGCCTGAGATCTTGGAAGACCGTGGGCAGACCCTAGACCGTCAGGCGTGAACGGCCGCGAGCCCGGCGCCTGGCCAGAACTCTTCGACCACCGACGGACCGCATGCGCAGCCTGAATCCGTGAACACGGAGGCGGCGTCTCTTTTTGGGTTGATATGTACGTTTTGGCATTTGCTCAGAAAATTCTCGGGACTTTTAAAAAATAACCTGAACGATTATAGGCGCTAGGGCCGTCCGGTCACAGGCGCGATATTTTGGATTTTGTACCTGCTTTCTTGACGGCTCGTCTAGGCGTTCCTAGAATCAAATGTCTGGGGTCCCGACATAGACAGTCGGGCGACCGTCCTCAATGTGTCAGGTCTTAGAAGTGACAGGAGCGCGTCGGGTTATATGGTTGCCAAATCAAAGGATACCGGAATCGACCCAGAAGCGGACGATGTTTCCACCGTCACAGAAGCGCTTCGTTACTACACACTAACCATCTCCGAAGATGACCGGCCTTCCGCAAGTGCGGAGCTGGGACGGTTCGTAAGGTGGTTGGGAAATGACCGCCCACTTGGCTCACTGGCCCCGCCAGAGATCGGCGACTACAGCGACCACATCGGAGCGCACGGAACGGCTCCCGACGCAGTTGACCGGCTCGCCATCGTTAAGCTCTTCCTCGCCCATCTTAAGAAGAAGGGATACATCGAGGTAAATCTCGCACAGCACCTCCGTCTTCGGAGAGGACGCGGAGCTGCAACCGCAGCCAAAATGGCGTCGGCTGCCGGTGCGAGCACGGGAGCACGGCTCACCAAGTCCGGACATCAGCAGATGCAAAATCAGCTGGCCGAGCTAATTATTCAGCGGACCCAGTTCTCGGAAGACATCCGAAAGGCCGCAGCGGACAAGGACGTCCGTGAGAACGCTCCGTTAGAAGCGGCGCGTGAAGCCCACGGCATGGTTAGCCTGAAGATCGGCGAGATCGAGGAGACCCTCAGGGGCGCCGAGATCATCACCGAACGAAACGGCACACGAAAAAAAGGTGTCGTGAGGCTTGGCGGCCGAGTGACGATCAAGGACCTCAGTTCCGGACGAGCCACGGCCGTCCAACTGGTCCACCCTGATGAGGCCAATCCCCTCTCAGGAAAGATGTCCAGCGGTTCACCCGTAGGCGGAGCGATCATTGGCCGCACGGTTGGCGACAAGGTGACCGTTGATACGCCGGCCGGCAAAAAACAGTTCGAGATCGTCAAGGCCAACTAATAGGCCACTTTTCAATGAGCTGTCGGTACGCTGCAGGCCAGGACAGACTCGACGAGAGCCTTCCTGGCCGCTGCGAAAGCGTCACACACGGGCGGGCGGCGGTAGTCATCGCTCGATTAGCGCGCTCCATGATTTCTTGATATTCCCTTTTCAGGGTCAAATCCCGACCCCAGCATCCTTTCAAATTACGTACCGTAATGGGTTATCCAGACCGGGACAGCGCCAGACGATATGGCCCATTGCAGGCCGATGTTTCAGTGCTATCCGGGTGCGAGGTTATAAGTCACAACCTCTACCGGCCTCGCGGCCGCTAGACGGACACGATCATGTCTGACACCACTTTGATGTTCGGCGGTTTTACCGTCTTTGTTCTGGTGATGTTGGCCCTCGACCTGCTCGTATTTCACCGGAACGCCCACTCGGTTCGCATCCGGGAGGCACTGGTCTGGTACGGCGTATGGGTGGGGCTGGCGGTCATCTTCAACATCGGCATCTTCGTGTGGATGGGTGTTGACGAGGGCAACGAGTTCCTCACTGCGTATGTCATCGAACTCTCGCTCAGTGTCGACAACATATTCGTCTTCCTCATCGTCTTCTCGGCCTTCGCGGTGCCCGCCCATTTAAGGCACCGAGTGCTGTTCCTGGGAATAATCGGTGCGGTCGTCATGCGGGGGATATTCATCGCCACAGGGGTGGCCTTGCTTGACACCTTCTCATGGCTGATTTTTCTTTTCGGTGGGTTCCTCATTTTCACAGGTATCAAGCTTGCGATCCGAAAGGACGAGGAGGCACACCCGGAGCGGAACCCGATCATGCGTCTGGCCCGGCGTTTCCTTCCAGTGACGGACGAGTACGAGGGGCAGAAATTTTTTGTCCGCCGGCACGGCCGTCTACTGGTCACGCCCTTGTTCATGGTATTGATCGGGCTGGAAACGACCGACCTCATCTTCGCCATGGACTCCGTACCCGCTGTGCTAGCCGTCAGCGACGATACCTTCATCATCTGGACGTCCAACATCTTCGCCATCCTCGGCCTCAGAGCTCTGTTCTTCCTCGTGGACGGCATCTTGCCGTACTTCCGGTATCTGAGCTTTGGCCTGTCGGCGATACTCGTGTTCATCGGCGCAAAGATGATCACAAGTGATATTTACCACATGCCAACTATTTTCTCTCTTGGCGCTGTCGGGGGCATACTGACGGTCACAATCCTCGCTTCAGTCGTAGCGAAACGCCGGGAAGACGCGCGGAACGCCAGCGCGGCGCTGGCCGGATAAAACATCGCTGACCCCGGGGTTCCCGGAAGTGTCGATAACTGACCTTCGGACAACGCATAAACTCGTAGCCGAATCCGTTGATGAGGGAGGGACCGAACAAGATGACCACCAGTGTCCGCATCGATCTTGCCGCCGAGCTACGGAGCGCGGTCCAGGGTGAAGTCCGCTTCGACAGCTACTCTCGTGCCCTTTACAGCCAGGACGCCAGCATCTACTCGATGGAGCCGGCCGGGGTGGTGCTGCCGAAGTCCGTCGAGGACGTTCAGGCGATCATGGAGATCTGCAACCGGAACGGCGTGAAGGTGCTGAGCCGCGGCGGCGGCACCGGGCTTTCTGGACAAACGGTGCAAGAAGGTGCGGTCGTCATCGACTACACCAAGTACATGCATGATCTGATCGAGATCAACGCCGAGGAGCAGTGGGTCCGCACCCAGCCCGGCGTCACGCTCACGGAGCTGAACCGGCAACTGCGCCCCCACGGCCTGATGTTCACGCCTGACCCGAGCACGGCAAGCCGGGCGACGGTGGGCGGAGCGATGGGCAACAACTCCTGCGGCGCGCACTCGATCATCTACGGAAAGACCGTGGACCATGTGCTGGGTCAGGATGTTGTCCTTTCAGACGGCAGCATCGCCAATTTTGAAAACGTTTCCGGCGCTGCGCTCGAGGCCAAACTACGGACCGGTGGTCTTGAGGGCGATATCTATCGCGCCGTCCGTGACGTTGCGGCACGCGCAGCGCCGCTCGTTGAGGCTAATTTCCCGAAGGTGCTCAGAAGAGTAGGCGGCTACAACCTTGATCTTGTAAACGACCCTGATGGCCTTAACCTAGCGCAGCTGATGGTTGGTTCTGAGGGCACGCTGGCGGCGGTCACAGCCGCCCGGCTGAATCTCGTCAAAATTCCCGAGTTTGCCGGGCTAGCCATCCTGCACTTCAAGGGTCTGGACGAGGCGATGGAGGCCACCGTCGCCACGCTTGAGCACGATCCGTCTGCGGTCGAGCACATCGGCGCGATCATCATCACGCAGGCCCGCCGCCACATCAGCTTCTCCCGAAATCTCGGCTTCCTTCAGGGTGAACCGACCGACATCCTCGTGGTCGAGTTCAACGGGGGTTCCCAGGAGGAGATCGCCGATAAGTTCGACAAGCTCGAACAGGACATGAACCGGAAAGAACTCAGCTTCGCCATGACACGGCTGCACACGGCTGCCGAACAGGCTCAGGTGTGGTCCATGCGCGAGAACGGGCTCGGGCTGATGAACAACGTGGAGGGCAGCGCCAAGCCGCTCCCGTTCGTGGAAGACACCGCCGTCGCACCCGAAAAGTTGCCCGAATACGTGCGGAGATTTCAGCAGATCATCAAGAATTCCGGCACCGAAGCCGGGTATTACGGCCATGCCTCGGTTGGCTGTATGCACATCCGACCGTTGATAGACATCAAGACCCGTGAGGGCATGGAGCGGCTCTACAAGATCAGCGACGAGGTGTCCGATCTCCTGAAGGAGTTCGGCGGCTCGATGACCGGCGAGCACGGCGATGGGATCGTCCGCGGTTTCTGGACCGAGAAGATGTTTGGTTCGGAACTGGTCGAGAACTTCCGCGAGGTGAAGCGGGCGTTCGACCCGAACACGATCATGAACCCGGGGAAGATTTTCGATACGCCCCACATTCTGGACAACCTGCGGTTTGGCGATGAGTACCAATCGCTCGAAATCGAGACGCGCCTGGACTTCACCAAGGAGGGCGGGTTTGCCGGTGCCATCGAGATGTGCAACGGCGTCGGCGCCTGTCGCAAGCTCAACATGGGCGCTATGTGTCCCTCGTATATGGCGACCCGCGAGGAGGAGCACACGACGCGCGGCCGGGCCAACATCCTTCGGGCGGCGATCTCCGGCAAGTTCCCGGTCGATCAGCTCACCTCCCAGCGTACGTTCGAGGTGCTGGACCTGTGCCTGGAGTGCAAGTCATGTAAGGCGGAATGTCCCTCGAACGTGGACATGGCCAAGATCAAGTACGAGTTTCTGCACCAGTACTACAAGACGCACAAGGTGCCGCGGCGCTCGAAGATGGTCGCCGATATCCACAAGACAAACGCACGGATGGCACCGATCGCCCCGATAGCGAACGCCATAACGCAGAGCGCGCCGATGCGCTGGGCGCTGGACAAGCTGGTGGGCTTTTCGTCAGACCGGCCCGCGCCGCCGGTGGTGCGAAACACCTTCCAGAAGTGGTTCGACAAGCGGAAAGCGCCGACCGGCACGTTCCCTCGCGGCCAGATCGTGCTGTTCCACGACACCTTCATGAACTTCAACTACCCGTCGATCGGCGTCGCCGCCACGGACCTGCTGGAGGCGCTCGGCTTTGAGGTCATCATTCTCAAGGACCGCAAGTGCTGCGGTCGCCCGATGATCTCAAAGGGACTGCTGGACAAGGCGGGCGAAAACGCACGCTACAACGTCGATCTCCTGTACGAGTACGTTCAGCGTGGGATCAAGATCGCCGGTTGTGAGTCGTCGTGCGTGATGACGATCAAAGACGAGTACCCGGATCTTCTTGGCGGGGATGAAAAGGCGCGAGCAGTCGCGTATAGCACTGTGATGCTTGAGGAAATCATCGCCGAATGTCTGGGCGACGATGGGCCGCAGCTTGAGTTCACGGACCTTTCAAAGAAGGTTCAGTTCCTGGGGCACTGCCACCAGCGGGCGCTCACCGGCCTCACTTCCAGCATCAAGGCGCTCAACCTGCCGCCGAACTTCGAGGTGATCGATATCCCGGCCGGTTGCTGCGGCATGGCGGGGTCTTTCGGATACGAGAAGGAGCACGTCGAAGTGTCGATGGCGGCGGGCGAAGAGCGTTTCTTCCCGCATGTCCGGAACAACCCGGACGCCGAGGTTTGTGTCACCGGCATCTCCTGCCGCGAACAGACGACCTTCGGAACGGGTCGCACCGCACGTCACCTCGTGGAAGTGCTGGCGGACGCGCTGAAGAAGTAGGGCGGGAGGGTCGAGATACGCGCTTGGCCCCAGGTATGGATTGCGATCCGCACTTGCACCTCTCACCCTGCGCCCTCTCCCGACCGGGAGAGGGCGATTTGGTTGTGATGGCTCACCCGGGCTGCGCCTCGTCAACCCGTAGGGGCGTGTTGCCGGGATACTGGCCTCAACCTTGTGTCGGGTCTACGATTCGGCGACTTTGAGAGATGATCTGATACATACCGATTGGGGGGTCCGCGTAGTTGGAGATCATACGGTTGCTTGATGGGCAGTGATTCCTGAATACGGCAGTCGAACCGTCGCGTCTCTGGGTATCCCAGGTGGTTACCCGGTGAGCGAGGTCGCCGAGACCCCGATGGATGCGCCCGAGCAGTCAGAATCAGGCGACCGGTCCGTTAAACCGTTCGAGCTGTTCTTTGACCTGGTATTTGTATTCGCGTTCACCCAGGTCACCCAGCTTCTTGCAAGCGATCCAACCTGGGAGGGCCTTGGACGGGGCGTCCTGCTCATCGCCTCCCTGTGGATAGCCTGGCAGTCATACGCATGGCTTGGCACGGCGATCGATCTCGACGAGGGCGCTGTACGGTTGGCGATGCTAGCCGTGATGGGAGCGATGTTGGCGGGCGCGCTGGCGGTTCCGGGGGCGTTCGGTGACACCGCTATCTTATTTGCGGTGGCATACGCATTTGTGCGAATTCTTCAGTTGGTGCTGTTTGGCATCGCCGCCCGGGAAATGTACGGCATGTTTCCTGCCATGCTGGTTCTGGCGCGTTCAACCGTCCTCACCTCCACAATTGTGATCGTAGGGGCGGTGTCTGGATGGGGCCCACTCGAAGCCTGGTGGGCGGGGGCGCTCCTGATTGAGTACGGTTGGATTCTCGTGATGAATCTGTCCGGATGGGCTGTCTCCCCGGGCCATTTCTCAGAGCGCCACGGACTGATATTCATAATCGCCCTTGGCGAAGCCGTGATCTCGATCGGTATCGGAGTATCCGGTCTGGCGATCGACGCGAAAGTGGTGATTCCGGCCATGCTCGGGCTCGGCGTCATCGTTGCGATGTGGTGGACCTACTTTGATGTCACCTCACTTTGTACTGAGCGTCACTTGAAGGCCATAACAGGAAGGCGCTAACAGGGCGTGGCAGGTGCTTGAAGGCGTGGACCAGGCCTTACACGGACGTGATGAACAGTCTGCACGCGGTTCTGGAACGGCCCGGCGGACGAGCAGGGGGAGCGGATGGGCGCATCGGTGGTCGGTATGTCAGAGCTTAAGGTGCCTATCCGGATCCAGTGCGCCTACTACCCGAACTACCCGATCGAGGATCCGGAAGAGGCTGTATGGCAACCGGCGTTGATGACCCTCCAGATCCCTGAAGAAATCATCGCCAACCTGTTCAAGCTTTACCCTGACGAGTGGGACGATATGAATCAGTACACGGATCTGACTCAGCCGGTCTACTTTGGGCCTCGATTCCTCAACCTGAACGTGACCGAAGTTCCGACGCTTTAAGGCGATTGGGGCGGTCTACAGCGATCGTCGTACGGCCGGATAGCGATCCACCTCCCGGGCGGGGCAAGCGCCGCCCGGGAGGTGTTACTGAGGATCGGGGCAGCCCGTGCGGTCGCCGATTCCTGTGGCTCTCGAAGGATCGGCGTGGGCGGATACCGATCCGCTCCTACAAAGTCGTAGTCACATACACGACACTGGTTTGAAATGTGCGGCGTGTGTAGGATTCGGCCACTTTGTGATGATGATCTGGCATGGCGCACCCGGGAGGTATGCCTAATTGGAGATCGTGTTCTTGGATCACGCGTGGTCGCGTGATGTGACGAAGGTCGGTGGCAAGGGCGCTGGCCTCGGCCGATTGGCCGAGGGGTTTTCGGTACCTCCCGCATTTAACCTGACGGTGGATGCGTTCAGTCGCTGGGGCGAGTGCCGGCACGATTCCGGCGATCCACCTGCCGATATGATCGAGGCGGTCGCTAAGGCGTACACCACCCTGGGAACGCTGTGCGGGACCGACGACCCGGCCGTCGCCGTGCGCTCCTCCGCAGTGGACGAAGACGGCAGCGACAACTCGTTCGCCGGACAGCACGACACCTTTCTTAACGTGAAGGGTCAAGAAAGCGTCGCCCGTGCCATTGTTCGTTGCTGGGCCTCGTTGGACGGCGAGGTTGCAATGGACTATCGGCGTCAAAGCGGTCTCGCCGTTGATAACGCCGTCATGGCCGTCGTCGTTCAGCAGATGGTGCCGGCCGATATCGCGGGGGTGGCGTTCAGCGCGAACCCGATTACCGGCGATCTCAACCAGGTTGTCATCAACTCAAGCTGGGGACTTGGCGAAAGCGTCGTCAGCGGCACGGTTACGCCTGACACCTACACGATCAATAAATCGGACGAGAGCCTCGTCTCGACCCAGATCGCAAACAAGGCAAGGATGACGATCTCCAAAGGCGACGGTGCCGAAGAAGTGGACGTTCCCAGAATCATGCGGGAACAGCCTTCGATGTCTGACGGGCAGGCGCTCGATGTCGCCCGGCTCACCGCATCTCTGGAGAAAGCAGAAGGCCACCCGATTGATATCGAGTGGGCGTACTTCAAGGACAAGCTTTACCTGCTTCAGTGCAGGCCGATCACAACGCTCGGTTGAAATGACTCCGTAACCGGGCAGCTTGGCAGAGCTCCAAAAGATCACGAGTGTTACCCGACCCGGTATCACGTGACGGATCCCAGAGACCGAGGGAGGCGACCAGATGGCAGAATACCATTCGGAACCGACACTGATCCCGATCCCACCGGAGTTCCCGGTGACATGAGCGGACGCTGAAGACGAAAATTTACTGCTCGTACAAGATCGGCAGCACGCCCCTAACCCGGTTACGCCGCTGACCGGGTGGATCTGGGAGAAGCACGCCAGCATAGGGTGCGGCGTTGGCTTTGCCGCCGCTGGCCAGTCGATCACGATAGTGGCTCGACGTGTGAACTCTTACTACTACATGGCGGTCGTCCCGACGGTGCCGCTGGAGAAGATCGAGGAAGCCGGCCATCACGCTGAGGAGACCTTGAAGGCCGCTATCCCGACGTTTGCCAATCGGTGGGAAGAAGAGTGGCTTCCGAAACTCAAGGGCTATCACGACATGTGGAACAAATTTGACCTGAGAGGCGCTACCACTCAGGAGTTGCTCGATCACATCGAGTGGTCGCTGGGCAGGTACGAGCGTCTATGGGACATCCACTTTGAGATTGCAGTGCCGTTCCTCGTCGCGCCGAGCATGTTCCAAGATCTGTATGAAGACGTATTCGGAGAGTCTGAGGCGCTCCAGTCATACAAACTTCTACAGGGGATCGAAAACGCCAGCATCATAGCCGGACGTGAGTTGTGGGCCGTTGCCCAGACGGCGTCAGATGACGGGCTGCGGTCGCTTATCCTCGAAACCCCGACTTCGGAACTCGTATCCGCGCTAGAGTCATCCGATTCGGGAGCCGAGTTCCTCGGCCGCCTACGATCCTATCTGGACATTTATGGCAAGCGTTCAGACACGATCGTCGAAGACCCGACAATTGCCATCAACAACCTGAAGGCCTATCTGGCGGATGGTGCCGAAGACCCCACGCTTCACTGGAACCAACTCGTCGCTGAGCGAGAGCAGTATGTTGCCGACGCCAGAGAAAAACTCGCCGACTATCCAGAAGGGGTACGGACGCAGTTCGAGATGTTGTTGGCGACGGGCCAGGATGGCCAACGCATCCAGGAAGATTACAACTGGTGGATAGACCAGATGGGAACCCTCCAGGTTCGCCAGGTGTACCTGGAGTTCGGTAACCGGCTTGCGGCCGCCGGGACGATCACCGAGCGTGACGACGTTTTTTACCTGACGGGCGATGAGATTACGGACTCGATCGTCGCCTCATCCCCGAACAATTTTGGGAGAGCTGTAGCTGAGCGCAAGGCTGAGATGGAACGCTGGAGCAAGGTGCATCCCGCCCCGATGATCGGAGCGGACTATGGCCCGCCGCCGGCGCCGGATCCTGAGCGGCCCGATGTCATCAAGGGAAACCCGGGGTCGCCGGGAACGATAACGGGCACGGCGCGCGTAATAATCAAGCTCGCCGAGGCAGGACGCCTCAGCAAGGGCGAGATCCTGGTGACGGCGACGACCGCCCCGCCGTGGACGCCTTTGTTTGCGACCGCGTGAGGCATCGTGACGGACATCGGCGGGCCGCTCAGTCACTGCGCCATCGTCGCCCGTGAGTACGGACTACCGGCGGTTGTCGGCACCGGCATGGCGACGGCGGTCATAAAGGACGGTCAGCAGATCGAGGTGAACGGCGATACCGGTGAAGTACGCGTGCTTTAGGATCACGGCGAAAGAGAATCAAGTGGGCCGACACAGGTGACCTAACCGCTTCGGCATTGGGGGGGACTCGGAAATTGGCAGAACATCACCCGGAATCGATGCTCATTCCGATCCCGCCGGAATTTCCTGTTACCTGGGAGGATCCCGGCGACGAACACCTTCCGCTAATGCGGGACCGGCAGCACTCGCCCAACCCGGTGACGCCGCTCACCGCCTCTTTGCACAAGAAGTATTTTGCCGCCGGTAGTACAAAGGGATTCGAGCGGGCCGGCCAGCCCCTCGGTTGGCACGTGCGTCGGATCAACACGTACTACTACGTTGCCATCGTCCCGACGATTCCGCCCGAGCAGATGGAGGCAGCGGGTGCGCACGCCGAAGCCACCCTCAAGACCTTGCTCGGAACATTTGTAGACCGCTGGGACAACGAGTGGGTGCCGGAGATTCAGGGCTACCACGCGATCTGGGATGGGTTTGATCTGAAAGGCTCGTCCAACTCCGATCTTTTCGAGCACATGGAGTGGTCGTTAAAGACGTGGGAACGGTTCTGGGACATTCACATGGAGGTCACGATCGCATACGTTGTGGCCCCGAGCATGTTCCACGATCTGTACGTAGATCTGTTTGGTGGCGACCTTGACCTTGAGGCGTACAAGCTGCTCCAGGGGATCGACAATACGAGTCTCGTGGCTGGACGCGCTCTCTGGGCGCTCAGCCAGAAGGCGAAGGCTGATTCCGAAGTGGCGAAGCTCATTCTTGAGACGGACGCATCCCAGGTCATGTCGGCTCTTGGAAACACTGACGCCGGCCGTGCGCTTATTTCGGAGATAGACACATTCCTGGAGGACTACGGGAAGCGCTCAGATACGGTTATCGAGATGGCCGACCCGAGCTGGCTGGAAGAGCCAAAAACGGCGATAGAGCTGCTCAAGAACTACATGGGAGACTCCGCAGAAGACCCGGATATCCGTTGGCATGAGCTTGTTGCGGAACGGGAACGGCTTGTCACCGAGGCACGAGAGAAACTTGCGTCGTACCCGGACCCGGTGAAGCAGCAGTTCGAGATGTTGCTGCCCATAGGTCAACAAGGACACCGCATCCAGGAAGACCACAACTGGTGGCTGGACCAGAACGGGCTGCATCGTGTCCGCAGGCTGTTTGTTGAGATCGGAAACCGTTTCGCCGCGGCAGGGGTGATCGCTGACCCATCTGACATCTTCTACCTGACGGTTGAAGAGATTCAGGCAGAAGCCGAGGCCGGAATCACGACCGATCGCAAGGCTAAGGTTTCGGCCGAGAAGGCCAACATGGAGCGCTGGGGCGGAGTCGCCGCGCCGCCATGGGTGGGTACGGACTACGGGCCGGCGCCGAACAATCCGGTCGGCGCCGCCATCGGCAAGTTCTTCGGTAACCCGCCGCGTCCGCCGTCCGAGGAGCACCCGGATTTGCTGGGTGGAACTCCGGGATCGCCGGGGAAGATACGTGGGATCGCCCGCGTCATCATCAACCTGGAGGATGCCGGGAAACTCAGCGAGGGCGAGATTCTCGTTACGGCGACAACCTCGCCGCCGTGGACGCCGTTGTTTGCTACCGCAGGGGGGATCGTGACCGACACCGGAGGGGCGCTCAGTCACTGCGCCATAGTCGCCCGTGAGTACGCCATTCCGGCGGTTGTGGGCACGGGCATGGCGACAGCGATTATCAAGGACGGCCAGACGATCGAGGTGGACGGCGATACCGGAGACGTGCGGCTGCTCTAAGTCAGATCACCGCGATCAACCCCGATAACGTAAATATTCCGATCCGTCCACGTTTTTTCGTGGGCGGATCGGCGCGTCTGGGTCCATAATCTATTCCTGCCTCTATGTCGTAGCGCCATACATTCCTGTTACCAGCCAACACTCGCCCAAGGAGACCCGTCTCGCCGCGGATGCCTGACACATCTGAAGCTTCGACCATACCGAGCACTGTCGTGCCTGCGGCGCGTTGGACCGTGATCGCAGTGGTGCTCGGCGCCACGTTGATGCCGATCAACTCCACGATGATCGCCGTGGCGCTGCCGGAAATTACCGACGATCTAGGGATCACGGTGTCCCGTTCTGCATGGCTCGTGACGGCGTATCTGGTCGCGCTTGCGTCGCTACTGCCGCTCGCTGGCGATCTTGCGGATCGGTTCGGGCGGCGGCGCATGATCCTGTCCGGGCTTACCGTCTTCGGCATCGCGTCCATCGGCGCGGCGGTTTCGCCAGACTTCGAGACGCTGCTGGTGTTTCGGGTTCTTCAGGCGATTTCCGGTTCGATGGTGTTGCCCGCCGGTTGGGCCGTGATTCGGGAAGTTGTTCCGGAGCATCGCCGTGCATACGCCTTCGGGCTGATGGGTTCCATGATTGGCCTTTCGGCGGGGGCCGGACCGCCTATCGGCGGCTTGTTGACGGAACTCGCAGGCTGGCGCGGAATCTTCTACGTGAACATCCCTGTTGTGGCGTCTGCTCTACTGCTGGGATGGCGTGTATTGCCGCGGACCCGGCAAAGAGACGGAGCCGGGGTGAAATTCGATTACCCCGGCGCGGTACTGCTTCCAATCGTGCTATCCGGTCTGGCCGGAGTGCTCATGGCGATAGCTCGCGGCGCTCCGTGGGCGCTGGTCGGCACTGGAGCAGCGGCCGTCACCGGTGGCGCAGTGTTGCTCGCGTTCATCGAGACGTGCGCCACATCTCCGGTGCTACAGCCGCGCTTATTCCGGATACGGGCCTTCACAGCGGCGGCGGGAGGCGTGGCGTTCAGCAACATGGCGATGTACGTGACGCTGCTGGCGGTTCCGCTGATGTTGACCGCAAGGGGCGGCTACACCACGCTCGAGATCGGACTCGTTCTTATGGCGCTTTCGATTGCGTCGTTTGTCGTGTCCCCGGTCGCCGGCCGTTTTGCGGATCGACTGGGTCGGCGCACGCCGACGGTGCTCGGCATGACAATTTCTACGGCGGCCTCCATCCCACTTGCTCTCGAGGGCTCCGAAATTTCCGTGCCGCTACTCGTAGCCACGCTGATCGTATTTGGCATCGGCTTCGGTATCGCAAACCCCGGCATGCAGACCGGCGCGATCGAGGCGGCCCCGGCGGACCGAACTGCCGCCGCTTCCGGTGTGTACTCCACGAGCCGTTATTTTGGCAGCATCGTCGGTTCCGCAATCCTGGCGGGGCTGATCGGGGCCGACCGAGCAGACGTGTCGGGCATAGACGGGGTGTTTATCCTGGCGCTGGTCGCTTCGGCCATTGCGATGGTGTCGGTGATCGGCATGGCGTCCCGGAAGCCTGGGGAGTCATCGTCCGAACACGCCGGGTCGACGGTCGTGGCCGGGGATTAGAGTTGGATCTTCCAGAATCGACTGCATCCCGATAGCAGTGATCGTCATCGAATCATCTGCAAGCCCGGGAAGACGGCGACGGGAATGTACTCGCTATCCGTTACGGATCATCTATCCGAGAGACCCTGTATTTAGCCGTCATATCCAGATCGAGAGCGATCTCGAGTTAGAGAAACTTCGTGAGCAACGTTCAAGCAGAACAACCTTTGGAAACCGGATGGCTTGATTCCATCAACGTCGGCGAATCGCGCACTGTGGAGTGGCTCGGGCAAGAGATCAGTACCAATATTTTCAAGTCGCCGGTCAGTGGACCCGCCCGGTTGGAGGGCGTGAATGTCATCGGCGATGACCAGGCTGACCGATCTGTCCACGGCGGCCCCGATATGGCCGTATACGCTTACGCATCTGAGGGCTCCAACTGGTGGGCCGACGCGCTGGGCCGAGAGATTTTCCGGGGGACGTTTGGCGAGAACCTTACGACGACTGGAATAGATGTGACGGGCGCCGTGATTGGTGAGATATGGCGGATCGGAGACACGATCCTGGAGGTCAGTCAGCCAAGGATTCCCTGTTACAAGCTGGGGATCGCGATGGGCGACGATGATTTCCCCCGCAGGTTCGGTCTGGAGGTTCGGCCGGGGGCGTATCTCCGAATCCTCACCGAGGGGACGATCAACCCGGGTGACGAGATCACGGTGTGACCGTGGGAGACGTAGCAAGGGCGCACGTCAACCACGACCCCGGCAGTGTTGACTGGAGGTCGGTCGACGCGCTCACCGCAAAATGGCATCACTGGGCGGCGAGTATGTCCCGGTAGCAGGATCAACGGTTGCTCCGCCTGTAGTAGTGTCCTGAGGCTCTCGAAGGACCGGATTCGTGCGATCACGCGCTCGCGTCTTGCCGCTCGCCGAGCGGCACACCCCTCACCCCAACCCTCTCCCGACCGGGAGAGGGGGATCCGGCATCTCGGGCTTGTTGCACGTGACGCCGTAGGGACGTATGGCAATACGCCCTCGGGTCGATACCAATCTACCCCTACCCTGATCATGTTGAACGGATCGTAATCGGGAACATGCGTGGTGGAATACTGGCCGGGAGATCCTTCGCCTCGGGCTCAGGATGACAGTACTAGGGTTACACCAATTTTGTGATGTATTCGAGGCACGCCACGGGCGGGGCAAGCGCCGCCCCTACGAACGCGACAAACCGCAAGCGCCAACACCTGACAGCAAGAACACACAAATAAGCCCCCCAGCATGGGGGGTTAGATTCGGGCTAGTGCTCGTTTTGCTGCCGCTACTGTGTCCGCAATGTCCTGGTCTGTGTGTGCCAGGGACACGAACCATGCCTCGAACTGGGATGGCGGCGGGTATACGCCTTCTTCGACGATGGCGTGGAAGAACTTGGCGAAGCGATCTCGGTCGGTCGCTGATGCCGAGTCCATATCGGTCACGGGATCGCCGGTGAAGAACACCGTGAGCAGCGATCCAACGCGGTTTACCACCGCCGGGACCTCCGCTTCGGCGAACGCCTCGGAGAAACCTTTGGCGAGCGCTGCGCCCTTTCGGTCGAGTTCCTCGTAGACGCCGGGTTTGGCCAGTTCTTCAAGCATGGCGATACCGGCCGCCATCGCCACGGGGTTTCCGGAGAGCGTGCCTGCCTGATACATCGGTCCCAGCGGGGCGACCGTGTTCATGATCTCCGCGCTTGCGCCGTATGCGCCGACCGGCAGTCCGCCGCCGACGATCTTGCCTAGGCAGGTTATGTCCGGAGTTACGCCGAGTACGGATTGTGCTCCGCCGAGGGCGACGCGGAATCCGGATATCACTTCGTCAAAGATAAGAAGCGCACCGTCTTTCTCGGTGATACTTCGGAGTCCCTCAAGGAAGCCCTCTACGGGTTGTACAACACCCATGTTGCCGGCGACCGGCTCGACGATAAGTCCGGCGATCTGGCCCGAGTTGTCGGCGAACAGTTTCTCGACGGCTGCCAGATCGTTGTAAGGGGCTACCAGCGTGTCACGGGCGTAATCCGGGTGGACGCCTGCGCTGTCCGCAATCCCGTGTCCGGCGGCGGCGGAACCGGCGGACACGAGCAACGCGTCGTCGTGCCCGTGGTAGCCGCCGATGAACTTCATGATCTTGTTGCGGCCGGTGTAGGCCCGAGCCAGTCGGAGCGCGGACATCGTGGCCTCGGTCCCGGACGAGACGAATCGCACCATCTCGATCGACGGCACGGCAGACACCACAAGCCCCGCCATGCGGACCTCTGCTGCGGTGGGAGCGCCGAAGCTGGTTCCGTTGATCGCGGCGGCCTGCACGGCCTTGAGAACGGCGGGGTGGGCGTGGCCCAGGATCATCGGACCCCATGAGCAGACGTAATCGATCAGCTCGTTGCCGTCTTCGTCCCAGATACGTGAACCTTCCGCTCGGTTGAAAAAGAGTGGGGTCCCGCCTACAGAAGTCCAGGCTCTTGCGGGGCTATTGACGCCCCCGGGGATGAGTTCGCGGGCGCGGTCAAACAACTCTTGCGAGCGGGTGGTATCCAAGTGTGATCACCTGTCGGTCAGGCTAGAGGGATTTTGTTAGTCGATACGGGCAGGGCGGAATTCTACCCGAGAGGGCACTCTAACGGGACCGGTTATCGGGCGTCGCCCTCGTTAACTTCGGACTCTCCCTGAGCATCTTCTTCAGGGAGTCCAAACAGCCGGGATACTGCGCTCGCCGCCTCATCATCGTCCCGTGTCCTGAGGAAGGTAATCGGGTCCGCAAGGATCTTGGAGACGACCGATTTTGTCATCGACTCGATGATCGAGCGCTGCTCATCGGTCAGGCCCTTCAGGCGGCGAAGCCCGTTCTGTAGCTCCCGAATCCTGATCTCTTCGGCGTGCGCGCCGAGCGCCCTGATCACTGGCTCTGTGGCGAGCGCAGTGAGCGACTCGTTGAAGAGCGAGACATCTCTGTCGATGATGATCTCGGCTTCCGCTGCGGCGTCTGCGCGCTCGGCGCGGTGCTCGTCAGCGATCGCTTGCAGGTCCGGAAGGCCGTAGAGGGTGACGCCCGGCAGTTCGCCAACCGTGCCCTCGATGTCTCGGGGCATGGCGAGATCAAGCATCACCAGCGAGTGGGGGTCGGTGTCCGAGTTCTCCAACGCAGCCTGAACCATTTCTGTGGTGATGATGGGTTCGCTGGCCGCAGTTGCGGAGATCACGACGTCAGCGTTTGCGATGGCCGAAACCAGGTTGTCCCGGAGCACCCAGTCGCCGCCGAGCTCTTCAGCGACGCGTTCGGTCCGCTCTGCGTTGCGTCCGGCGACGATCAGCCGTCCGGCGCCCATACGTCCCAGTGTGCGCGCCGCAAGTTTGCCGGTCTCGCCCGCTCCAACCAGCAGGACACGACGATCATTCAATGATCCGATGGCCCGCTCCACAAGCTGAACACCGATGGAGCTGACGGTTAGCCGGCTGCGGCCAATCCCGGTGGCCTCGCGGATTCGCCTGCTGCGGCGGAGTGCGAAGTGGAAGAGCCTGGAAAGAGGCGTATCGATCGATCCGGCCTCGCCAGCCAGTCGCAGCGCGGTCTGTACCTGTCCGGCGATCTGGTGCTCGCCGATGACCATGGAATCAAGTCCGCAGGTCACTCGAATGGCGTGTCGAACGGCGGCATCGGCCTCGTACACGTAAGCGACCGCAGAGACCTCGTCCTCGTTGAGATCTGCCATATCACCCAACGACGCTATGAGCCGTGAGCGGGCGCTATCAAGGTCTTCACCGGTGGTGTAGATCTCTGTACGGTTACAGGTCGAGAGGACCACAGTTTCTCCGAGCTGCATTTGCAGTTGGAGTAAGAGGTCAGAAAGGTTCCGGTCGTTGACCGAAACTCTCTCCAGGAGCTCTGTTGGGGCGGTCCGGTAATTCAGCCCGGCTACGAGGAAATTCAAGTTGGCTCCGTGTTGTACGCGACAGCTCGGAAACTTTAGCACAGCGTGACGAAAGTCACAAAGCTCGTCAGGGTAAGACAACGGGTAAGACCATGCTACGATCCGCGCCTGCTCTCGCAGGTGTGTGGTGAATCCGTAATGAAGCTATAAATCACGGGTGATTCCACGGGTTCCAATTGGCCAGGCCACATATTTCCAGACCGGAGAACGATTTGTCGCTCAACATCAAATCGCCACAAGAGCGCGGTTACACGAACCCGGATCTCCTCGTCACGACCGACTGGCTGGCCGAGCGCCTGGACGACCCGAACGTTGTCGTCGTAGATCAGGACCTGCCGGACAACTACGCCCGAGTTCACATCCCCGGCGCGGTCGTTTACCAGGATCACTATTACAAAGAGCTGTCAGACACGCCGTACATTCAGGACGCCCGGACATTCGCGGCGACCATGGAGTCGCTCGGGATCGGCGACGACACGACGGTCGTTGCATACGATTCGGACGCCAACCACGTTGCGGCCCGCCTGTTCTGGGCGCTCAAGTACTACGGCCACGACGACGTCAAGATTCTCGACGGCGGGTTCCCAAAATGGTTGGCCGAAGGCAGTCCGCTGTCACGAGAAACACCAATTCCCCGGTCTGTGACCTTCACCTCCCGACCGCAGGCTAATTTGTTTTCGGACAAGGACGATGTCCTCGCCTGTACTCTCGATAGCGACGCAATAATGCTGGATGTCCGTAGCGATGAAGAGTGGAACGGGACCAACAAGCGTGGCACAGCCCGTGGCGGCAGGATTGGCAACTCGGTACATCTGGAGTGGAAGAACTTCATCACCGACGGCGACGTACCAGTTATCAAGCCGGCCGCTGAGTTGCGGGAGATGCTTGAGGCGAACGGGGTGACTCCTGAGAAAAAGGTCGTCACCTACTGACAGGGCGGCATCCGTGCGTCGCACGGATTTCTGGTCCTCCAGCTCCTCGGCTACGAAAATGTCCGGGTCTACGACGGTTCCTGGCGGGAATGGGGCAACGCGATCGGCTACCCGATCGTTAACTAAGGCTCGGCAGAACGAGGCCGAATTAGCTCAGGTTTCAAAGCGCCAGGTTCCGGACTTCGCTCGGCCATGGGTCCAGACCAGGGGAACGTACGCTCTTGGAATTATTGCGACTGTTAGTAAACGGCGTTCTGCATGTCGATAACCACGCGGCCGGAAATGTAGGGCGCCGTTCGCGCGTGTCCCGGCTGGCCGTTGGGCGGACCGGCCGAATTACTGGCGCGGCGCTGATGGGGTCGCTGGCTGCGATGGTTGTATTGGCAGCAGCTTGCTCCAGCGGCTCGCCAGAAGAACTTAAGGACGCCCCGCCCTCCCCTGCCTCATCGGTGGAGCCATCTGTAGCTCAAGATTCGGCGTCGGTTGCAGACGGCCCGGTGCGCTCACGTCCGACTATGAAGATCACGGGAATCGAGAACTGGCTGAACGGCGAGCCGACCACGATCGCGGACGAGGCTGCGCAGGACAACGTCGTCTTGATCGATTTCTGGACCTACACTTGCATCAACTGCGTCCGAACCATTCCCCGCCTGAGGAGCTGGCACGACAAGTACGGCGATCACGGTCTCACGATAATCGGGATTCATTCGCCGGAGTTCGAGCTCGAG